>Ga0074195_1003524_pt1 | contig 14526 bp, 9 predicted proteins | sample EPASupsiteHSE623_FD_64525 | JGI IMG/M metagenome (GOLD analysis project Ga0074195, IMG submission 64525) | Bioremediated contaminated groundwater from EPA Superfund site, New Mexico - Sample HSE6-23 | ecosystem: Environmental > Aquatic > Deep subsurface > Groundwater > Contaminated ...
ATAAGAGGGGAGGATGAGGGTGTGAAAGTAATGAAGTGGATTGGTGAAGGTAAAATCAGCGACTCTGACAATCCCGGTTACAACGATTACAACGTTCCAGCTACCACTAACGGAATTGACCCTGACCAGCATTACGAAAAGGTAATTGACGGCCTCTGGGCACCTTATCGCCTTGCTTCACGCGACTATGTATCTTCTACAAGTCCACATGCTCCTTATGGAATTGCATATCACTGGAGGCACCAGCTTATCAGTTTCAGAAATCAGCGTCTTGCAAGCATCGATTTCTATTTTACAAAAGATAAAACAAAATGGACTCGCTCTCCTGTAATTGAGACCTGCGAATACGATATGGGTAACAACACATTCGGTCCCTGCTTCTCAGAAGGCGGACAGAATAAATTCAGCCTGCGCAGACATTCTTCTGTCGATAAAAATGGTTCTACTACCAATATCGGAGACAGCACACAAGAACAATATTCAAATTACATCGGGTCAACCGGTATGGGATGGTTCCCTGGTTATTGCATAGATATTGAAACCGGCGAACGTCTTAACATTGTATTCGGTGAAGATTCACGTTTTCCACATCAGCACGGTAGGGATATGTTATGGAATCCCACAAATGAATATGCTTCTGACCTTTACTATAACACAGGCGGCATAAACGGAGACCTTTATCTTGGTGGTAAACATTATATTTACGTATTCGGACATAACCGTAAACCTGGTGATATTGATTATATGCCTAGTTACGATTATGGAAAATTCATCTACAATAACCTTGTAAACGTTACTGCACTGCAGGATTTCACAAAGGGTAACATCTGGATGAACGCAATGTGGGTAACTATCCCCATGCTTTCGCAGGATATCACAATTCAGGAAAATCCAACTGATCCTTATTACTTCATGAGGACTGATTGCAAAGTAAGTATACGTATTGCAAATCCATACCGACAGGGTGCAGGCGACTTCGCAAAGGCAAATCCCGAAAACAAGAACTGCCCGCTTTATATGTTCAGCCTTAAGGATGTTGCACCTGTTATAAACGATGTTGCAACAGCACAGGATGCTCTCAACCTTATCCGCGCAGTTCCTAACCCTTACTATGGTTACAGTGAATATGAAAAATCACAGCTTGAAAACCTTATTAAGTTCACCAATTTACCACAACAGTGTACAATAAGCATCTTTACTGTAAACGGAACCCTTATTCGCCGCTTTAAGAAAGACAGTCCTCTTTCATATCAGGACTGGGATCTTAAGAACGAATACGGAATTCCTATTGCAAGCGGTGTATATATCATTCACGTTGATGCACCCGGTATCGGTGAAAAGGTTATCAAGTGGTTTGGTGCTATGCGCCCGATTGACTTAACCAATTTTTAACAGTTTAAAAATCCACAACTATGAAAATAGGAAAAATCATAACAGGATTATTTGCCGTAGTAATATTACCGGCAATGGTATATGCAGGCAACGATCAACGTGCAGGATCAGCCGGCGCTAGTGAACTGCTTATTAACCCGTGGGCACGCAGCACCGGTTGGGGAGGCGCAAACACAGCAGGAGTTAAAGGATTGGAAGGCGCTTACCTTAATATAGCAGGTACGGCATTTACCAAACAGACAGAATTAATATTCTGCAATACTCAGTGGGCTGTAGGAACAGGCATCAACATTAATGCTTTTGGTCTCTCCCAGAAAGTAGGAGAATCTGGTGTTATTAGCCTTTCTATGATGTCGATGAATTTTGGTGAAATTGAGATTACCACAGTTGACATGCCCGAAGGCGGTATAGGTACATTTAAACCTACCTATTCAAATATCACTCTTGGTTTTGCTAAAGAATTCTCAAATAGCATTTACGGAGGACTTGCGGTTAAAATCGTTAATGAAAAGATCGCCGACCTTTCTGCCAGCGGTGTTGCTATCGATGCCGGTGTTCAATATGTAATGGGGCTTGGTAAGAATAAACTTGGTAAAAAGAACTCTGACAACATGAAGTTTGGAATCTCACTTAAAAACTGGGGTCCAACTATGCGTTTTAAAGGTGACGGTATGTCGTTCCGTGGAATTGTTCCGGCTACCGAAGTTATCATGACTATCGACCAGCGTTCTGCTGATTTTGAATTACCAGCGCTCATCACAATCGGTGGAATGTATGACTTCCGTCTTGCTGCAAAAGCTGATACTGTTTCTGGTAAAATTATCTGTAATCACAGACTTAGTTTAGCCGGTAACTTTACCTCAAATTCATTCACAAAGGACCAGATTCATGCCGGACTTGAGTATGCTTTTAAAGAGCTTCTGATGTTCAGAGCAGGTTACGTTTACGAAAAAGGTATAGAAAAATATGAAACCCGTAAAACATGGTTCACAGGACCTACTTTCGGAGTATCAGTTCAGGTTCCTTTAAACAAAGAAAAAGGTTCAACTTTCTCCATTGATTACAGTTACAGGGACACAAACCCCTTTGACGGAGTACATTCAATAGGAGCAAAAGTTACTTTGTAATTTATTTTTTAGTATATTTGCATTATAAAAGGGTCCCGATTATTCGGGATTCTTTTCTTTTTATCTAAAGCAAATTCATTATGGGAAGCGCAACTTATCTAACACAGGACGGGTTCAAAAAACTTAAAGAAGAACTTGAACAGCTAAAACAGGTAGAACGGCCTGCGGTGCAAAATCTTATAGCAGAAGCCCGCGACAAAGGTGACCTTTCAGAAAATGCAGAATATGATGCAGCAAAAGAAGCACAGTCAATGCTCGAACTCAGAATCTCAAAGCTTGAGGAAAAACTTTCTAATTGCCGTATTATTGATGAAAGCAAACTAGATACAACAAAAGTTCAGATACTTTCCAAGGTTAAAATAAAAAATGTTAAGACCAAGGCTGAGCTAATCTATACTATAGTTCCTGAATCGGAAGCAAACTTTAAAGAAGGGAAGATCTCTGTAAATACTCCTATTGCCAAGGGTATTATGGGGAAAAAGCCAGGTGATGTTGTAGAAGTACAGGTCCCAAATGGAAAAATGGAACTAAAAATCATTGAAATTCTTAAGTAATATGCCCAGCATTTTCAGCAGGATCGTTTCCGGAGAAATTCCCTGTTATAAAATTGCAGAGGATGAAAAATTTCTAGCTTTTCTTGATATAAACCCGCTTGCAACTGGACATACTCTTGTAATACCAAAAAAAGAAACTGATTACATTTTCTCAATCGGCGACAAAGAGCTTTCGGAAATGATGATTTTTGCAAAAAGGGTTGCTCTTGCCATAGAAAAAACCGTTCCATGTAAAAGGATTGGAGTTGCAGTAATCGGACTCGAAGTACCTCATGCACATATTCACCTTATCCCGATTAATAATGTTGAAGATATTAATTTCAGTCGTCCAAAACTTAAACCAACACAGTGTGATCTTGGAGAAACAGCTTCAAGAATAAAAATCACATACGGAGATATGTCTTGATCTTTACTTTGTTTTATCGGGGAATTCAGGTATTCCAGGTTTACTGAAAGATTTTGTTTTAATTTCCTCGAGTATTACCTCAATAGCTTTATCTAGTTGCTGGTCGGTTCCCATAAATTCCAAAGCTGGGTCGTTATCTACAGTAATATCGGGATCAACTCCATGACCTTCAATTATCCACCCACTGCCATCTGATGCATAATGGGCAAATTCTGGCCTGTTAAGATAAGCCCCATCTACAAAGGGAAGCGTTCCCCTGATTCCAACAACACCACCCCACGACCTTACTCCAATAATCTTTCCTAATTTATGAAACCTGAATCTGTACGGAAACAGGTCTCCATCACTTGCTGAATATTTATTAATAAGAAGAACCATTGGACCCGGCATTATTTCACCCGGGGAGGATTGCCCTTCAGCAGAATTCCTCGACATTCCCATTACTGCTATTTCGCGCCTTAGACGTTCAATTATCATTGGTGAAACATTTCCTCCGCCATTGCCCCTGTCGTCAATTATAAGCGCTTCTTTACCTATCTGAGGATAGAAATGCTTTACAAATTCATTAAGCCCTTCAACACCCATGTCCGGAATATGAATATAACCAACCTTCCCATTTGTCTTTTTTGTCACGTATTCGATATTCTTCTGAATCCAGTTATAATAACATAGACTGTTTTCCTGTTTTATTGGAATTACAATAATATTTCTGGGTGATGTTCCTGCAGAATTGTCCGAAACAGTAATTTCTACCTGCTTTTCAGCCTTATTAATAAGTAGCTCGTAAATATCTGAATTGTCCTTTACAGATACCTTATCAACTGCAATAATAAAATCACCCTCCCTAACATTTATACCGGGTTGTGCAAGTGGAGAAACCAGGCTCTTATCCCATGGCTGACCTTTAAGTATTTTATCTATTCTGAAAAATCCAGAACTATGTTTTGAGATATCAGCACCGAGCATTCCGGTATATATTTTCTTAAGTTCCGGCTTATCACCTCCACCCACATATGCATGACCCACACTCAGTTCTCCAATCATTTCTCCGATAATATAATTAAGATCATCACGACTGCCAATCCATGGTAACAATACAGCATATTTATCATGAATTGCTTTCCAGTTCGTCCCATGCATCGAAGGGTCATAAAAGAAGTCCCTCATCTGACGCCATGCTTCATTATAAATCTGCCCGTACTCTGCTCCGGTCTCTATTCTCACACTTAAGTCGGAAACAAGCGGTTTGTCAGTATTTACATCTTTATCGGGCCTGTTAATAATAAAAAACTTTTCATCTTTATAAACAAGCATTTTTTTACTATCGGCAGAAATTCTAAATTGAAAATCCCCCAATGCCGTTTCCTTTTTTTCCTTGAGATCAAATACCCGGACTTTTGGAGAGGGATCTGAAGCAGTACGCGAACTGTAATAAATCATGTTTTCGGTCATTGACAAATTCCAGTAATCCCCTGGAGGAACAGGAAGATCTGCAATACGCTTGCTGATGTTTGCAGTATCTGTTTTTGGTGTGTTTTTTAATTCAAAAATCTGATCATGATGAGGTCCAAAAGGAATGGGACCTGAAGGATCAAGTGAAATCATATAAATCCTTGTCATATACTGATAAGCATGATTCCATTCTGTCCTGCTGTAAATTGGATTAAAATCTCGCTCGGATGTAAATAACAAAAAACGTCCGTCATTACTAAAAACAGGGTTGTCAGACGAAAACCAGCTGTCGGTAACCGCTGTAATCTTACCCGATTCAATACTATACAAAAATATCTGCTGCATTGATCCCTGACTTAATTTGTCTGAAAAAACCACCCACTTGCTGTCAGGCGACCAGTTGTAGTTTCTTATCTCCCACACTTTACTTTTTGTAATTTCGTTAATTTTTTTTGTAGCAATATCCAGGCAAAGAAGCTTCATTTCCCGGTTGCTGAAAATTATCTTTTTACCATCAGGCGACCATTTCAGATCAAAAATATAGTTATTACTGCCTGATGTTACAGCGGTAGGTTTTTCTGTTCCATCTGTCTTGCATACATATATTTCGTATTCTCCTGAAGCATCTGAAAGATATGCAACCTGCTTCCCATCCGGCGAAAAAACCGGGCTGCGATCGTGCGCCCCGCTGCTTTTTGTAAGATTTACTGTTCTTCCTTCTTTCGAGGGAACAATAAAAATCTCTCCACGTGCACAAACAGTTACGTTGTCTCCTTCGGGTGAAAGCGAAAATGACTGAATATTTTCTGCAGCATTTTTTAGTTCAACTTTACTTACAGGTTTATCGTTTGCAATTACAACGGGAATCTTTGATGCTGTTCTATCCTTTACATTAAACCAATACAGATACCCGCCATTCTCGAACACAATTCCAGCCTGATCGAATGAGGGAAATTTAATGTCGTAATCTTTAAAATCGGTCTCTTTTTTTATTTCTTTGGTTACTGTGTTATAACTAAAAAGATTCATTACCCTATCTCTGTCGCTAATAAAAAAAATCTCGTTTCCTATCCACATTGGAAAAATATCCTGGGCATCGTTATTTGTGATATTCTCCGTTTTTTTTGTTTCGGTATTATATAACCAGATGTCATCAGCCATACCGCCTTTGTAATATTTCCATGTTCTGAATTCTCTCATAACCCTGTTATATGCAAGGATTTTTCCATCAGCAGACCATGAGTTAAATCCTCCCGCAGGTAATGGTAGTTGCTCTGAAAGACCACCATCTTTACTGACCTTATATAATTCCCCTTCCCAATCTGTCCACAATTTTCGTCTCGAACGATATACAATACTTTTACCATCGGGGGTCCATGACGTAACAATATTGTTTGGACCCATGCGGTCCGAAAGATCATCACGTTCTAATGTTGGGGTTATCGTCAGTCTTTTAGGCTCTCCTCCTTCAGATGGAATTAAATATATTTCTGTATTGCCGTCATACTGACCGGTAAAGGCAAGCCATTTGCCATCAGGAGAAAATCTTGAAAAGGTCTCTGTCCCCTTATCAGAAGTCAGCTTTCTGGCAATTCCGCCATTCAAATTTACAGTATAAAGATCTCCTGCATAACTAAATACGACATTTTCGCCATACACAGACGGGAATCTCAGAAGTCTTGCTTCCTGCGACAACATGCTCCCGGTATAAAGTATTGCTGATAAAACAAGTAATAATCTCATATTGCTGTATTTTTGAATTATAAAATTGCAAAAAAAAATCGACATCAGCTATATAATTATTGATTTCAAATTCTCAGATTATTCATATTTTCAATACAAATATCCAATAAAGAGTATGTTTTTGTAAAAGAACCGATTGCAAATAGCAATATAACATTTTATACCCCTGCTATTCAGGTCGTTACAAAACTCGTTGTGTAAATAATAATTCATATAATAAGCATAAAACAAGGACATATAATGCAATTATGATGATTAAGAATTAAAAATATTATATTTGTAAAATATTTAGCTTTGAATATGAGATATTTCTTCTGTCTTCTAATAATCCTAGCAACTTTCAGTTCCTGTAAAAAGTCAAAGCACAACAAACTGATTGGTCGGTGGGAACTGTTACCCCAATATGCTATAGATACATTAAAGAAGCAGGTGTATGAGTTTGACGCTGCTAATACCTTAATCAGATATACAAACGATACAATAATTGATACTGCTAATTATGAACTTATCCAGGAATTCAATAAATTCTATGTTGATATAAATGAACTTGACATATATAATGATGGTGATTACTACATTGAAAAATTAAATAAAGAGGTGCTTATACTTCAATGTTATAGTCCGTTTATGCGTAAAGAATTCATGAAAGCAGTCGAGTAAAATGTGTAAGGTTTACTTCTCATTATTTTTTTCAATTATAGTTTTTATTTCCTGTACCAAAGAAAAGGAACAGGAAAAGATCACAGGTTCCTGGTCAAAAGTTTTTCTTAGAGCCGATGAGGCTGGTAATACACTAATATGGACATTCGATGAAAATAATAATCTTTATTCAACCAAATATTCCTCCGACACAACTATATTAGACACAGCAAGTTTTGTAATTGATAAAGATTTTCCATCTACTTTTTATATTGATTTTACAGGATTAAAAGAGGAGGAAGACGGGCGATATCAGGTTATAAAATTAAATAAAACCATACTTGTGCTCGAAAGAATTGCATATCCTGATGGCAAGAAAGAGGGAGCATACCTCTGGAAAGAGTTTGTCAAGAAAACCGATTAACCTTGTCCAAATCAAAGACAATATTTATTTGCCGCAATTGCGGAGCAGAATCTCCCAAATGGGTGGGAAAATGCTTTTCGTGTAATGAGTGGAATACATTTATTGAGGAAGTAAAGATCACAGGAAAAAAAACCTCGGATGGGAAAAGCTGGTTATATGGTGGTAAAAGCGACACAAAACCTGTGCTTCTTTCTGAAATTGAATCAGACAGTGTAAGCCGAATAGATACCAAAAGCGAGGAATTCAACAGGGTTCTTGGTGGCGGAATTGTTCCGGGTTCCGTTGTCCTTATCGGAGGAGAGCCCGGTATAGGCAAGTCGACGTTAATGTTACAGTTCGCACTTAGGGTAAGCAGTATTAAAACCCTTTACATTTCGGGAGAAGAAAGTGAAGAGCAGATTAAGTTAAGATCTCTTAGAATTGGGGGTAAGGGGATTTCGTGTCTTATTTACTGTGAAACCCGTATTGAAAATATTATTGAGCAATGTCACTCTGTAAATCCTGATCTTGTTGTTATAGACTCTGTACAGACCGTTTATAGTGATAGTTTCGAGTCAGCCCCCGGTAGTGTAACCCAAGTTAGAGAATGTACTACAGCTTTACTGCGTTATGCTAAAGAGAACAACAAACCTGTATTTCTTATTGGGCATATAAATAAGGAAGGGCACCTTGCTGGGCCTAAAGTTCTTGAACACATTGTAGATACTGTACTGCATTTCGAAGGAGATGGTCATCACTCATACAGGATGCTCCGTGCATTAAAGAACCGCTTTGGGCCAGGAAACGAGATAGCTCTTTTCGATATGCAGAATAACGGATTAAGAGAGATTACAAATCCTTCTGAAATACTTTTGAGTCAAAGCGAAGTACCATACAGTGGGACTGCTGTGGGTGCTACAATTGAAGGATTGCGTCCGCTTTTTGTTGAAGTTCAATCTCTTGTCAGCCCTGCTTCGTATGGGATGTTACAACGTGTATCGAATGGATACGATGCAAAAAGGCTAAACATGTTAATTGCTGTTCTAGAAAAAAGGGGAGGACAAAAACTGGCAGGCAAAGACATCTTTGTAAATATTGCAGGCGGTATCAAAGTTAACGATCCCGCAATGGACCTGTCTGTTGCTGCAAGTATTGTTTCATCATTATACGACAGAGCTTTGCCACCAAAAACTTGTTTTGCAGGTGAAGTGAGTCTCACAGGCGAAATAAGGGCTGTTCAAAAGGCCGATCAGCGAATAAACGAATCAGAAAAACTTGGTTTTACAAGAATTTACCTTTCCAAATATAATAAGCTTACAAAGAAATCACAAGCCAAAACAGAACTGGTCTTTGTAAGTACTATTGAGGAACTGCTTAAGTCCCTGTTACATTAATCAGCTACTAATAGAATCCCCCGACCTTTTTTATATCCAGTCTGGGATTTATACACATTACTGGTATTCCGGGTTTATTGGAAATTATATTCTGTTCGTCAGCAGCAAAAATATAATCAGCAATTCCGATGTCCTTGGTTGTCATTATCATTATCAGGTCAGCTTTCATTTCTTCAGCAAAAGCTACTGTCTGTTCAGAAAACTTTCCTTTTTTCTGAGATGCTTTGATCTCATACTTAATATTGCGTTCATCAAGGTAATTCTTGGCATATGCGAGATTTGCCTTAATCTGTTTAAGTAGAGTATTGTCAGAAACAAAAGGAATGAAAAGATGAAGTTTTGTATTAAAGTAACGTGAAATAAAATCTGCCCAACGTAATTTTTCTTTGTTTTCCTTTGTGAAATCAACCGGCATCACAATGTTCTTAAAGGTTTCTTCTGTAGGTGGTTTCTGAATAACTATAAATGGCACGTTTGATTCAGCTATAACCTTAAGAGCCTTGCTTCCAACCAGTTTCTGAACTCCGGTCATGCCATGTGTGCCCATAACTACAAATACCGAGCCCATGGCTTCTGCAGTATCACTTATAGTTGAGAAGATACTTCCGTCTTTTATAATCCAGTTTATATTTACATTTTTTATCTTAAGGCATTCGGATATCGACTCATTCATTCTTACAATTGTGTTGTCATCTTCCTTTCCAATATGAAGAAGGGTAATATTGACATCAATTGTACGTGCAATTTTAATTGCATGGTATAGAGCATTTTTTGCAACTTCAGTAAAATCCCACGGTACTATCAGAGTTTTCTTTTCGTTTTTGGTTTCCATATGCTTAATTTTTTATAAGTTTACACATTGAGAAGTACAATAATGATGTTTCGCATTACTGAATACAAATATACAAAATATTTTTTTATTTCTCAGGTCATTCTGTTTTTTCATTTTGCCTGTTTAGCACAGCAGAACGAAATCGGAACACCATTCTTTACAAATTACCCTCCAAAAAAATACGGTTTCGAAAATCAGAACTTCTGGGTGGTCCAGAGCAACGACGGTATGTGTTATTTCGCAAACACAAACGGAATCCTCGAATTTGACGGACACAGATGGTCTCTTATTCCATTGCCCGGGCTACCAAGACTGACAAAAACTGCGGATGGAACAATATATGCCTCGGGCTTTGGCGACTTCGGCAAACTAATTAAAGATGAAAAGAATAAAACTGTTTTCAGATCGCTTATTGATAAAACCAATAAAAAATATGTAAATGATATTAATATTGACAAGCTTGAAACTGAGGGAAATAATGTATACCTTGTTACAGGAAGGAAAATTCTGAAATGGGATAACTCAAAACTACTGCCTTTTGATAGTTCAGACACCTATATAACCGCTTTTGGGTTCGGCAATAAACTTTATATATGTGATTTCAGCAAAGGGCTTTTCCTTACCAGAAACGGCGAAAGAGTTACATTGCCATACTCTGAGCATTTTAAAGGAAAGGTAATACTGAGTATTATTCCATACTTAAACGGAAAGGTGCTGCTTAAAACCGGTGACGACAAAGGTCTCTATCTGCTTGATGATTCTTCGTATATTATAAAACGGTCTGAATTTGATGAGTTTATTGATGATAATGCCTTTAATGTAATGTCTTCAACTCCAGGTGGGGAAATTATTATCGGAACTGAAAGGACTGGTATTCTCATTTTAAGTTCACAGGGCGAGTTACTTAGCGCGATCAACAGACACACCGGTCTTTGGGACGACGATATTATCAGGCTGAGTCAGGTAAACCAGGGCAGTATGTGGGTTGCACTGAATAATGGGATAGCACGTATTGAATACCCTGCGGCTTTTTCTTTTTATAAGTATTCTGAGGGAATTAAGGGTGGGGTTTCTTCAATAACTCGATTCAAAAACAAGATTTACATAGCAACAACTCAGGGTTGTTTTTATTTCGATAAAGATGTTTATCCGGTCGACAACCATATGCACATTGATTATTTTACACAGGTCGGTAACTCGAATTTTGAATGTAACAGTTTGTTAAATGTCGACAATAAGGAACTGCTGGTAACCTCTCTTCAGGGACTTTACAGATTAGAAAACGACCGACTTGTTAAGATATTCGACGGGCAGACAGAGGGAATTGTTAAATCGTCGTTCGAGGAAAACAGATACTATGTCGGCGGAAACGGATTATTCATGCTAAATAAAGTTGGAAGCCAATGGAAATGGGAAAAACTGGATAAAATGAATTATCTGGTCAGAACTATCGCAGAAGATGAAAAAGGAAATCTCTGGCTTGGAACGGATTATCTTGGCATATATCAGGTGCTCCTTCATGGAAGATGGAACAATGTCGCGCAGATAGTTACATACGAAACCGGCCATGGCCTGCCAGAGAACTACGAATGGGTTGATGTTTACAAAACTTCAGGAGGAGTTCTTTTTTCAACATACATGGGGATATACAGATTTAACCCAACTACCGGAACTTTTTATCCTGACACCGAACTTGGATATAATTTCAAACAAGGTGATAAGTGGATCTTTCCTGTTGTTGAAGACGAGTATAAAAACCTTTGGTTCAGCTGTGCCACAAAGGGGCAATATGCCAAAGAAACTGGTATAGCCTTTTATAATAAAGATGAAAATAAATATAAACAGGTAGTGGTCCCTTTTAGAAAAATAAGGGATTTTACAGTTGAATGCATCTTTCCCGATACCGGGGCTATTGCCTGGCTGGGAGGTTTTGATGGTCTGATAAGATACGACGCTTCTTTGCCAAACGAAGACACTCTTTCATATAAGACAATCATCCGAAGTATATCTATTGGCTCTGACTCCTCTGTTTTTGCCGGGAACACCTGGATAACAGATTCCCTGACAGGCGAAAAGACGCTTATTATCCCCCAGTTCCGCTATCGCTACAATCACCTTCACTTTTACTTTGCAGCTCCTTTCCATATTGGTCAGGAAGACATGGAATATCAGTGCTTCCTCGAAGGTTTCGATAACGACTGGCAACCATGGGACAAATCGAATTATAAGGATTATACATACCTTCCTGAGGGAACATATACTTTTCATGTACGTGCAAGGAATATTTTCGGAACAATTTCAAAAGAAGCAACATATATTTTTGAGATCACACCCCCGTTATACAGACACTGGCTTGCTTATATTATATATATTACCGTTCTGGTTGCATTCGTTTACATGCTTCTTAAATGGAGAGCCTACGTTGATGCACAGGACAGAATAAAACTGGAAAGACTTCTTGCTGAGAGAACCGAAGAACTTGTAAAACAGAAAGAAAGAGCAGAAGAACTGGTTGCAAATATCCTTCCTAAAGATACTGCCGAGGAACTTGTTTCGAAAGGACACGCCACCAGAAAGAAATATAAGATGGTTACAGTACTGTTCAGCGATGTTCAGGGGTTCACAAGGATAGCAGAACACATGAACCCTGAAAAACTTCTCGATGAACTTGACCGCTTCTTCCTATATTTTGATGCAGTAGTTGAAAGACTCGGAATTGAAAAGATTAAAACCATTGGCGATGCTTATATGTGTGCCGGTGGTATTCCCGTTAAAAACAGAACAAATCCAATTGATGTAGTGCTCTCTGCTCTTGAGATACAGCAGTATATGAAAGTCCTTAAAGCCCAATCACAGAACGAATGGGATATAAGAGTGGGCATACACACAGGACCTGTAATTGCAGGTGTAGTCGGAGCAAAAAAATATACATTCGACATTTGGGGAGATACTGTAAATATTGCCAGCAGGATGGAATCAACAGGTCAGGCCGGCGAAATTAATATTTCAGAAACCACACATGAAATGGTAAAGGACTACTTTGTATGTGAATACAGAGGTAAGCTTCCTGTTAAGTATAAGGGTGAGATCGACATGTACTTTGTTAAAGGTATCTTACCTGAGTTATCTGAAAACGGTGATGGAATACACCCTAACAGAGAGTTCAGAAGCAAACTGCAGCTTCTTCGCTTCAACGACCTTGAAGAACTTATAATGACCAAACTCGACAAAGGCCTTCCGAAAAACCTATATTATCATAACGTTAAGCATACCATTGACGTGATGGTACAGACCGAGATTCTTGCAATAAGCGAAAAAGTAACCCGCGAGGAAATGCTTATGCTTAAAACGGCTGCGCTTTTCCACGATACCGGATTCCTTATCGGATACGATGATCATGAATTCCTTAGCATAAAAATGGCCCGTGATATTCTGCCACAATACCACTACACTCCTGAACAAATTGAAATAATCTGTGAACTTATCTTTGCAACAAAGCTTCCACCGGCACCCAAGAACAAGCTTGAAATGATAATGTGCGATGCAGACCTTGATTACCTTGGCAGAAACGACTTTATCCCGGTATCACAGAACCTTTTCAGGGAAATGTATGAAAGAGGGAAGATAAGATCTATTGAAGAATGGAACCGGCAGCAACTTTCTTTCATCACTCAGCATAATTATTTTACTGAAACTGCTCGGAGACTGAGAGAAATAAATAAAATGGAAATATTAAAAGAATTGAAAAAAATGATAGAGTGATATAAAACATACAATTATTATAATTGAAATAATATATTTGAGAATCTTTGAAAAAAACAATTATGGAAATGAATATTGACTGGAAGAATCTGCCATTTGGCTATCTTAAAACGGATTATAATATCCGCTCATTTTATAAGGACGGCAAGTGGTCTGCGCCAGAAGTCAGCAGTGACGAACACATTCCAATGCATATTGCTGCAACCTGCCTGCATTATGGTCAGGAAGCCTTTGAGGGGATGAAAGCATACCGTGGGAAAGATGGAAAAGTCCGTCTGTTCCGCTGGGAAGAGAATGCAAAAAGACTTCAGAACTCTGCAAGAGGTGTGATGATGGCCGAAGTACCAAGCGATCTGTTTAAAGAAGCTGTTTTTCTGTCAATAAAGAAAAATGAAAGATTTATTCCTCCATACGGAAGCGGAGCATCACTTTATCTAAGACCTCTGCTGATTGGCTCAGGTGCAGAAGTTGGAGTTAAACCTGCCTCCGAGTATGCTTTTATTGTTTTCGTAACTCCTGTTGGCCCTTATTTCAAGGAAGGATTCAATCCTGTTAAAATTGCAATAATACGCGACAGCGACAGGGCTGCACCTCTTGGTACAGGAACCTTCAAGGTTGGCGGAAATTACGCCGCAAGTCTTCGCGGTACTATCAAAGCCCATAAGGCAGGATACAGTGCTCCTATGTACCTTGATGCGGTTCACAAGGAATATATCGACGAAATTGGCGCTGCAAACTTCTTTGCAATAAAAGGCAATACATACATAACACCCAAATCCGACTCAATTCTTCCTTCAATTACTAACAAATCTCTGATTGAAG
>Ga0074195_1003525_pt1 | contig 14522 bp, 15 predicted proteins | sample EPASupsiteHSE623_FD_64525 | JGI IMG/M metagenome (GOLD analysis project Ga0074195, IMG submission 64525) | Bioremediated contaminated groundwater from EPA Superfund site, New Mexico - Sample HSE6-23 | ecosystem: Environmental > Aquatic > Deep subsurface > Groundwater > Contaminated ...
TTTCCTATATAGTTCACAGCGACAAGGCGTACCAAAAAGGCCGCCAGCTTACGGAAAAGCTAAGGGAGATTATCCCCCGGCAAATGTTCGAGATCCCCATCCAGGCTACTATCGGCACCAAAATTATTGCCCGGGAAACCGTTAAGGCTATGCGCAAAAACGTGCTGGCTAAATGCTACGGCGGAGATATCACACGGAAGCGTAAACTCCTCGAAAAACAGAAGGAAGGCAAGAAGCGGATGAAGCAGGTGGGTAATGTGGAGATTCCGCAGGAGGCGTTCATGGCGGTGCTGAAAATAGAGTAGTTAATCGGTTTAATTAGTGCTCGAAAAGCAACTGGTCTTACCATTTGCACGGTTTTTCCATTGTCCCCATCGTTACGCCACTAACCTCAGTTGCCGGTGAAGCCGAGGGTTGCACGGCCAACGCGCCATCCGTGGCGCGCGGCCGCTCCGCCGTCCGTGGCTCCGCCCTCGGCTTCACCGGCACCTTCGGTAAGTGGCGTAACGACGGTTACAAACGAAAAACCTTAGCAAATGGTAAGACCATTTTTTAAATAGAGCGATAAAAAATAACAGGACCTGGAATTAACCCAGATCCTTTTGTTATGGTCAAAATGATAATTATATAGCTGTTTGGTTCACTCTGTACCTTTTACGCTAGATGTTTTTCTAAGATTTACCTCAATCCATTTAAGCCATAATTTTACCTTGGAACCGGGAACCCTGAAGGCCCTTCTGACTATGTAGTAGGCCACACAGATGCCGATGATGTCTTTGATTAAGTCGGTTATAGTAGCAGAACGTAAAGGAACGAAATATTGATGGATTTCATCCAACAACCCATAGAATGCAGAAAATATCGCCAGCAGTAAGTTTGATTTCTCATTCAGTTTTCCCAGGGAAGCCGCGGCAATGATCCATAATAAATAGAGAATGCCAAACTCAACCAGGTGCAGGGCTTCCTTAAGGGTAGTGTCAAAAGATAAACCGGTATCGACAATGGCATCACTGGGGTAACTGGAGAAAAACCAAATCAGTCCCATATAGGCAACAGGAAGCAGTCGTACAATGTATCGGGTAATTGATAATTTAATATTTTTCATCCTTTGTACTTCTAGTTTTAAGGCTAATTTTCCTTTTAAGGAAAAAGAAATACCTCCCGCTTATTTTTTTTCCCGTAATATGTTACAATAATCCTATTGACCACTGGCCACTGGCCTGATTAGGCCCACGGTCACTAGCCGCTGGCCGCTGGCCGCTAGCCGCTAAGAGGGAGGTTGTGCCATGCCCATCGGCCTATATATTCACGTCCCCTTCTGCATAAAAAAGTGCAATTACTGTGACTTTGTCTCCTATCCCTATAATGAGGGGCTTGCTGTGTCCTATGTTTCGGCCCTGGATAAGGAAATGGGCTTACATATGGCAAGTTTGCATTCGGAACACCGGGAAGTCAAAAGTATTTACCTGGGAGGGGGGACCCCTTCCACCCTTCCGGGGGAGCTGCTGCGGACGATTGTGGACAACTGCCGCCAACACTTTACTGTCACCGGTGATGCGGAGATAACCGTCGAATGCAACCCCTGCACCGTGGATTTGGCCAAGTTCAATGAACTGAGGAAGGCGGGGGTCAACAGGATCAGCATGGGTGTCCAGGCATATCAGCAAGAGCTTCTGTCCCGGCTGGGGCGGACCCACAGCTGGCGGGAAGTGGTGGAAGCAGCCCGGAACTGCAGGAAGGCCGGTTTTGATAACATCAGCTTTGACCTGATTTTCGGCATCCCGGGGCAGGCTATGAAAAACTGGCGGGAAACCCTGGAACGGATTGTGGAGCTGGATCCTGTGCACATCTCGGCGTATAACCTGAAGATTGAACCGGACACGCCGCTGCACAGGGACGTGGCTGCGGGGTACCTGGTGCCGTGTGACGAAGACCTGGAACTGGAAATGTTTTGGCATGCCATCAACTATTTAACCGGTAACGGGTTTATCCATTACGAGATTTCCAATTTTGCCCGTCCGGGGCGGGCAGCCCGGCATAACCTGATATATTGGCTTAATGGAGAATACCTTGGCCTCGGGCCTGCTGCCCATTCTATGTTAAACGGCCACAGGTTTAGTAATGAAAGAAGTGTGGAATTATATATCAATAAGCTGAAAAAGGGTGAGTTCCCCGTTGCGGCAACACACCGCCTTTCCAGGGATGAAGAGGTCTCGGAGACGGTATTCCTGGGCCTGCGTCTGATCCGTGGTCTGGACATTAATGCTTTTGAGGAACGGTTCGGACAATCCCTGCCGGACATATACGGTATACAGGTCAAAAAGCTCGTAGGCCTGGGCCTGGTGGAACTTAAAGCCGGGTATCTCAGGCTTACGGAGAAGGGCCTCCCCATTGCCAATGAAGTGTTTGCAGAGTTTGTTTAGCCAGTGGCCAGTGGCCAGTGGCCAGTGACCAGTGACCAGTGACCAGAGGTGCAAACCTGCCGATTCTTGACAAATACATTTTTCGATGGTATTTTTTATTTATAAGGTTTTAGCACTCGACTGGTTAGAGTGCTAACAATGAAGTGGGTGATGATATGACTTTGGATGAGAGAAAACAAAAGGTTCTCCAGGCTATCATCAAAGATTATATTTCCTCCGCCGAACCGGTCGGATCGCGGACCATCGCCAAGAGATACGACCTTGGCGTCAGTCCGGCCACCATCCGCAACGAGATGGCCGACCTTGAGGAACTGGGCTATATCGAGCAGCCCCATACCTCGGCGGGAAGGATTCCGTCTGACCGCGGATACCGCTATTATGTCGACTGCCTGATGAAGAAGAAGCAGCTGACCCAGAACGAGGAAAAGATTATCCTCAGCGGTTACAGGGCCAAGGTGCGGGATATCGGCGAGGTTTTGCGGCAGACCAACAGAATCATGTCCAATATCACCAATTACACTTCTATAGTCACAGGGCCGCAGTTTAACAAGAGCAGTCTGCGCCATGTGCAGCTTGCCGGGCTGGATGGCAGTAAGGCCCTGGTGGTTGTGGTGGCCGATAACGGCATGGCCCAGACCAAAATTATCGACCTCCCGCAATCCATTGATGAAATTGACCTGCAAAAAATCAGTCAGGTGATGAATGCCAAACTCCAGGGACTCAGCCTCGAATATATTAAGCTAACCCTGATTAATGAAATATATTCTGAGTTATCCAAACACCAGCACATATTCAATGCAGCCATGGACCTGATCCAGGAGACCCTCGACCTGGACCATGACGAAAAGGTTTACCTGGCAGGAACCCTCAATATGCTCAACCAGCCCGAATTCAGGGATATCAAGAAGGTGAAGACCCTGCTTTCCCTGCTTGAGCAGGAAAATGTTCTCCGGGATATATTAAGTGAAACCGTTTATGACGAGGACGGTATTCATGTTACCATCGGCGGGGAGAACAAGGTTGAGGAACTTCAGGGCTGTAGCACCATCACCGCGACCTACCAGATCAACGGTATGGTTATCGGTTCGGTGGGGGTCATCGGACCCACCAGGATGGATTACGAAAAAGCGGTGTCCATCGTTGACTTCATGACCCTGCACCTTTCCCAGATTGTAAAGGATTTCTACGGAAGATAGATACCAGGAGGATGATACATGAGTCTCAAGCAACAGGCAACTAAAGGATCAGATGTGGATGAGAGGCTGGCGGCCCTTGTCACTAATTCCAATGCCATCAGGGCGATTGCTTCGGCGGTGGAAGGGACCCTCGGACCCAAAGGTCTTGATACCATGCTGGTTGATAAGTTTGGCGAAGTCGTCATTACCAATGATGGGGTGACCATACTCACCACTATGGAAGCCAATCACCCGGCAGCCAAAATGCTCATCAATACAGCCAGGGCCCAGCAGGCCGAAATCGGAGACGGCACGACCACTGCTACGGTAATGGCCGGGGCGCTGGTCAGTGAGGGAGTGGATCAGGTTGTCAGGGGCGTACCTGTCACGAGGGTTATTGAAGGCATCCGGGTAGGAGTTACCCGGGCCCTGGAGATGATCAGGGAAAAGGCCACCCCCATCAGCGGGATGGATGACCCCATGCTCAAGCAGGTGGCCCTGATAGCGGGCCGGGAACATGCCGATATCGCCGACCTTGTAGTGGAGGCCGCCGCGTTGACGGGCATCAATAAACTGAAAGACCCGTCTTTCAAGCTGTCTGACACCATAACCTCCGAAGAAGGGGCGGAAAACGAGGTCTTCATGGGTGTTATTGTCAACAGGGAGCGCCTCAGCAAACATATGCCCAGGGAGGTTTCCGGCGCCAGGATACTCGTTATCGACGATGCCCTGGAACCTGAGGAAATTGAAGATGAGGCCCTGGCCACCGAAGCCGGGTTTGCCCGTTACCAGGAACTGCAGGAACAGTTCAGGAAAAACCTGGATAAAATCGTGGAAATGGGTATCAAAGTTGTCCTCATCGACCGGGGTATCGACAGCTATGCTGAGGAAGTGCTGACCGATGCCGGTATAATGGTCATCCAGCGGGTATCCAGCAAGGAACTGCGCAAAGCGGCCGAACATACCGGCGCCAGGCCCATCAAGCGCACCGGCCTGCGCAAGGAGAGCGCCGAACTGGCCAGGTACCTGGGCCGGGCCAAGAAGGTTTACGAGGATGAAAAGCTCGAGCACATCAGGATTATGGGCGGCAAAGGGAAGCCTATGGCTACTGTGCTGGTAGGGGCTGCCACGGAAGAAGTGGTCGGTGAAAGGGAAAGAATAGCCAAAGACGCCGCTGCTTCGGTTCAGGCCGCTATTAAGGGCGGTGTAGTCCCCGGCGGGGGAGCCATTGAGCTGGCCCTGGCCAGAGAGGTGGAAAAGGTAAGGGAAGGCGCCCGGGGCATGGCCGCGTACGGTGTGGACTGTGTGGTGGAAGCATTGAAAAGGCCGTTTTCCCAGATTGTGGCCAACGCCGGCTTTAATCCCCTGGAGAAAATAGGTGACGTAACGGCAGCCCAGGTCAGGGAAGGCAGGGACAGCCTCGCTCTGGACTGCGACAGCGGGGATGCGGTCGACATGTTCGAACAGGGGGTGGCAGACCCTGCCCTGGTTAAGCTGCATGCCTTAAAGGCAGCCGGGGAAATCGCCGAGGCTATTCTCCGCATAGATACAATAATTAAGAAAAAGGAAGAATCTGCCGTTAAAAGCAGGGACAGTGAAATCGAAGACCACGGTTTTTAGCGGGTGCATAGGGGGATAATATGGAAGAGGAACTGAAAAGTGAGGAAACCAGAGTGAATGTGGAGCAGGCTCAGGCCGAGGAATACCTCCAGCTCCTGCAGAGAGTCCAGGCCGATTTTGATAATTTCAGGAGGAGGACCATCCAGGAGCGCGAAGACCAGGCTAAATACTGTTCGATGCGCCTGGCCACCAGCCTGCTGCCTGTACTTGACAATTTTGAACGCGCCCTGCAGGCGCCCGGTGATGACCTAAAGCAGTTCATGGAAGGAATGGAGCTGATTTACAGGCAGCTTAAGGGCTCCCTGGAGAAAGAGGGGGTGCAGGCCATGGAAGCGGTCGGCAGGGAATTTGACCCCAACTTTCATGAGGCCGTTATGCATGCACCCAGCGAGGAGCATACCGATAACACGGTAATCGAGGATTTTCAGAAGGGTTACACGCTTCTGGACCGTGTAATCAGACCGGCAATGGTCAAAGTGGCCAAAAACGGGTAGATATTCAACCATTACAGATTCCAATAGGAGGGAGAAAACCACATGAGTAAGGTATTGGGAATTGACTTAGGAACAACATATTCCTGCATGGCGGTGATGGAAGGCGGCGAAGCCACTGTTATCCCCAACGCGGAGGGGGCCAGGACCACGCCGTCTGTGGTCGCTTTTTCCAAAACCGGGGAGCGTCTGGTGGGCCAGGTAGCCAAGCGTCAGGCCGTAACCAACCCGGAAGGGACAGTTATGTCCATCAAGAGACATATGGGTTCAAATCATAAAGTGAATCTCAATGGGAAGGAAAACACTCCCCAGGAGATTTCGGCCATGATTCTGCAAAAGCTGAAAACCGACGCGGAGGCCTATCTCGGTGGCAAAGTCGAGAAGGCCGTTATTACCGTACCGGCCTATTTTACCGACAGCCAGCGCCAGGCCACCAAGGATTCCGGTAAAATTGCCGGCCTGGAAGTTCTGCGGATCATTAACGAACCAACAGCCGCAGCCCTGGCATATGGGCTTGATAAAGGCGAAGACCATACCATCCTGGTCTACGACCTGGGTGGCGGGACTTTTGATGTTTCCATCCTCGAATTGGGTGAAGGCGTATTTGAGGTTAAGGCCACCAGCGGCAACAACCGCCTGGGCGGTGACGACTTCGATGACAAGATCATCCACTGGATGGTGGATGAATTTAAAAAGGATACCGGCATTGACCTCGGGAAAGACAAGATGGCCCTGCAGCGCCTCAAGGAAGCCGCCGAAAAGGCCAAGATTGAACTGTCCGGCGTTATGACGGCAAGCATTAACCTTCCCTTTATCACGGCAGATGCCAGCGGTCCCAAGCACCTTGACCTGACCCTGACCAGGGCCAAGTTCGATGAAATGACCGCCGATCTGGTGGAGAAGACCATGGGACCGACCAGGCAGGCCCTGTCCGATTCCGGTCTTGCACCTGACAAAATCGATAAGGTTATCCTCGTCGGCGGTTCGACCCGGATTCCGGCCGTACAGGAAGCCATTAAAAAAGTCATCGGCAAAGAACCTCACAAGGGCGTCAACCCCGATGAGGTCGTGGCCTTAGGGGCAGCCATTCAGGGCGGGGTGCTGGCCGGTGAGGTCAAGGATGTGCTTCTGCTGGATGTTACCCCGCTTTCACTCGGTATTGAAACCCTCGGGGGAGTGGCTACAAAGCTCATTAACCGCAATACAACCATTCCCACATCCAAGAGCCAGATTTTCTCGACGGCTTCCGATAACCAGACCTCGGTGGAAATCCATGTCCTCCAGGGTGAGCGGGAAATGGCAGCAGGCAACAAGACTCTGGGCAGGTTTCAGCTTACCGGCATTCCCCCTGCACCGAGGGGAATTCCGCAGATCGAGGTTAAGTTTGACATCGATGCCAACGGTATAGTCCACGTTTCGGCCAAAGACATGGCCACCGGGAACCAGCAGGCTATCACCATCACCTCATCCGGCGGCTTAAACGACCAGGATATTGATAAGATGGTGAAGGAAGCCGAAGCCCATGCCGCCGAGGACGCCAAGCGCAAGACTGAGGTTGAGGTCAGGAACCAGGCTGATTCACTGGTTTACCAGGCCGAAAAAACGGTCAGGGATTTTGGTGACAAGGCTGACAAGGCCCTGGTAGACAAGGTGAACCGGGCAGCGGAAGAACTGAAGGAAGCCCTTAAGGGCGACGATATTGATACTATCAAGAAAAAGACCGAAGACCTGACCAAACCGCTTTACGAGCTGACCACTGCCATGTATCAGCAGACCCAGGCCCAGGGGACTGCCGGGACCGAGGGAGCAGCGACCGGCCCCGAGGCACCCAAGGACGACAATGTGGTGGATGCTGAATATAAAGTGGTAGATGACGACCAGAAATAGGTGTTAGGGGAACATATGGGTTCCCCTGTATGCTGTTTCGAGTAATCCGGGATAAGAAGGGGTTAACAGAAATATGAGCAAACGGGATTATTACGAAGTCCTGGGAGTGGAGAGAAACGCTTCCGAGGCGGAGATCAAAAAGGCTTTCCGAAAACTGGCCCGCAAGTACCACCCTGACGTTAACCCGGGTGACAAGGAGGCAGAGGCCAAGTTCAAGGAGGTCAGCGAGGCCAACGAGGTGCTTTCCGACCCGCAGAAAAAGGCCCAGTACGACCAGTTCGGCCATGCCGCTTTCGGGCCGGGCGGCGGTGAGGGCGGTTTCGGCGGCTTTAGTGATTTCGGGGGTTTCGGTGATATCTTTGATATGTTTTTCGGCGGCGGAGGCCAGCGCAGGCGGGGACCCGTCAAGGGATCAGATTTACGCTACAACCTGGAGATAACCTTTGAAGAAGCTGCCTTTGGATTGGAAAAGGATATTAACGTACCCCGTACTGAAACCTGCGGCAAATGTAAAGGGAGCGGGGCCGCTCCCGGCACTTCGCCGAAGACCTGCCCACGCTGCAATGGCACAGGGCAGATCCAGTATACCCAGTCGACCCCCTTCGGCCGTTTCGTGCAGTCCCGGGTATGTGACGAGTGCCATGGTGACGGCAGGGTAGTGGAAAGTCCCTGTCCCGAATGCGGAGGTTCCGGACAGGTCAGAAAGACACGCACCATCCATATCAGAGTGCCTGCCGGGGTTGATACGGGGTCCAGGCTGCGCGTCGCCGGGGAAGGCGAACCGGGAGAGCGCGGTGGGCCGCACGGCGACCTATATATATATATCAGGGTTAAACCCCATAAGATTTTTAATCGCGAGGGCAATGACGTTATCACCGAAATCAATATATCGTTTCCGCAGGCTGCACTGGGAGATGAGCTCGAAGTTCCAACCCTGGAAGGCAAGGTGCAGTTGAAGATTCCCGAGGGCACGCAGTCCGGTACCTTCTTCCGCCTCAAAGGCAAGGGTATTCCGGACGTGCAAGGCTACGGCCGGGGCGACCAGCATGTGCAGGTGACCGTGGTCACCCCCACCAGGCTTACGGAAGAGCAGAAGCAGATGCTCCGGGAGTTTGCCGAAACTTACGGCGAAAAACCGGCAGGCGTGGAAAAGGGTTTCTTCGAGAAGGTAAAAGATGCTTTCATTGGATAACAGTAACCCCCTCTTTTGACGAGGGGGTTTTATGTAGGACGTGGTAATCATAGACTGGCGTGAAGTATCCATTGACGCAGATAAGGCCGCGGTTGACGCCGTGAGCGACATACTGGTGGACTGTGGGGCCGGGGGAGTGGCTATCGAAGACCCCCAGGCGGTCAGGGCAACGATAGCTGCCAAAATCTGGGATGCCTTCGAGTTTCCCGATGAGTTTCTGCAGAGGGAATTCATCAGGATAAAGGCATACTTTCCATGCGATCATACCCTGGAAGAACGCCTACAGCGGTTGAAAACCATGCTGGACGGGCTGAACACCGCATACCTGCCCGGTTCAATCAAAAATGTAAACCTGTCCGATATCAGGGAGGAAGATTGGGCCAACTCGTGGAAGGCTTATTATAAACCGGTGCAGGCCGGGGAACGGGTCGTTATCAAACCAACCTGGGAGCAGTATGATGCCGGACAGGGAGACCTGGTCATCGAACTGGACCCGGGGATGGCCTTTGGTACCGGGACTCATCCCACGACGGTGATGTGCATCAGGATGCTGGAAAAGGTGGTCAAAGGCGGAGAAACCGTGTTTGATGTGGGGACAGGCTCCGGGATCCTTGCTGTTGCGGCTGCCAAACTGGGAGCGGGCAGGGTCAGGGCCGTTGACATGGATGAGGTTGCCGTAAATGCGGCCAGGTTCAATGTTGCGGTAAACCATGTTGAGGATAAGGTTGAGGTTGCGGCCGGTAACCTGTTGGACGGGATTGTCGGCCGGGCTGATATAGTGGTGGCCAATATCGTGGCCGATATTATTATCCGCCTTTGTCCCGATGCCTTCGGCGCCCTTAAGGCGGGGGGGAAATTCATCGCCTCCGGGATTATTGCCCCCAGGGCCGAAGAAGTGATTGACCATATTAAGAAAATGGGTTTTATCGTTTGCGCAGCGGCCCGGGAAGGCGACTGGGTAGCGCTTTTGGCAGTCAGGGAGGAATAAGATGGCCCGGTTTTTTGTGCCCCAGGAGGCAATTCAACAGAATAAGGCTGTGATCACCGGTCCTGACGTAAAACACATAACCCGGGTGCTGCGGTTGAAGCCTGGGGACACAATCGGCTTATCCTCGGGCGGGCGGGAATTTGCAGCCAGGATTACGGAAATAACTAAAAAAGAAGTAGTGTGTGAAATAGTCAGCGAAAATCCGGTTTCCACAGAGCCGCCTGTCAGGGTAACCCTTTACCAGGGGCTGCCCAAGGGTGATAAGATGGAACTGGTTATCCAGAAAAGCACTGAGCTTGGTGTTTCATGTCTTGTGCCGGTAGTATGTGAACGCACAGTCATCAAACTTGATGAGAAAAAGGCCAGAGAAAGGCAGGCGCGGTGGCAGAAGGTAGCGCAGGAAGCTGCCAAGCAGTCCCGACGGACCAGTATCCCCGAGGTCCGGGAACCGCTGAATTTTGACAGGGTTCTGGCATCGGTCAAAGACGGTACGCTGGCTGTCATGCCCTGGGAAGAGGAAACATCAGTGGGCATGCGGCAGGTATTGAGGAACCCCGGTGGGCCGGTGAAGGAAGTGGCTGTATTCATAGGGCCGGAAGGGGGCTTCTCGGCAAGAGAGGCCGGTATGGCCAGGGACCGGGGGGTGCGCCTTGTTTCCCTGGGGCCCCGCATACTGCGCACCGAGACCGCCGGTATCGCGGCGGCAGCTATTATTATGTACGAACTGGGAGATTTGGGAGGGGTGGAAAATGGCTCATAAAGTCGCCATCTACACCTTGGGGTGCAAGACGAACCAGTACGAAAGTGAAGCCATGGCCAGCGTTTTCCGCCACCATGGCTTTGAGTGCGTGGATTTTGACGATGAGGCCGATGTTTATATTATAAATACATGCACAGTTACCCACCTCGGGGACCGTAAGTCCAGGCAGATGATCAGGAGGGCGGTCAAGAAAAACCCTGATGCCGTTGTGGCTGTTACAGGCTGCTATGCCCAGACTTCCCCCGGCGAGGTTCTCGGGATTCCGGGCGTTGACCTGATCATCGGCACCAGGGACCGGGACAGGATAATAGAACTGGTAGAGGCAGCCGCAAAGTCGCCGGCTCCTCTCAATGCCGTTCAGGATATCATGTTCCAGAGTGTTTTTGAGGAATTGCCCATTCTGGACTATGAAAGCAGGACCAGGGCTTTTGTTAAAGTCCAGGAAGGGTGCAATAATTTCTGTACATACTGCATCATCCCATATGCGCGGGGGCCGGTCAGGAGCCGGGAACCCGCAAGGATTATGGCCGAAGTGGAGAAACTGGTGGGTCAAGGTTTCGGTGAAATAGTCCTTACCGGCATTCATATCGGGGCGTACGGGGCCGGGCTGCGGCAGCCTGTTGACCTGGCCGACCTGGTTGTCAGGATAGCTCTAATCCCCGGTCTCAAAAGGCTGAGGCTCGGATCGGTGGAACCTCTGGATATTACACCCCGCCTGACCGGGGCCATGGCGGAAATCAGAACGGTCTGCCGGCACCTGCATATTCCCCTGCAGAGCGGTGACGACGAGGTTCTGCGGCGGATGAACAGGAAATACACTACCTTCGAATTTTCCCGGTTGGTCAGTGCCATCAGGGGGCAGGTCCCTGAAATCGCTATTACCACCGATGTCATTGTGGGTTTTCCGGGCGAGACCGATGCCCAGTTTGAAAGCACCTATGAATTCATCAAAGAAATGGGTTTCAGTAAGACCCATGTTTTCAAGTACTCACCCAGAAAGGGGACACCGGCCGCCGGTTACGGCGGACAGGTGGACGCTGAAGTTAAGGACAGGAGAAGTAAAAGACTTATTGCTCTTGACAGGGAAAACCAGAAGAGCTTTGCCCGGAGATTTGTCGGCAGTTCCATGGAAGTCCTGGTAGAACAGCTGGTGGATAAAGACAACGATATCTGGGAAGGACTAACTGATAACTATATTAGGGTATTTCTGAAAAGCAACGAAAATCTGCAGGGCGAATTTGTCGAGGCAAGAACGGTAAAACTTCAGGGGACAAGCTTGCTGGCCCGGGTTAAAATTTAAGCTAAAACAGTATTTCCGGGAGGATTTTTGAGCATTTGCGTCGAATACAATTTTTCCATAAATTTTTAAAGGTAATAGCGGAGTTGACAAAAATAGAGGAGGGGTTTATAGAGTGCAGGATTGTATCTTTTGCAAAATTGTGCGCAGGGATATCCCCAGCCAGGTTGTTTATGAGGATGACAGGATATTCATCTTTAAGGATATCAACCCCCTGGCCCCGGTTCATTATCTCATTATCCCCAAAGAGCATTTGACAAATATCCTTGATATCGATGAAAAAAATGTGGATCTCATCGGACATATCCACCTGGTGGCCAACAAGCTGGCCCGGGAAGCCGGCATCGCCGAATCCGGTTTCAGAATTGTTACCAACTGCAACAAACAAGGCGGCCAGATTATTTTCCATCTGCATTACCACCTTATCGGCGGGGCAGAACTGCGAGACTTTGCTTAGAGCGAGTTGACACCCGATTGAAGAATATAGTATAATAAACAATGTGTAATTTTATGCCTTAAGACAAGACAAGACAAGAGTCGCACCAGCCATCGCGGATTAAACCCTGCATCATTGCCAGCAGTGGAGGGAGGGATAAAGATTGTCGGAAGTAAAAGTCGGAAAAAATGAGACCCTGGACAGCGCCCTCAGGCGTTTCAAGAGATCATGCCAAAAAGCAGGTGTTCTCTCCGAGGTCAGAAAACGCGAGCACTATGAAAAACCAAGTGTAAAAAGGAAGAAAAAATCTGAGGCAGCCAGGAAAAGGAGATTCGTTTAAGGAGGTCCCATATGTCTCTTGAAGAATTGCTGGCCGAAGATATGAAAGCCGCCATGAAAGACAAGGAAGGCGGCAAGAAAAAACTTTCCGTTATTCGCATGGTCCGTTCCTCCCTCAAGAATGTGGAGATTGAGAAAAAACACAAACTTTCCGATGAAGAAGTAATCGATGTATTATCAAAGGAAGTCAAAAAGCGAAAAGATGCTTTTGAGGAATATGCCAGGTTAGGACGCCAGGATATAGCTGACGGGCTTCAGGAAGAAGTAGAAATACTTATGAAATACCTGCCCGAACAGATGTCGGAGGAAGAAATCCGCAGCCTCGTTCAGCAGGTCATATCTGAAGTCCGGCCCTCCGGACCCAAAGAAATGGGCAGGGTGATGAGTAAGCTGATGCCCATGGTCAAAGGCAAGGCTGATGGTAAACTGGTAAACCAGATAGTAAAAGAATTTTTGGGATAAGTGGCATAGCCAAGACCTTTACCATTTAGAATGGTAAAGGTCTTTCGCTATAATTAAATGGGGAGGATTGACCAAATGAATGGAAAACGTTTAGCCGTTATTCTGCTGGTGGTGCTGGGCTTAATTGTGTTCAGTGTTTACGGGAGCTATAACAGGCTTGTGGCCCTTGATGAGAAGGCCAACCAGAAATGGAGTGACCTCGGCAGCCTGCTCCAGCGCAGGATGGACCTGATCCCGAATCTCGTTGAAACAGTAAAGGGATACGCCGCCCATGAGAAAGAAGTCCTGAAAAATGTCAGCGACGCCAGGGCCAAACTGGCGGGCGCCAAAACCCTGGAGGCGCAGGTGGCCGGGGAGAACGAACTCTCGGGAGCCCTGGCCAGGCTGCTGGTGGTAGTGGAGAATTATCCGCAACTGCGGGCTGACGCCAATTTCAGGCAGCTGCAGGATGAGCTTGCCGGTACGGAGAACCGCATCACTATCGGCCGTAAGGATTATAACCAGGCGGTGCAGAAATACAACCAGACCATCCGCAGTTTCCCGATGGTTATCTACGCCAAGGCTTTTGGGTTTGAGGCCAAACCTTACTTCGAGGCCCAGAAGGGCGCTGCTGAGGCCCCCAAGGTCAATTTCTAAACCGCTCATAAAGTAGGTGATACAGATGGTCATAAAAAAAATGACGATTCGGGTCCTCGGCGGTCTGCTGGTTTTTGCGGCTGCCGCACTGATGGTGCTAAGTCCGGCGGAGGCTGCTCCACAGGTGCCGCCCAAGCCGGCGAAGTTTGATTATGTTTACGACTATGCCGGTCTCCTTAACCGGGAGACCGCTGCCACTATCAGTAGTCTTGGGCGCGAACTTGACGGGAAGACGGAAGCCCAGTTAGTGGTGGTTACCGTGGCATCTCTGGGGGATTCAAGTATCGAAGATTATGCCAATACCCTGTTCAGGTCCTGGGGGTTGGGCAGCAGGGAAAAAAACAATGGTGTGCTGCTGCTGGTAAATAAAGAGAACCTGCTGGCCGGGAAGCCGGGCCGGGTGAGGATCGAAGTCGGTTACGGTCTCGAAGGGGCCATTCCCGACGGTAAGGCCGGGCGAATTCTTGATTTTTACGTTCTCCCCCGCTGGGAACAGCAGAATTACAGTGAGGGCATCCTGCAGGGTTACCTGGCTATAGCCGCGGAAGTGGCCAATGAATATCAGGTTGCCCTGGACGGGGATTACGCCCCTGTCCCGTCATATAACGGTAACGAGCAGGACGAAAAACTGCCGGCTCCGATAGTCGGTTTAATTGTCGCTATTGTGCTGCTCTCCCTTTTTGGCATCCTTACACGCGGAGGCCGCCGTGGCGGCGGAGGCGGTGGCGGCTGGGGCGGCGGAGGCGGTTTCGGTGGAGGCGGTGGTGGATTCGGCGGCGGTTCCTCCGGAGGGGGCGGAGCAAGCCGGTAATAGGT
>Ga0074195_1003526_pt1 | contig 14519 bp, 12 predicted proteins | sample EPASupsiteHSE623_FD_64525 | JGI IMG/M metagenome (GOLD analysis project Ga0074195, IMG submission 64525) | Bioremediated contaminated groundwater from EPA Superfund site, New Mexico - Sample HSE6-23 | ecosystem: Environmental > Aquatic > Deep subsurface > Groundwater > Contaminated ...
AATTACTTTGAAACAGGCCCCTATTTTTCGATCATGCTGGCCAATTACAAGGTTGATCCGCTCGATCAGATCCTGATCGCACACAACACCTTTGTGAACTCCGGTCCTTTGCTCTTTGGGGGGAAAGGCGATTATCCGCCGCGGCACGTTGGTATTTTCAATAATCTCTTTCAGGCGCCATCTGCGCAGTTGTTTGAGGAACTGACAGATGAAAATACCTTTAGCGGTAACCTGGCAGCAGCGATCAGGAACCAACAAGTGCCGCAAGGTGTCAGACAAATAAAAAATGAGGGGTTGAAAAGGAACAGCGCCGGTTATTTTCAACCCGTTCGTAAGCTGAGGAGCAAGAAATGTCCGGACGGATCATGGCCGGCACTCAAACCATTTGGTCAGATGGATCATGATGCCACGATTACGTTGGATATTATGCAACAAGACAGACCGAAGAAGCCGGATCAAAAAACGTCGGGATGCCTTGAGTATCCTTCAGAAAATGAACTGAAACCCTGGGCAACAATCCAGAACACAGGCCCGGCGTATCTGCAAAAATAAATTGCTGAGCAACACGAAACCATCTTCACCAGGAATTGTCAGATTCTTCATGATTATTCCCTATCTTTGAACTGTTGTAGCAAAATTTTCAATTTACGGTTTCACAACAGATTTAACTTCTCCTTTTATCTTTAGAACAGCGGGCGAACCGGGACCATTGTAATATACTTTAATTTCCTTGTGAAACACTCCGGGAGAACCGGCATCATACCGGATATCGATCATTCCCGATTTTCCGGGTTTCACCGGCGTTTTCGTCCATTCGGCAACTGTACATCCGCACGATGTTTTCACATTGCTGATCACCAGCATTGTTGTGCCTGGATTGGAAAAGCTAAAGCAGTGATCCACCGCTTCTTTATGGTTCAGGATCCCGAAGTCATGTTCCTGTTCACGAAACTGAATGCCGGCATCATTCCGGATTACCGGCTCGGAGCAGGCAAAAAACAAACTAAGCATGCACGGAATAAAGTATCTTTTCATCTCACGGGTTTTAAAATCTTTATCTGAAAACAGCACTGAGCCAGGCCATGTATCCCAACCCAAAATTAATCGATTAATCGGAATAACTTCCCATATCGGCCAGTTCAGCCTTCATCAGAAAAACATTATACGGCATCCACATCGACATGCAGAAATACAGGTTATCGCCCGTTGTGGATAACGGATGGAAGAAGGAACCATATAACTGCGCGTAATCCTTGCCCGCGGCCAATTCGTACGGCTCACTCCAGGGGCCTGTAATATACTCTGCTGTACGCATGGTGATGTTATAGCGGTCGGCATTGAAATAGGCGATGATCCATTTTGCATGTTTTTCATTGTAGATGAAAGATAACTCACCTACCTTATCGTTTATAATAATTGCCGCCCGGCTTTCGTCTCCTTTTATCCACTCACCTGTCGAACTGTCCCAATACTCATAGTTGCTGCGATTTTCAATGTCCGATTCCAGAAAACGGGCCAGACGCGCACTGCTGTCCCTTCCAGGCCGCGTACCAATCATATAAACAAACCCGCCTTTCTTAAAATAGCCAACTTGTCCGAAATTACTCGATGAAGAAAATGATATATTCATACATTTCGTCCAGGTTGCGCCATTATCGGCCGATTTGTACATACCTGAATAATTGGTAATCCAGCCTGTCCAGTTTTTAATATTAAAATAGTGCACGTAGTCAACTCCATTCGCACGAATGGCTGCCGAGGGAATAGACGTCCAATCGCCGTTACCCGATCCGTCTTTCCCGCCAGGTATAATTTCACGGGCGTCACCCCTGCTGTCGGTTGCCATACCGCTAAATGAAAGCCCGTCTTCTAAATTACCGTCATCCGAAAAAGCCAGTACGTTACTTCGCCAGCTTCCTCCATTAGGGCCCGGATTACCCGGATTCGGTTTAAAATCACGTCCAAAGGTATCTCCAAAAAAAATGCCATATTTTCCCGGCTGCATTTCCCAGATAATACCCAGATCTGTTCCTCCGACATTCCATTTTACTGCCGTATTGTTCGGACTGGCAAAGGTTTCACCCGACATGGCCGTTCCTGTAATGCGTGCAACACGGGTCATGTTACGAATAAAAAATCCCCGGCGGTTGTCGATATTCAAAGAGAGCTCATTCGACATGTTTCCATCGTTGTAATAAGCCCGCAATAGCAATTTGAACGATTCGGGATCTGATTTTTGAATGGTGTACTTAAACACATACGGCGATGAGAGATCTGCCTGTTCTATACGAACGGAATAACTGTCGCCTCCGCTTTTTTTGACTATCAGGTAGTCGATGGCATTCAGGTTCTTGAAGTTCAGAACTGCCGACACTGCCTTTGTATCCTTATCCGGAATGAGAGTTGTCTCCGTCGATGTGATTTCATCGACCGGAACATAAGGGTCATTCTTTTCATCTTTATGACATGAAAATAAGATCAGGGCATAAGAAAGAAGACTTGTATAAACAATATATTTTTTGATATTTCCCACGTTCATTTACTTCAACTTCAGCTCAATGATTAATTTCAGGACAGCCGTCAACAAACATCCTCAACTTACGAAAGAGGGTGTGTCAAAAGAAACATGATGAATGGAAGGCCGTAAATCTCCAGTCTTTAGTCTTTTTGACACACCCTGCATAATCAGTGATCGAAAAACAACTAATTACTTATTCAATTTCAATAACCTGACCCTCAGAATAAACCCTGTCGGTTTTTCCTTCTTCGCGCGCCTGGTCTGTTAAGTATCCGAGCAATTTTACTACAAACCGATATTTCTTACTTGCATTAGTCGCAATGCTTGCAGACGTATTCTCATTTCCTACAATAACTTTCTGTCTGTAAATGTTATTCTCCACGACTTGTATGCTCACTTCGAGCGGCCTTTTAAAATCGGCAGAAACAGTTCCGGGTATTTTCCACGTTAAGTTGACCTGGTTCCCCTGTTTTGTATATTCCAAATTCTCCACTTTAGGTAAGGAGTGGTCAAACTCTTTTAAATCAACAATATCTCTGTCGTAACAGCCGGTAAGCTGAATCGCAATAAACGTTACAACAACTATTTTTATAATATTCTTCATAATTATGCTGTTAATGTTGTCAATATCCGGGATTCTGTGTGTAATTTCCTTTTGCCCATTTTATCTGAGGCTGTGGTATCGGGAAAAACTCGTCGCGTCCGGCAGTGAAGCGTGCATTATCCATCCACGAAAACCTGTTTTTCTCGACCGAGAAATATTCATTCATGGTCTCCTCCAGAATACCCCAACGTTGCAGGTCGAAGAAACGCCGGCCTTCGCAGGCCAGTTCAAGACGGTTTTCCCATTGCAGGGCTTTCCAGGCAAAGTCTTTATTCCAGGTACAGTTCACGCCTGGCTTGTACGTTTCACATTTATAATTTAATACCGGTGTTCCGTCTGCCTTTTTTAAACGTCCGGTACTGTTCGCAGCTCGTTCGCGAATCTGGTTAATCAAGCCCAAAGACTCATTCTGCCGGTCCAGTTGAATAAGTACTTCAGCCTTCCACAGTAATACTTCATCATACCGGATCATCCGTTTATTCATGGAGTTGAATTGCCATCCGTCATACAGCAAACAACCACACCCCGGATGTGGTAACTCCTTCACCGATTTGAGGTAACCATATTCAGCTCCGTTACGAATACCCCTGCTTTCAAATATCAACTCTGGATCATATTTCCAGGGATGTCCCGGTACTCCTGCCGTATGGCTGAAACGGGGATCGAAGCTGTATTTACTGAAATACCCTTTATTGCCGGCTTCAACCAAGGCAATGTCGACCGCACCATTGCCATTTTTGATGTAATCACCGTAGCTGTCGTCGTTATAGGTATCGAATAAAGGCAATCCATCAGGCCCGGTTTTAAACGCGCTACCCATCGTATAGCTTACCTGGTGGAACCCGCAACATTGGAATCCGCCCCAGTTCCATGGGTGGTTCAGACCTTCACCTCTGTTTATTTTCCCTCCGGTAGAACTGCCATCGTCGATCGAATACTGGATTTCCCAAATTGATTCCTTTGTATTATTGTCAGACTCCGGCACAAAATTCTCACCGAAATCGGTACATAAGCCAACTGCCTGACCTTCCTGTTCCGTCAATTTATTCAGATAAACCAATGCTTCACTCAGCCTGTCTTTATTGACGTTTGTTACCTGATGTCTGTCGTCCTGTTCGTATGCCATAAACATAAGCGCTCGTGCGATCATGGCTGTTGCCGCATTCTTATTTACCCTTCCAATCTCCGGTTGCACCGCGGGTAAGCGGGTCTCGGCATCTTTAAAATCATTCAGAATTCTTTCCCATAAGTACAGATCGTTTGGCTGATCAGGCTCCCTGTTGGGAACCGCTTCGAATTCAGCGGAAGTTCCTTTGACATTTTCATCAATGTAAGGGATGTATTTGAAAAATTCCTTAAGCCTGAAATGGACAAACGCCCGAACGAATTTCATCTCGCCAATCCGGATATTTTTGGCAGGAAAATCTTCTTCAGAAATTGCGTCCAGTCGCTGTATAGCCGTGTTACACCGCTGGATGATCTGATAGGAAACATACCAGGGATAGTCAAGAGGCCATCCGTTCGGAGTTAAATTGACAAAAGTTTCCATATAACCCCAGCCATTACCTCCGTCCCAGGTTCCTCCACCGCCTTTATATGAATCGTCAGAGCGAAGCGATCCCGACCACCATGGAGAAAACGGAGAATCCCAGGAAGGAATATCGGTGATCCTGGCATATGCTGCGGTAACAAAACCTTCCATGTCACCCGGCTTTGTAAGTAAGCCCTCGTCCAATACCTGCTTGGGATTTACCTGAAGAAAGTCAGAACAACTATTTGCCGTAAGGAGGAAGACAAAAGCGAATATGATCAATTTTAAATTTTTCATACGTAAATAATTTGTTTTTTAATGGTCGTATGGAACTCGCCAATAAACATCATCTTGGGCGTAAACTACGGCGTTCATGGCTCGTTTCATAGCTAATGATTTAGAATGTAACGTTAAGTCCGAATGTTAGTGAAAACGGGATCAGATATCCATAATCTGGCATTTCCGGGTCGAAACTGGTATACTGATCCTTTCCCCAGCCTTTTTTAAGCGTTAAGACGTTTCGTGCTGAAGCATATAACCTTAAGTGCTGCATAAACATTCTGTGCGACAGTTTCGCCGGCAGCGTGTAACCCAGTTCAATATTCCTCAATTTCAGGTATGATCCGTCTTCGACGTAATACGAGGAAAAAACCTGCTCGCTGTTGGCCGTTGAATTGGATATGGCAGGAATATCGGAATCAGGGTTGTCAAACGACCATGCGCCCAAAAGCCTGGTTTCGTGATTTTTCCACGAAGGTACCGATATATTCCAAAAATCGCTTTCCTGTTTCCAGACGTTATTAACCTTGTTCCCATAAATACCCTGGAAGAACAAATTCAGGTCAAAATTGCGATAACTGAAGTCAAAGGTAATCCCTCCAAAAAAATCGGGGTCTGTAATCCCGATAAACGTCCGGTCATACAGTTCATCAACTACGCCGTTACCATCCAGGTCCTTATAACGAAGACGTCCGACAGCTTTTCCCTGTTGTTCGGCATGACTGTCCACTTCCTCCTGCGTTTTGAAAATGCCGTCCGCCACAAGTCCATAAAAGATATTGGGAGTTTTCCCGATAACAAAATCACGCATACCATCGCCCGGATACCGGTTAATGACGTTTTCGGGGAGATCAATCAGTTTGGTCTTATACGTCCCGATATTCGCCGAAATGGCATATTGAAAGGCCGACTTAGGATCGTTCCGGTAAGTAATTTCAAACTCAAACCCTTTGTTGTTCATGTTTGCACCGTTAATCCAGGGCTCTCCGCCTTCGCCCATGGCTGCGATATAAGGAACCTGAACCAATATATCTTCCGTTTTTTTGGAATAATATCCGATCGATCCGTATATCCTTTGATTCAAAAACCCATAGTCGACGGCCAGGTCGATCTGCGCAGTCTTTTCCCATTTCAGATCCGGATTTCCTAACCAGGTTCTTCGATACCCTGAGTATAGCTGGCCGGTTTCATTCCCCTCGATCGGATATGAAGTTCCGAAATAATCGGTGGTAAAAGGCGTCGATGTGTATCCCCGGGGCAACCCCTGCACACTTCCGTTCGTTCCCCAGCTTGCCCGTAATTTAAGGTCAGATATGAAATCATAGTTACTCATAAAGCTTTCACTGTTGATCCTCCATCCGGCCGAAACAGCGGGAAATACTCCGTAACGGTTATTTTCACCAAAAAGAGATGAGCCGTCGCGGCGCAACGTCAACGAGAATAGATACTTTGCATCAAAAGCATAATTGACTTTCCCGAACAACGAAAAATAGGTATATTCATCGGCTGAGCTGCCCAATGAATATTTCGACCCTGTTGTCACGCCCAGATGGGCAAAATCCCGGTCTTCCAGATAAACCCCTTCTCTTCTCGCTGAGAATCCTTCCTGTACATATCGTGTGGATTCGCTCCCGAATACGGCATCCAGACTATGTCTGCCTGCGCTGAGGTTATAAGACAGGGTATTTGTCCAGACATAACTCAGCAGGTGGGATTGGCTATTGCCGACATAGTTCTCCCCGTCGCTGTTTCTGCCTCCGGTTTCCGACCAGATTCCGTCAATTGCCCTGTTGTAAGCATTTCCGTAATCAATCCCGAACTGCGTGCGGGCCGATATTCCTTTCCAGATGTTCAGATCCAGGTAGATATTGCCAATCGTCTTGACATAATTGTTGATGTTATCTTTGTTCATTTTCAACAACCGAACCGGGTTTGTAAAATCATCGAAACCGGCAGCGCCGGCCCAATTCCCGTTAATATCATAAACAGGGGCCGCAGGAGGATTGATCATCGCCCAACGGGTTTCGTTCGCATCCCGGTATTGCAGATAAGATATAGCCAGATTTTCACCTACTTTCAAACGATTGTTTATCAGTTCATATTCCGTATTGGCACGTATGGAATATTGTTTAAAGAAGGTATGGATCTGTGTTCCCTGGTTATTGTAATAGCCCAGGGAAAACAGACTTTTTGATTTTTCCGTTCCGCTTGATACCGTCAGCTGATGGTTTGTCGTAATGGCCGTCCGGAGAACCTCATTCAGCCAGTCAGTGTCCGATCCGCTTACGGTTTTTTCGGGATTAAGCCATTCTGCGACATTCAGGCCATCCAGTACAGGCATCCCGTTATCATCCCTGTGCCAGTTAAAATTGTAAGTGGAAGGCAGTGACATCGCTGTACCATATACTTGTTCATCATATGCCTGCGCCCTGAAAGCCGCAATCCCGTATTGTTCGGCATTCATCAGGGAAGGCTTGTTGCGGGTCGTATTAACCGAGACACTGCCGTTGTATTCAATGGTCGTCTTCCCGACATTTCCTTTTTTTGTTTGGATTAAAATAACACCTCCTGAAGCTCGTGCTCCATAAATACTTGTCGAAGCAGCATCTTTCAGCACCTGGATCGATTCAATATCTCCGGCGTTTATATCCCGGAGATTCAAATTTTCGGTCGGCATCCCATCCAATACGATTAAAGGTTTAACTCCTCCCGAAAGAGATGAAAGCCCTCTGATCTGGATATTCACACCTTCTGCCGGATTACCTCCGTTTGTTGTGATATACACGCCCGAAAGTTTTCCCTGCAGCGATTTCATCGCATTCGCGGATGGATTTTTCTGCAAATCGTTCGCTTTTGCCATGGAGACTGATCCCGTCAAATCGGCTTTCTTTTGGGTCATGTACCCGATATACACAACTTCCCCAATACCAATCGCATCTTCCCTCATGACGATATCAAGCGGCGACGTCCCTTCAATCTGCGCTTCCTGAGTTTTCATGCCGACGAATGAAAAAACCAGTGTGGCATTAGCCGGAACATTCGACAAAAAATAATTTCCATCGCTGTCCGTAACGCTTCCCCTGGTGGTGCCCTTAATAATAATGGAAACTCCGGGCAGCGGCGCTCCTCCCGAATCGGTCACGCGACCGGAAACATTGCGCGCCTGCTGCAAGGCTATAACAGAAGCACCGTTGTTCGACAAAATAATTTGTCGGTCTATCACCTCATACCGAATGTCTGTTCCCTTTAATAACTCACCCAGAACAACGGCAATCGGTTGATTTGATACAGCAATATTAACCTTCTGGTCAACATCAATATAATCCCTGTTATAAAAAAAGAAAAACTCCGACTTGTCTTCAATCGTTTTTAAAACATCTTCCAACCGCTCATTGCTTAGTTTTAACGATAGTTTCGTCTGCTGCGAATACGTTTCGACCGCCAGTATCTGCATCAGGCCGAAGAAAAAGAGGCATAATGTTAAACGTACCATTCTGAAAATTTTTTTAAGGCCTGGTGTATCCCCCAAAGAGAGCTTCATTCCAACCCTTCGTTCTCGTTTTTTTTCCATACTTTTACATTTGAAAGAGTGATTAATATATCTACGTCGCTCTGCAATTCATGCAGGGAAGTGTTTCAGCCACTTTCCTGCTTTGCAGTTTATTTAAGTTTCATTGTTATATGCCGTTTCTCCAGAACTCCTTTTGAATCATATCCATTTCGTTCAATGCTGTAAATAACAGGAGTGGTCATGGCTATAAAGCGCAGTACCTCCTCAAGAGGTTCTCCGTTGAACGTTCCTTTAAACCGCAATCCTTTCAGCTTCTCATCCCGGATCGCGATTTCCACGTTATACCATCGCTCAAGTTTCTTTGCAACCTGTACCATCGGTTCGTTATTGATCACCAGATAACCATCGGTCCATGCGGTGTAAAGACTGGCGTCAACTTCGGTCACGTCGAACGATCGTGATTCACCGTTATACGTCAGTTTTTCACCTTGTTGCAGGACGCGGGTAAATAGGTTGCCCTTTCCTCTTACTTCGACCCGCCCTTCTTCCAATACCACTTCCGACAAAATTTCATCCGCATATGCAGATACATTAAACTGAGTCCCCAGAACCCGGATATCCATATCGGGAACACCTACCGTGAAGTCGGAGAATTTCCGATGGCTAACCTTAAAAAAAGCTTCTCCTGATAATTCTACCTTACGATGCATGCCAAAAACAGGCGGATATTTCAGCCTCGCGCCACCGTTTAACCATCCCGTGGTACTGTCGGGGAGCATAAATTCCATCCGCCCGCCTTCAGGGACACTGAGTTCAACCCACGACTGATCAGGAGCATAAACAGGCTTAGCGAGAAAATAAATCAAAGAACAAACAGCAATGACCGGAATTAAAATAGCTGCAACCTGTTGGTACCAATGCCACAAATTCCGTTTCTTTCCAGCCATTTTCTCTTCTCTTAATATCCGGTAATGAACTTTCCCGAACAGGGAACGAAGAGAACCGGCATCAGCCATTTCAGCCTCAGAAAGTTCTTTCCACTGATCAAACAACCGGCTTTCCGTGCCTTTGTCTCCCCTGACTTCTGTAAACCAATGCTTTACCTTTAAGTAATCGTTGTACGAATACTTTCCATTTGAAAAATTAAGAAGAGTTTTATGGTCAGGTCTATCTCGCATATGCGCTCTTATTTTAATTCTGACTTCGACAAATTTACCGTGTTTAAACGTTTAAACAAAAATGATACGCCTGTTATATCACGAACCGCTTAAAATCCCTGGTCAGAATTTCTTTTTTTTTTGTCGTTTTAAAGAATTTCTTTGCCCGATTGTTTGGCTGCAGGACAATAAACAAGGAATAATAAACTAACGGATAAAGAGATAAAAGAAAATCAGCCCCTCGGTATGACATTTCTCAAACTCAGTTTTTAAAAATCTCATCGCTTCGGAGATATGGAATTCGACAGTTTTAACGGCAATACCCAGCTCTTCAGAAATTTCCTTCATGGACTTCCCTTCCATCTTCTTTTTAATAAAAACTACCCTTCGTTTTTCGGGCATCTGATTGATAAGTGCATCCAGGCGGTCAAGCAAAGCCTGATAATCGTCACGGTTGTCAAACTCCTGCTTCTGATTAGAAAAACTGGTCAGAATATCATGCTTGACTTCGTTCAGTCCTGATAATTTATTAAAGTGTTGGCGGACCGCGTTAAGTGCTATCGTGAACAGATATGACTGAAAAGAGGTATCTGTTTTTAGTGATCCGCGGTTATTCCATATTTTCAGGAAGACCTCCTGGACAATATCTTCAGCGGAATCCTTCGATTTCAGGTAACTGAATGAAAACAGATATAGCTGTTTACTATAACGTTCAAACACTTTTTCAAAAGCAGCATGGTCTCCTTTTTTTAACTCCTTCAATATGCCGGACTCAAGGGTTGTCATTTTATTCTGCGAAGAATTTTGATTTATTCAGGTTTGCCTCAAAGTTAAAACAAAATACCGGATTTCGATCTCTACCTGGTATATGCTTGATTTTTTCTGCTGCCAATTTCACACTGTAGAAAGAAACTGTATATATGAGATCATCTGTTTCAAATTCAATACGTATCCGCCTTAAACAGCCGATAGCTTCCAAGCACTGATAAGGAACGCCAAATAAAGTATATTTATACTCAAAATATTACCACTTAACCCGCCAAATCGACCGGATATTCCTTTTAATTCACTCAAAAAAAACAAAAACGAAAAGTTTTGCCTATATTTTTGTATTTTTGGATTCATTCCATTTTATAATAAAAAAATTATTAATTGAATGATTAATAGAGGTAAAAGGAATTTCGAATAAGCGTTTATGTGATTAGAATTTTCGGAGAATTGGAGTTTATCTGAAATTAATAACGATTTATTATCAAAAAGTCTATGTTTTGGAAAAAGAATAGAAAACCGAATGAGGATCTTCAGATAGCAGCACCTTTGATACTAAACAGCCAATCACAAATGACTGGTGATTTTATTATCCACACAGACGTAAAGATCGACGGTTTTGTTCAGGGAAATGTGATTACAACCAAAACGGTCATTATAGGTGAAAATGGTCATTTGAAAGGAAATCTGAAATGCAATAATCTTATGGTTTTTGGTTCTTTTGAAGGGATATCAGAAGTAACAGAATCGGCAACCCTCCAGTCCATGGCTGAATACCTGGGAAAACTGACCGCCCCTATCGTTTCCATTTTCCCGGGGTGCCGCGTGAATGCTTGTATTAACCGGGACTATGAAAGTCCGTGTGATGATTTTGAATCATCCGATAATAATCAATCTGCGGTAAAGAAAACCAAAAGTCTTATTGACGAAACTGACAATAAAACTGGTTCCGGCTCAAACAATAGTTTATCAAAGAACGAACGCTCATTTCTTTTTAACAACCTGAACAAATGAGAAAATGAAGTATAAAAATCAGAAATTAATTAGTTTATGAAGAAAATCTACTCGTTTACAAGCGTCCTCGAAGAGAGTAGCCTGGAGCTTTCAAATGTAGCCGGCTCATTTCTCGAAGGTATGAGGATTACAGATATTGATGGTAAAAATTTTATTGTCGGAAATCTGGCATTATCAGAGGGAACGTCTCCCCATAAGTTCATCAATAGCTCAGCCAAAGATTTGGATTACAGAATTTTATCTCTTGTGAGCCTGGTATTGGCGACACAAGGGCAATATTTCAAATTTCATTTAACTACAGGGTTTCCCTTTACTACTTATCAATCCTTTAAAAGGGACGCTATTGATTTCTTAAAAAGAAGGCATCAGATTGCAATAGATACAAAAACATTCGGAGGGCAATCGATCGAAACCGTAAACGTGAATGTGGAGCAAGTCAACATCATGACCGAGATCGATGGCTGTATTAAAACGATCAGGGACGGAAACATCAGGGACAAAGACAATTTTTTCATCGTCAGCTTAGGTTTCGGAACGTTCGAAGCTGCACTTTCAACTCCAAATGGAATAGTAAACAGGACTACAGTAAGTTCAAAGGGACTCTCGTATGCGGTCAATATTCTTGAAAAGGAGCTGCAAAAGGACCATTACCTGAAATTGCTCACCGAGAAGCAAATTGAACGAGCATTCCAAAGAGGAGTGATTATTGTAGACCGGCAGAAAATTGATCTGAAAAAGCAGCGTTCCAAGGCCCTTGAAATTTATTACAATGAAGTGATATCACCCGAATTACGTAAAAAATTCTCGGATGATGACTTTCTGGATACGTCCAAAATTTACCTTGCCGGCGGTGGTGCCTTTTATTCGGAATTGGTTGAACTTTTTAAAAAGGAATTCCAGAACGTTTTGGATGTAATCGTACCTCCGGATCCTAATTTGTGCGCAGGGATAGGCTACTGCATTCATTCGATCGAACAGGCTAAAAAAGCAGGATTGGCAGATACAAAAAATGACGTCGCTTATGTGGGAATTGATTTGGGAAACTCAAATACTGTTGTAGTGATCGACGCGGACAGTGTTGAAGTTGCCGAAATGGAAAATAACAAATCCGGGAATAGTGAAACAGATGAAGCAAAAGATGACGGAGCAAAAGATGACGGCAGTCTTAAAGTCGACGAAATCAATATCCAGCAAAATTGAGTCTTTTATAAAAATTCATGGAAAACAGACAGGAAACCGCTTAATCTGTAAGCGGTTTTCCTTTCTTCGTCCCTATTTTAATACTTTGTTCATAAAACTTTTGAATTTACATAAAACTTTCAATATCTTTGGATTCCAACTTCACGTAAACTGACAAGAAACAATGATGGTTGAAAACCCGCAAATTCTTATAGTAGAAGATGTTGAGTCCAATTTTTTGTATTTAAACGCCGTACTAAGTAAAATTAAGGCGCAAATTTTTTGGGCTAAAAACGGGAAAGAAGCTGTCGATATTTTTAGAACTGAAAAACATATCGACCTCATTCTGATGGATCTGCAAATGCCCGAAATGAACGGGTATGAAGCAACCCGGATCATCAAGCAGGATGATCCTTATGTTCCTATTATTGCGCAAACTGCCTTTGCCATGTCTGACGACCGTGAAAAAGCGCTCGAAGCCGGCTGTGATGATTACTTAGCCAAACCGATCAAATCGAAAGATCTTCTTACTACCGTCGAAAAATACCTGAACGCCGGTAGTATTTAATATCAGGGTCTTTAAACGCCGGGTTCGTCTTAAAAAAAAATCATTTTAACGATTCTTTACGGTTTAGAACCAATCCATTTAGTACATTTGGACCGAAAGGAACGTTTCGGATAAGCGAGAGCAAAGCCAAACGTGTTTGAGCTTTGTTAAGCGGGAGAAACGGCTAATGAAAATGAAACTTTATTGATGGAAAAGAAACAATATTTGCTGGATCAGCGCTATCTGAAGATGGCAGCCATCTGGGCGCAAAATTCTTATTGCAAAAGACGTCAGGTTGGCGCTATCCTGGTAAAAGAAAAAATGATCATTTCGGATGGTTACAATGGAACGCCTTCTGGTTTTGAAAATGTTTGTGAAGATGAAAACAATAACACAAAACCGTATGTTTTGCATGCAGAAGCCAATGCCATTACTAAAGTTGCCAAATCAAACAACAGCAGTGAGGGCGCAACCATGTATGTCACCTCTTCCCCTTGCGTGGAATGTGCCAAACTCATCATCCAGGCCGGCATCAAGCGGGTGGTCTTCACCGCCAACTACAGGCTCGAAGATGGGATTGAACTACTGAAAAGAGCTAAAATCGAGGTGGTACAGGTCGATATTGAAGATTAATTTGCGGATTATCAGAAAAATATAAAAGGAATACAAGAAAGATAACTATGAAATAGCCAATGATATCCTAAATACCAACAGATAGGAGAATAAGGTCTCAATCATGGCTATTCCATCTGGCAATTAAAAAACAAATTATTCACAGATGAATAAACGATTTAATATTTATTTACCGCTGTTGATTGCCCTTTCGGTGGTCATCGGTATATTTTTGGGAAACCGCCTTAGCCGGCAGCAACCATCAGGCTTTCAAAACATTTCATTACAATCATCCAACAAATTAAGTACGATTGTTGACCTTATTGAAAATGCTTATGTTGATTCGGTGCCAAAAGAAAAAGTTATTGAGGACGCCATTCCCGCTTTACTGAAGAATCTGGATCCCCATACCACCTACATTCCGGCCAGCGACATGCAGGGAGTAACCGAAGAAATGCAGGGAAATTTTGGGGGCATTGGCGTGCAGTTTTCCATTCATAACGATACCGTTCATGTGGTTGATGTTATTTCACAAGGCCCTTCCTATAAATTGGGCATACAGCCCGGCGACCGGATTGTTATGGTCAATGATACAACGATTGCCGGAACCAAAATAAAAAATGAAGATGTCATGAAATTGCTGCGCGGTGAAAAAGGTACCAAAGTAAAGGTTGGCATCAAACGCGCAGGCATCAGGGATCTGATTCAATACAATATCGTTCGCGGCGACATTCCGATTATCAGTGTCGATGTCAGCTACATGATCAATGACCAAACCGGCTATGTGAAAGTAAGCCGT
>Ga0074195_1003527_pt1 | contig 14514 bp, 12 predicted proteins | sample EPASupsiteHSE623_FD_64525 | JGI IMG/M metagenome (GOLD analysis project Ga0074195, IMG submission 64525) | Bioremediated contaminated groundwater from EPA Superfund site, New Mexico - Sample HSE6-23 | ecosystem: Environmental > Aquatic > Deep subsurface > Groundwater > Contaminated ...
ACACCCACCGCATAGGCAAATCACGATGAAAACCAAAATACCGGATACGCAGATAATTGTTCGTAACTATATCGGAATTCACAGGCTCATAACCTTTTATATTTCCATAGATTTTATTAGCTTTTTTCAGTTCAAAAATAATTTTCTGAAGCTGCTCCGATTTCTGGACTATAGGGCTGTTTTTCAACAATTCCGCAAATGCTTCATCTTCCTTCTGACGGACAAGTTTTTCAAAAAAACTTGTTAGTTTTGATATTAGTTCCGGTGGTATTCCGATGAAGTTATCCTTGTTATAATTCGGAGCTTTGGTGATGGAATTATCCTGGGCATTGACCGGATAAAAGTATAATCCCATTACTATCAATATTAGATATAGCCTGCACTTCTTCATGAATTAACCCGATTTATATAATATATTAATAAAAGTGATAATGATTATTTTTATAATCCAACAAGTTTTTTCAATGCCGACACTTCATCTCTCGTAAGTTTCCTGTATTCACCGCGGGATAAGCCCTTTGTTGAAAGAAAACAGAAGCCTTTCCTGTCGAGACTTTTTACTTTGTAACCAAGAGATTCGAACATATTTCTGACCTCGCGGTTTTTTCCTTCGCGCAATGCAACCGAAACCTTAAACTTATCTTCCGGGAAAATTGTCACCTCGCAGGGAGAAGTATCATATTCCTCAAGCTTCAAACCTCTTGAAATTTTTAAGGCGTCATCACGGTTAATCGGTTTATCAAGGGTTATATTGTAAACTTTTTCAATTTCATATTTCGGGTGAGTAAGTCTGTTGGCAAGCTCACCGTCATTGGTCAGTAAAAGAGCGCCCGTGGTATTCCGGTCGAGTCTGCCCACTGGGTAAACCCTGGAAGATGTTTTAATAATATCTATAACGGTTTTTCTGTCTCTCTCGTCACTTGTTGTTGTGATGCAATCCTTTGGTTTGTTTAGCAATATATAAGTAAAGAACTTTTTTGTTTTAAGCGGGTCGCCGTCAATTGTAACGAAATCGCTGACATTAATTTTGTAGCCCAGTTCGGTAATGGTTTTACCGTTGACCTTAACATGCCCGTCGGAAATCAGCTCGTCGGCTTTTCGTCTTGATGAGTATCCGTTGTCGGCAATAAATTTATTTAAGCGGATTAAACTGCTTGCTTTAACAACGGGTAATATTTTTTTTGTTTTATACATCGTTTTTGAAATTTTAAAATAATAAAATAACACTAATAAACAATGGAAATTACAAATTATTTTACAAAAACCTTGAAAATCTTGATAATTAGTTTTGCTCATACGATTAGCATTCCTATTTTTGTAGAATTATAAATTGTAAAAAAAAATTTAGGAGTATTGTTGTGAAAAAAAGTATCTTTTTAATTTTGTTTCTATTTGCTGTGTTGCTTCTGTCCGAAGGTTTTCAATGTTCTTCTCCCGAGATGACTACTGCAAAACTCGCAGTCAGAAACAAAGAGTGGGACAAAGCCCAGGGCTATCTCGAAAAGGAACTTGAAAAGAATTCCTCTAATGGCGAAGCTTATCTTATGCTTGCTACAGTGAAACAGCAGAAAAACGATTTAGCCGGAGCAGCCAAAACCATTAACGACGGAGAAAAATACATAACCGACCCCGACCAGAAAGTTCAGGCTGGTATGCTGAAAAACCAGCTTTGGGTAAATTGCTACAACATGGCAATTGACCAGTTTAACCAGGCAAATACATCGGGCAAGGCGAGCCTCTACGATAATTCAATAGGCTTGATAAATATAGCTATTATGCTTCGACCGAAAATGCCGGAATTTTATACTTTGCTTGGTAATGCTTATGAATTGAAGGGTGATACAACAAAAGCAATGGAATCGTATGGCAAGTACTCGGACATGATGAATGAGTCTTTGAAATTTGCAAAAGATAAAAGCCTCTTTGTCGGCGTTCCCCGCGAGAGTGCCTTAAACAGTCTTGGCAAGCCCGCTTCGACAAGGGGAATCAGGTTCAATCCTCAGACCGACTCAATAATTATTGACGGATTCAATATTACTGATAAAGAAGTCTATTTATATTCAAGCGAATCGAAAGATAAAAAAGTGAGTGTGTTCGGGTGGCGTTACGACCCGCCCAAGGATTGGTCAAAAGCCGAGAAGGAACAGCCAACTTCAGTAAACACAATGCCTTTCGTTGCTTTATCACAGTATTACTACAGCCAGAAGCAATATCCCAAGGCAATTGATAACGTTGTAAAAATTTTAACTCTCGACCCTTCCAACACAGATGCTAACAGTTTCCTTATACAGATTTATGACATCCAGGGCAAGAAAGATGAAGCCACCAAATATGTTGCCGATTTAGTGAAAAAAGACCCGGGCAACAAATACTATCATGCTCAATATGGAGATATCCTACTGCAAATGCAGAAGTTCGACGAGGCTATCGAGCAATACGAAGCAGCCCTGAAAATTGACTCCAAATACGAAGATGTCCTTAGAAATCTTGGCATTTCTTACAAAAATAAAGCAGCTATTACTCAAAAACAATTACTTGACGCTGCCGGCAATGACCAGAATAAAATTGATACTAACAAGTATCATCCTTTCCTTAGAAAATCATCCGAAATGCTGGAAAGGGCAAGAAGCACAGTCAAATTCGGCAGAGACATTGATGTTCTTGGAGAGCTTTCTGAAATTTACTATGTTTTGAACCAGACCGACAGGCTTAAGCTGGTCACTGCCGAACTTGAAAGCTACGAATCCGTTATTCAGCCTGAGCAAAAGGAAAAGTATTATTTCATGCTGCTGAAAATTTATGATAAAATGCTTCGCCAACCTGAGAAAAGACAAAAAACCGAAGAAAAATTAAACAATTTGAAAAAATAATCTGAAACCGCTATGAATGATAAAAAACAGGAACCGCCGATTCAGCAGCAGATAAACATTGAATTGGGTGAAAAAGAAGCCGAAGGGATTTATTCCAACCTGGCTATAATCTCCCATTCACCTGCTGAATTTATAATTGATTTCACACGTATTTTGCCCGGCATACCCAAGGGCAAAGTTCATGCAAGAATAATCATGACACCGCAGCATATAAAAATGCTTGCCCAGGCATTGATTGACAATATCGGTAAGTATGAACAGCAGTACGGCGAAATAGCTCTTGAGCGTCAGGACAGGATTTTTCCGGGATTTTCGGGACCGCCGAGAATTAACTGAAAAAGGAGAAAATAATATACCAAGCCAGTATGCAAACAAGAAGAGACACACCCCCATTTCCTTCCTTTGGCGGAGGTTAGGGGGTGTGCTATTTTAGATTTTTGATAGCAGTTCGGTATTAGTGCTAAACACCTGTTAATAGTAAAAATTGAGGATTAATGCTAAAATTTCTGAAAAATCATTATCCGCTTGTATGTGCTCTCCTTGTTTTATGGATATGCGTTTTGTTCTTGCTGATGTTTTCTTTGAAAAAAACCGGCGGTGTTTTTCTTTATCTGCTCGACGACCCTTATATTCATTTAGCCATTGCAAAGAACCTTGTACTGAATCATAATTTCGGAGTAATCCCGGGTTCTTTCCATTTTGCATCATCATCTCCGTTATGGACACTGCTCTTGTCTTCAGGTTTTTTTATTTTCGGAGTTACAGAATATCTGCCATTTATTTTGACTATATTCTTTTCGTCACTGCTCGTAACTATTGTTTATTTTATTATAAAAAAAGAACTTATAGCTTCCTCCTTAAATTTATTCCTCCTTCTGTCGGTTATTGTATTCGGACCATGCATAGCCCTGGTATTCACCGGATTAGAGCATATATTTCACAGCCTTCTGACGGTCGTGGTTATTTATTTATCCTCACGGTACATAGTCCTGAAAAACAAAAATACTGGGCTTTGGCTTCTTTTTTTGGCACCCATACTGACTGCAACAAGATATGAAGGGATTTTCCTGGTAATTGTTGTGTGTTTGTTTCTATTTCTTAGGAAAGAATATATTTTTGCCGTATCGTTGCTTCTTCTATCTTTGCTCCCTGCTTTGATTGGCGGCTTTATATCTCTGTCGCACGGTTGGTGGTTTTTACCAAGTTCCATAATGATAAAGGGAAATTTTCCAAACACAACAAGCCTGTTTTATTTTCTGTATTCTACTCTGTATCATCTTTTCAGGCAATTGGCAGAAACACCCGAACTATGTGTTCTTCTGTCCGTTTCTTTGATACTCTTGATATTATTAATAAAAGAAAAAGGATTTTGGGCACGTGAAACCGTAATGCTCATGCTTTTTTCGTTGACTACTTTGGCTCATCTTCAGTTTGCAAGCGTTGGATGGTTCTATAGGTATGAGGCTTACCTTGTAATTTCCGGTATATTAGTCAACGGATTAACGGGTTACGGATATTTAAGAAAAATTACAGATAAATATTTTATTAAACAAGCAGGAACAAATAAACTGCTAATAATTGCAGCAACTGTAATTATTCTTTCGCCATTAATTCACCGTGGCTTCGAGTCGTTTTCAAGAGTACCCTCAGCAACCAAAAACATCTATGACCAGCAATATCAAATAGCCTGTTTTCTTAATGAAAATTATAAGGAGAAAAGAATTGCCGTTAACGACATCGGGTTAATAAGCTATTACTGCGACCAGAAAACCGTTGACCTCTGGGGAATTACAAATCTGGACGCTGCTAATCTGAAGCGTTCGGGAAACTTTAACCGAACAACGATTACTGAAATACTAAAAATAAATGATGTTAATATATCCATACTATTCAGGCGTTGGTTTGAAGGAATGAATTATTTGCCTTCGGACTGGGCGACAGCCGGCACCTGGCGAATAGAAAACAATCTTGTGTGTTCCGATGAGGAAGTTGCTTTTTCCGCAGATTCCACTCAGTACGAACAGCTGATATTGAACTTAAAAAAATATTCTAAAAAATTACCGTCAGATATAATTCAAAAAGGGATTTACCTGAATTCATTAAAATAAAGGATGATATCATGCATTCCGGAAATTATGTTTTAATACTGCACACACATTTACCCTGGGTGCTGCATCACGGCACCTGGCCCCATGGTGTGGATTGGCTGAACGAAGCTGTAGCCGAATGCTATATCCCGCTTTTGAATGTGTTCAATGATCTGGCGAACGACAATATACCTGTCAAGGTAACTCTGGATATATCTCCTGTGCTCTGCGAACAGCTCGAACACCCGGACTTTAAAACAATATTCGAAGATTACTGCAAGGAAAAAATATTATCGGGCAGGGTCGACGAGAAGAATTTTTCCGAATGGGGCTATAATCCCCACCAGGTTTTCCTGGCTCAGTACTGGCAGAAGTGGTATGCCGACAGGCTTTCCGATTTCATCGAAAGGTACGACAGTTCTATAGTAAAAGGATTAAAGAAACTCCAGGATGCCGGAACAATTGAAATAATGACCTGCGGAGCTACTCATGGATATTTGCCTTTGCTCGGTGATGACAGGAGTGTCAATCTTCAGCTAAAAGCAGCAGTGGAAAATTATAAAAAGCACTTTAGTCGTGACCCCCGCGGTATCTGGCTGCCGGAGTGTGCTTACCGGCCGAGCTACGAATGGAAATCATTAATCCCAATTGCACCATTTCATCATCCCCGGCTAAGACCGGGTATCGAACAGATGATTGCCCGACATGGTATTGAATATTTTGTGATTGATGAGAGCCTCACAAAAAGAAGCTACCCTATCGGAAAATATCTTGATGACTCGAAAGAAAAATTTGCAGGTATAAATTCACCCGATTTTAAAACAGAAAAGTTTGATTTTGAAAAATCTCCTTTGAACCTGTTTAATGTTAGCTCAAGCGATAAAACAGAATATGGAACCGCTGTTGCTTATACACGACATCACGATATAGCTATGCAGGTTTGGAGTGGCGAAGTCGGCTATCCCGGCGAGCCGGATTACCTTGATTTTCATAAGAAACATCTCGGTTCAATGCTCCGGTACTGGCGTGTGACAGATAATAAAGCCGATATGATGTATAAATATCTTTATGAGCCGGGCTGGACTAATAAAAAGATTGACCTGCAGTCAAATCATTTTATTCACCATCTTGAAAATACTCTTAATTGGTATAACAGGGACAAAGGCAGGTTCGGTACATTATGCACACCTTTCGATACTGAACTGTTCGGGCATTGGTGGTTCGAGGGTCCTGAATTTATCCGGGCTCTTATCAGGGGTATCAGCAACTCACCCTACATTAAAACCGCTACAGCATGGGAGCAGATTATCAGAGTAAAGCCCGAAGAAGTATGTGGAATACCGGAAGGTTCCTGGGGGAAAAACAATAATCACGATGTCTGGTGCAATGATGATAATAAATGGACCTGGGAAATGATTTATAATGACGAGAACAGGATGAAGAGCATGATTGACAGGTTTTCTTATAAACCCGATGACGACACATTAAAAAAGATTATGACTCAGGCACTGAGGGAAATGATGCTTACACAGTCTTCTGACTGGCAGTTCCTCATCGAGGCTCAGTCTGCCAAAGATTATGCTGAGCAAAGAATATCATACCATCATTCGGATTTCAACCAGTTGTGCGACCTGGCTGAAAAATATGCTGACACTAAAGATATTACTAAGGCAGAAATGATTTATCTCGAACAAACAGAAAAGAGAAATTCGATTTTTAAGGAATTGGAGCTAGGCTGGTGGAGTTAGAATCAAAAAACAACTCTCCCAAAGAGTAATAAATAATTAATACAATGAGAACATCCCGAAGAGTATTAAAAAATATATTTTCTCTAACGATTGCTGAAATAGCCAATAAAGGCATTGTCTTTATTTCAACGGCTTACCTGGCAAGAGCAATCATGCCCGAAGGATTCGGAATGCTCGGATATGCAAATGCATTATTAGTCTATTTCCTGTTGATAGCAAACCTTGGGTTTAATATTGTCGGTTCGAGAGAGATTGCCAAACAACATGATTTAGTACCAAGATATGTCAATTCAATTGTTACTATCAGGAGCCTGTTGTCCGTTATTGCCCTGGCGGGTATGTTTTTTATGCCCTATATTCTGAATAAAGATGCCCCCGAAAAATATGTTATCTGGATATGTTCCTTGAATTTGTTATCAAATGCCATTTTGCTCGATTGGGTGTTCCAGGGTATTGAAAGAATGGAAGTTCTTGCAATCAGACAGGTTGTGACGAGCTTGCTCAATCTTGCCGGTATAATAATATTCGTTACAAGCAAGAGCGATGTTGTTATTGCTATGGTTATAAGTGTCGCTGCTGCTGCTTTGAATGCAGGATGGATGCTGCTCTTATATATAAAATTTTATGGCGGGGTAAAATTTAATTTCGATTTTAAATTATGGTTCAATCTACTGAAATCATCAATACCCATCTCGTTCTCAAATTTTTTCATAGTGATTTTGAACACCTTGAACATTTTAATGCTGGGGCAGCTAAAAACGGACCATGAAACCGGAATTTATGTTGCGGGCTTTAAACTTCTCGTATTAACCATTGTGCCGTCGGGCATTATTCAGAATGCTTTTTTTCCTCTGCTATCAAGAGCCGATACAATCGAAGAAAAACAAAAGCTGATGCAGAAATATTCTTTACTGATGTTTCTATGCGGCACTTTTATATCATGCTTGTTTTTTACTTATTCCGAATTTATTATTACTGTGACTTATGGTAGTAATTACCTCGACACAATAGTAGTTCTGAGAGTAATCATGATCACTTCGGCAATTGTTTATATAAACACAAACTTTTTCCCTCCTCTTGTAAGTTGGCAAAAGGAAAGAACCGTGATGTATGCAATTATTTCGGGGGGAATAGTAAATATTATTCTTAACTTGTTAATTATTCCGAAATATGGTGCAGTCGGCGCGGCAGTAGCTACTATATTCAGCGAAGGAACTATTATGATTGGTTTATCATTTCAGTTTTATAAAGTTGTCCGAAGGCTCTATATTGTCAATTTCCTGAAAAGCCTTGCTTATTCTGTATCTTCTTGCGGAATAGGCTATCTGTGTTTCAGAAACGGAGTTCACCCGGTTATTTCGGCAACCGTATCCGTAATTATTTTCTGTTTTGCTATTTTTGCTTTTAAGACAATTACTGTAAATGAATTAAAAGGATATTTCGCCAAATGACTTATGATTATCTGATTGTTGGTGCCGGTTTAGCCGGCTCGGTCTTAGCGGAACGAATCGCAAACCGGCTGGACAAAAAAGTATGTGTCTTAGACAAACGAAGCCATATCGGTGGAAATTGCCACGATTATCCCGACGAGCACGGTATAATGGTTCATAAATATGGACCGCACATATTTCATACAAACTCAAAAAAAGTATGGGATTACATTTCAGGTTTCACAAACTGGAAACTCTACTTTCATCATGTGCTGGCAGTTGTTGAAGGGGAAAAAGTTCCCGTCCCTTTCAATTTTAATTCAATCAACAGGCTGTTCCCAAAGAAATATGCCGATAGGCTCGAAACTCTTCTCATCGAAAAATATGGATATGGGGTAAAAATCCCCATTCTGAAACTTAAAAATGCCAAAGACAATGACCTGAAGTTTCTTGCCGATTACATCTATAAAAATGTATTTCTCGGCTATACAACAAAGCAATGGGGGCTCAAGCCTGAAGAACTCGACCCCTCCGTCACTGCAAGGGTGCCGGTTTACCTGAGCCGCGACGACAGGTATTTCCAGGATGCTTACCAGGGTATTCCTGATTTAGGCTATACTGCAATGATTAAGAAAATGTTGGAGCATAAAAATATTACTGTACAGCTCAGCAAAGGATTTAAAGAAGTAAGCACAGAAATTAAATACAGGAAACTGATTTTTACCGGTGAGCTTGATTATTTCTTTGATTATATCCATGGAAAATTGCCGTATCGCAGCCTTAATTTTATTTTCAACACCTACCAAACCAAGTGGTTCCAGGAAGTTGCCCAGGTGAATTATCCCAATAATTTCGATTACACAAGAATTACCGAATTCAAACATTTCGACAAGCAGCAATCCTGCGGTCATAACATTAGCGTTGCTACAACCGTTGCTTATGAATATCCCGAAGAATATGCTCCGGGCATCAACGAGCCATATTACCCGGTACCTAATAAAAACAACGAAGATATATTGCAGAAATACTTAGTCGAAGCAGAAAAACTGAGTGGCAATGTTTATTTCGCCGGCAGGCTTGCAGACTATAAATATTACAACATGGACCACATTATCGGTGTCGCCCTGATGTATTTCGAGAATACAATAGCTAAGGCAATTTAGTTATTTGAGTTCTTAAGGGATGCCTCATTTCCAATTTATATCGGTCATTCCGAAGCCTCGAACAAAAACCTAAAAAAAGTGAAAGACATTTATTAAGACCCTCAACCCTAAATCCCTTCTCCCAGAGGGAGAAGGGACTTTGAAAACTTGTTCTTTTACTCCCCTCTCCCTCTGGGAGAGGGGCTGTAGGTGAGGGTCGTTACCAATGACATTAATATAACGACACTTGGTGTAATATTGTAATATTATTTATCTTACAATACTGAGGCTTTTTCCATTTTTTAGGTACTTCATGTTTGTATTTAAAAATTTTAAGAAATTGATTAATCGGTTTCAAATAATGATTCAGATAGACACTTTTTTTTGTTATATTAGAAAAAAAATTTTACTTTTTTGTTTGGGAGTTAGTATGAGAAAATTCGCACTATTTATGAAGATATTAATCCTCGCTTTGACTTTTTTCGTCCTGTACGATAATGGAATAGCAGGTGCTAAAGTAACACTGATTTCACCTACAAATGGTTATGACTGTGTTATTGGGAGCAATGCTGTGTTTGTCTGGAACAAGCCGCCAAGTTCAGCCGGCTATACTCTGCATGTTTCCAGCAGGTCAAATTGCACTGATACACTATGGATTTTCTCAAGTAACGATTCTACTCAGACGCTGACTAATTTTGGGGAAGGAATCACATTATATTGGCGTGTTCAAACAACTTATGCCGATATGACTGCCCCTTGGTCGAATATCTGGTCATTCACGACAAGATATTTCCCGCCGACTCTGTCATCACCTATGGATAATTCAAATTGCCTGACACTCAATGTACCTCTAAGATGGGCGGGTATGACAGGCTGGTCTTACAGGCTGCAAATTTCAACCTCGAATACATTTGCAACAACGGTGTTTGATTCTTCCGGTATAAATGTGCTGACATATACTCCTGCTAATTTGAATTACGCCACCAGGTATTACTGGCGAATGAATATGACCTCGACGACGGGCTGTACTACAAACTGGACTTTGCCGAGGAGTTTTCAGACTACAAGAATGCCACCGACAAACAATACACCATCGGATAAGGCAACCGATGTATCCCTTAGGGCAGTTCTTCGCTGGACTGCTGCAGGCTCACCTACATCTCATCATGTTCAGGTTGCCAGCGACAGCCTTTTTGCAAATGTTGTATATGATAACTTTTCAAGTCGTACTTATGATACTGCTCAGATAGCTATCGGGAATGCTACTTTTTACTGGCGTATAAAATCATCCTATTCTGATTGTGAGTCCGAGTGGTCTAAATTCTTTTCTTTCACGACACTCGACGCACATACCAGCACGGTTTCGCCCACAAAAGATACAACCTGTCTGCCGCTGTTCCAGACTTTAGAATGGCAGCCGGTAACTAAAATCACAACTTACAGGCTTCAAATATCGGAATCGAACACTTTTTCCCCTCTGATTGTTAACCGTGCAAATATACAAACCAATATGGATACTGTAACACTGCCTAAATCCCTTCAGCAATATTTCTGGAGAGTAAGGGCAGAGGATGTACTGAACACAGGACAATGGTCGGATACTTCAAACTTTACTACTGCAGTGGGCTACCCGGTAAGGCTGACTCCCTATAACAAACAGGACTCTTTGCCCAAAGACCTTGTGTTTACCTGGAAAAAAATCGGAACAAATATTAAATACCATCTGCAGATTTCGGATACGAATAATTTTTCCAATCTTCTGGTAGATAGCATAATTGGATTGGAAACATTTTCTTTCAGAATGCCGGAATTCTTCAAAACATACTATTGGAGAATGAGTGCCAAAGATATTTATTGCCAGGGAATCTGGTCGCCTACGTGGCAGTTCAGGGTTGTTATGCCGCCCCCTAATCCGCTGACACCTGCCGATAATTCGACGAACTTACCGTTAAATATCAAATTTACCTGGGATAAACCCGAAACCTCCGAAAGGTATGGAATTCAGGTGTCGAAAAGCATGAATTTCAGCCCAACGGTTGTCAGCCAATCAGGTTTGACTGTTGACAACCTTACAATTACCAATGAGTTAGAACCAAATACTACTTACTATTGGAGGGTGAATGCAACGAGTTCGAGAGGCACCAGCTTCTGGTCGAAAGCATTGACTTTCCTGACCGGCGACCTGGGGCCTGCTGCTCCTGCTCTTGTTTCACCGCTAAACGGGGCATTTAACCAGCCTGTTAAAGTTACCTTGAACTGGCAAACTACTGCTAAAGCTAAATATTACCTTGTGCAGGCAGCCGACAATCCCCAGTTCGTAAAACCGGTCGCAGACGAGGGCAAAGTGACCGGAACAACTCATGAATTGAATCTACTCAAGCGTGGAATGACTTATTACTGGCATGTTGCTGCTTCGAACGATACATCAAGAAGTGCCTGGTCGAAGACATGGTCTTTCACGGTTGCAAAACTGGCACCGACGGAAGCTCCTAATCTGCTCTCGCCTGCTAACAACATTCTCGATGCTCCTCTGAAACTGACATTCGACTGGGACACGGTCGCAAGGGCAGAAGGTTATGACTTCCAGCTAACAGATAAAAGTGATTTCGACACTGACCCTCTGATTTATGATTCACTTTTAGTTTCAAATTCAAAATGGGTCAGCGACCTGAAACCCAGCACGATTTTTTCGTGGCGGACACGGGCAAAAAATTCCGGAGGCTACAGCCCCTGGTCTGATGTCTGGAAGTTTAAAACAACTTTTTCATCGGTTGAAACCGAGAATGAATCAGGTGTTTTAAAGCTTTCTGTTGCACCTAATCCCATTAGAAACTCGTTCACGATTAATTATTCTTTGCCGAATCCGGGAACGGTTAAAATCACAATTGTAGACCAGCTTGGTATCGAAGTCGGTGTCATAGAAGAAAGCTATAAGGAAGCCGGAAGTCAGTGTTATCAGCTATCGCTGACAAACAATAAGTTAAGTTCAGGAACTTATTTCATCACAATTAAAGCCGGTGATGTAACCGAATCGAGGAAAGTGGGATTAATCCGTTGATTCTTACTGTAATACTTTTCTATGTTAATATGGTTGTCTAAAAAGAAAGGAATTTTCCGGCTCTGTCATTTCGGTGCGAATGGAAATCCGCCATTATTGAATTTTGGATCCCCGCTTTCGCGGGGATGACATCAATATGAACTTTTCACACACCCTGGTTCTATATTATTTTTCTTGCAATTTTAAGAAAAATGCTATAAATTGTTAAGCTATTCCATTATAAAAAATAAAATTTAATGGATTTTGCGTGTTAATAAAGCGAACTGAAATATGAAAAGACTATTATATATTAAATTATTTGTGCTGCTCTGCCTTACAACAGTGGTCCCGGCTCAGACTAATTTTATAAACGTACACACAAGGGATGGGAAAACATATTCTGTAGCTACCGGCAATATCAGGAAGTTAACTTTCAGAGATACAACTTCTTCAGTTACCGAAAAAAATGATAAAACCATTTCAGAGATTGAGAACCCGGGAAAAATAACCGGATTCCCAAATCCTTTTTCTAAAGACATAACGATTCGGTTTGAAAACAAAGCGTCTGCTGCTCTTGAAATTAATATTTTTAACGGGACGGGTGAAAAGGTTTTCCATCTAAGTACTACTCCGCAGACAACCGGTTTCTATCAATTTACATGGAACGGGAAAAATGCAATTGGTTTTGACCTTCCCGAGGGTTCATATTTCTGTGTAGTCCGGTCCGGGACAGATTTGTTGACAAAAAAAATAATATATTTAAAATAAAAGGTTAAATTAATGAAATCTATATATTTACTGATTTTATTCCTCTTTATTTCAAAAAGCACCGATGCCCAGGAGATGCTCCTCCACAATAATAACGGCAGGGACACCAGTTTCCCCGTCACAATGATTGACAGCATTACTTTCAGCAACACGCCTTATGTTCAGGATTCTGTTCTTTTTTATGATGACTTTGAATTCTATCCCGGCAATTCATTCCCGGTTTATGGAGGCTGGGCATTATTCGAACTATCTGATTCTGTTTTGAAAGCGGGTGCTAAGGTGGATTCGAAAAATCGTTACTCAGGAATGAAATCGTTGAGAGTCTTTTCAACAGGGACTGATAAGATAATGGTAAACCGGCATTTGAGCCGTACCCCTAAAATTGTTTATATGGATTTTCGGCTTTATATTCAGAAATTAGCCGTTGATGTCGGGAAAGCTGCATCTCTGGAAATTGGTTTGTGGAATATAGCTGATGGCGAGTTCGGCAGCAATTATGCAGGATATGTGATGAAGGAGAATGGTGCTTTTTCATGTAAAGCCGGCAATAAAGAAGCATTGATTGACAATTTTGTCACAGGCAGGTGGTACAGATTGAGGCTGAAATACAGCGTTGATGACAAAAGCATCCAGGTGTGGATGAACGGAATAGCAGTTGTGCCAAAATTTACAGGTTTAATGCCCTACCTGGGCTACAACGATTTCTCAATCGTATCTCAGAACAACGAAGTTCTGCTCGATGAAATTAAAATCTGGGAAAGCAATTAATTTTATAACGTAGAACATGAAAAAAGTATTAGTTATAACAATAATATCCCTTTTTTCTATCTGCGGCTGCGAGAGCAAGGAAGGCAGTTCATATTTCAGGGCAAACCAAGTATTGAAAGAAAGAGCCGAAAAAGATAAATACTATAAAACTGCCGATGATTCTCCTATTCCGCAGGAAAAGAAAAAGAGTTTTCGGGGGTTAAAGTATTTTGCTCCGACGGGTGAATTTGTATTTAAAGCATCTTTTATGAAAAACGGAACTCCCGACACTGTAAACATGGCAACATCGAAGAAGGAAAAGCAAAGAAAAATGCTGAAGTACGGGAAAATGTCATTTACTTACGGCGTTAAAAATTATTCACTGAATGCTTATGTTATACTGCCCGTGAAAGAGCCAAAGACTCTCTTCATACCATTTGGGGATGAAACTAACGGCAGCCTGACTTATTACGGTGGCAGGTACATTGATATTGAAGAAAAGCAAACCGGTGATTATACACTCGATTTCAACGATGCATATAATCCATACTGCTGCTATAATTCTAAATATAGCTGTCCACTGGTTCCTGTTGAAAATAATCTAACATTTCCGGTTAAAGCCGGAGAGAAGATGCTCAAAATTAAGGATTAATTACTTTCATTAGCTGTTATTACCATGCTAAAT
>Ga0074195_1003528_pt1 | contig 14512 bp, 7 predicted proteins | sample EPASupsiteHSE623_FD_64525 | JGI IMG/M metagenome (GOLD analysis project Ga0074195, IMG submission 64525) | Bioremediated contaminated groundwater from EPA Superfund site, New Mexico - Sample HSE6-23 | ecosystem: Environmental > Aquatic > Deep subsurface > Groundwater > Contaminated ...
AGACCTCATTGTAACGGTCATCAGCTCCGATGTACCCAACCAGAACTTTGGCAACAGAATGGCTTCACCTACGAGCCTGAGCTCAGTTTTGGGCACCAAGTTCAACGACCTCAACAGGAATGGAGATAGAGATCCTGGCGAGCCTGGATTAGCCGACTGGACCATCCAGCTCTCGCAGGGCGGCACTGTGATCGAGACAGAAACTACCGCTTCTGATGGCTCTTACAGCTTCCTTAATCTCCCGCCTGGTGACTACATTTTGGGTGAGGTTAATCAGCCTGGCTGGACACAGAGCAAACCTGCCGTCGATGCAGGAGACCTTATGTACTCTCTCATATTGGCAGCCGGTGAGATCAAGCTTGGAGTTGATTTCGGCAACTACATCAACAACTCTCTGCCAATTAACCCAACCCTGGTCCCCAGCCAGCCCAGTCCGCAAAAGACTGGTACGTCAATAACCTGGACTGCAGGAGCCAACGATCCTGATGAGGACAAGTTGCAGTTCAGGTTTCTGTTGAAGGGACCATTCACCGGCGATACATGGGTTATACAGAGGGATTGGGATGACGCCAACACCTGGACCTGGACTACCACCAGGGATGATGTGGGAGTAAACCAGATGAAGGTCGGTGTTTCTGACGGCAAACATGCCGGAGCGGATGAGTACGACTGCAGCAAGGTAGTTGAATTCACAATAAATGCTAACCGAAAGCCCGCCATAACCAGCTTTAGTGCCGATAAGCCTAGCCCTCAAGATACCGGAACTGCCGTAACCTGGACTGTATTGGCTGACGATCCTGAGAATGACCTGATATTATATCGGTTCTTCTTGGATGGAATCCCAGTCACAGATTGGACCACTAAGAATACATGGACTTGGATGGCCACTAAAGAGGGTACCAGCAAGATCGGAGTAGGGATAAGTGACGGAACGCACCCTTCGGAGGATAAGTACGATGATTATCAGGATGAACTTTATACAATAAGGCCTTTTGAACCTCTTATAGTAATGGTGGAACCTGAGGAAGAACTCTTGAATCCTGGTGGCAATACCACAGTGACTATCTCCGTGACAGATCGCAAAGGCAAATCCATTAATAATGCTCTAGTAGATATTTATTTTAAGGGAGAAAAAATCAAATTACCTTCTATTCATGATCGTCACACCGATGAAAAAGGCAAGTTTCAGATTACTCTTGCTATGCCAAAGCAGAGTACAACCATAATTATCGAGGCCAAAGCGAAAGCTCAAGACCGGGGAGGCAGTGGATCGGCGAAGATAGAGGTTAAACCGGTCCACTGACTTCACGCTCATGCAATACGTGCAATTGCAATGCTTTGCCATTGAAGAGGATTGAATAAAAATGAGCGTAAGCGATTTGGTTAAAAAAATGGCTTTAATTGGGTTTGTATTTGTTTGTATAACCTTAAGCCCAATGAACGTCCTTTGCGAAGCTCCATCCGAGCAATGGAATAAAACCTTTGGTGGGCCTAACAAAGATTCAGGCCGTTTCGTTGAGGAGACAAAAGATAGCGGCTATATCATTGTTGGCAACACAGATTCATACGGTTCAGGAGGTGGGGATGTCTGGCTGATAAGAGTGTTTCCTGAAGAGGTGTAGCCGGAATTGTGTCCGGATCGACGTGGACTAAACATGTAAAAATGAAACATTTCATATTATTCGTTATGACAGCTTTTCGGAGGCTTCGTTATGAAAAAATGGTTAACTTTAACTTTGGCAGTAGTGGCGTGCATGTGTATGTCGATAGCATTTGCGGATCTCGCCAAGATCGGGCCATACAATATAACTTACTCGACTAGCCCGGACATTGCAACATTTATTGGAATTCCTTTTACCATCGATACCTATAGTGGGGAGAAAATAAATACTTATTCCATAATTATGGTAGATTTTCCTAACCAAAAAGGTGCTCATATTTCGATCCTACCGGATGGGATACCGAGGCCCATCGATGAAGCCATCAATGGACATTTTTCCGAACTCACGATTAATAGAAGTCTGAATAGTCCAAGGGATATCGTGTATGCATGTATCAACGACAGCTACAGCTATTACTCCCAAAACTATACGTATTATGATCGGAGAATAGACGGTAGTTCAGGGATCATAGCGGTCCCCTCCGAGTCAAGCTATAGTCCATATGTGGCAGCATACTTCCTCAATAATTCCACACCCGTGCTGATCTTTTCCTACATGAGTTGGGATAAGACGCGAGTTCTCCTGGATAATCTGCATATAGTGTATGAGTATGCCTAGAGTTATGCTAGAAGAGGGTCAAACTCGCATCTTTTTTAAATAATGGAGTGATTATAATGAATAAAGATGAATTGCTTTATAAGAAAGTTGTATTAATTTGGTTTTTATATATTTCTCTGATGACAATATGCCCCCTGAGTGCCTTTGGCGCAGCCCCATCTGAGCAGTGGAACAAGACCTTTGGCGGGCCAGCATTGGATGAAGGCTACTCTGTCAAAGAGACTGGGGATGGTGGCTATATTATCGCAGGCACAGCGCGCTCCTATGGTGCAGGCGATTTGGATGTCTGGCTCATCAAGACAGATTCTAATGGCACAGAGCAATGGAACAGGACATTTGGTGGTTCTGAACGGGATGAAGCGTGTTCTATTCAGGTAACAAGGGATGGTAGCTATATCGTTGCTGGTAAAACTATCTCTTACGGTGCAGGCGACTATGATGCCTGGCTTATCAAGACAGATGATTTAGGAATAGAGCAATGGAATAGAACCTTTGGAGGACTTGGCTGGGATTGGGGTTACTGCATCCAGGAGACGGAAGATGGTGGCTACATCATCGCAGGCGCAACGCTCTCTTATGGAGAGTATGGTGATGGTGATGCCTGGCTCATTAAGACAGATTCCAATGGCACAGAGCAATGGAACAGGACATTTGGTGGCTCTAAATTGGATGAGGCGTATTCCGTTCATGAGACAATGGATGGTGGCTATATCGTTGCTGGCACTACAGGATCATTTTGCGAAGAGTGTTATGATGTTTGGCTAGTCAAGACCGATTCCGCTGGCATAGAGCAATGGAATAAGACATTCAGTAGTTCTGGATTGAATTTAGCGCATCCTAATCTAATTCATTCGAATGTGGCACATTCTGTTCAGGAGACAGGGGATGGTAGCTATATCGTTGCTGGTATAACCAGCTCTATCTCTCAGCAAGAAGGCGACTATAATGCCTGGCTTATCAAGATCGACTCTTTAGGAGAAGAGCAATGGAATAGGACCTTTGGAGGACCTGGCTGGGGTAAAGGCTACTGCGTCCAGGAGACAGAGGATGGTGGCTACATCATCGCAGGCACAATGCACCATGGAGGGTATGATGATGTGTGGCTTATCAAGACAGATGATTTAGGCAGAGAGCAATGGAATAAAACCTTTGGAGGAGCAGATTGGGATGAATGCCACTGCATTCAGGAGACAGAAGATGGTGGCTACATCGTCGCAGGCACAACGCGCTCCTACGGAGTGGGTGGTGGTGATGCGTGGCTTATCAAGATAGATTCTGTTCCTGTCGTGACCGTTGATAAATTCGAGGCATCGTCGAAGGTTATGGGCCTTCACGAGCGCTCAACGCTGAGCTGGACAGTCTCGAACGCAGATAGCGTATTCCTAAACGGCGAGAAGGTTGCTCTCTCTGGCAGTAAAACAGTAAACCCAAGAGTGAGCACAACATATACCTTGATTGCTCAAAAAGGTGATAAGAAAGTTCATAAGGAAATAAAAGTAGTTGTCGAAAAACCGAAGATCAACTACTTTGAGGCCGATTATGAAACGATCAGCCCTGCAGAAAGCTCCAGATTGAGCTGGGATGTCGATTATGCAGAAGCTGCATCTATCGAATCCAAATCCGCCGGTTCTGCGCCCGAAGAAATCTCGGTTAATCCTAAGAGCGGAACTTATTCTGTTAGCCCAAGAAGAACCACAGATTATACATTAAAGGCAATAAGCGAGGGCGAAACTGCGACTCAAAGTATTCGTGTAGTTGTGAAAAGGCCAGCGATAATAGAGAGGTTTGAGGCGAATCCAAGCGGAATCTTTAGAGGAGGGAACTCCACATTAAGCTGGTCTGTCCGCAATGCGGATGAAATCTCCATCGAGCCTGAACCAACCAAGAGGCCTCTGGAAACTGGATTGGCCAATTTGGACGAACATGGCATGAGCGGACAGGTAGTAGTGGAGCCGCAAGAGACCACGACATACACATTGACCGCCTGGAATGAAGGTAAAAAGGCTACAGAAACGGTTCTGGCCAAGGCAGCAGCGAGTGTCAAGATCAATGTCTCCCCCATGGTTGGAGTTAACCTCAGCGTTTTTAGGATCCACCATGGTGAGTTTTGGTATCAGAATCTGGGTATTGGAGATCGCTCAGGGGTAAGCGACCAATTTGGATCCTCTCTGGCATCAGGCGACTTCAACAACGACGGTTACAACGACCTGGCCATTGGAGTGCCTGGAGAGGATATAATCGACGAAAAGTCTGCAGGTGCGGTGAACGTCCTTTACGGCTCATCGGATGGGCTCAAGAAAAAAGGATACCAGTATTGGTTTGAGGACCGGTGTATTGGAGGCCGTTCAGAGCCTAACGATTATTTTGGAAGATCTGTGGCATCGGGCGACTTCAATAAAGACGGTTACGACGACCTGGCCGTTGGAGTGCCTGGAGAGGATATAGTCGACGATCCTTCTGTACGTGTGGTAGGCGACACCAACAGAGACGGTTACGATGACCTGCCCACCCACATGTCTGAAGAGTTTATAGTCGACAATCCTTCTGAAGGTGCGGTGAACGTCTTTTACGGCTCATCTGGTGGGCTCAAGGAGCAACGTTCCCAGAAATGGTATCAGGATCTGGGCATCGGAGATAGTTCAGATCCAGGCGACGGATTTGGAAGCTCCTTAACAACTGGCGACTTCAACAGAGACGGTTACGATGACCTGGCCATTGGCGTGATTGGAGAGGATATAGAAGATAGGTCTGCCGGTGCGGTGAACATTATTTACGGCTCATCTGGTGGGCTTAAAAAGGAGGCCTCCCAGTTATGGTACCAGGATCTGGGTATTGGAGGCAGTTCAGAGCCACTCGACATGTTTGGATTCTCTGTAGCATCAGGGGACTTCAACAAAGACGGTTACGACGACCTGGCTATTGGAGTGCCCGGAGAGGCCATAGACGATAAGTCTAGAGCAGGTGCGGTGAATGTCCTTTACGGCTCATCAGGCGGCCTTAAAAAGGAAGGCTCTCAAATTTGGTATCAGGATCAGGGTTTAGGAGCTAAATCAGAGCCAAGCGATGAATTTGGAAGGTCTGTAACAACTGGCGACTTCAACAAAGACGGTTACGACGACCTGGCTATTGGAGTGCCCGGAGAGGCTATAGGCAATAAGTCCAATAAATCTTTTGCAGGTGCAGTGAACGTCCTTTATGGCTCATCGGGTGGCCTCAAAAAGGAAGGCTCTCAGATTTGGTATCAGGATAAGGGTACAGGAGGTAGTTCCGATCAGCACGAATCTTTTGGAGAATCTATGGTATCAGGTGACTTCAACAAAGATGGCTACGATGACCTGGCTATTGGGGTGCCTGGAGAAGATATAGGCAATAAGTCTAGGGCAGGTGGCGCTCCAGGTGCAGTGGATGTCCTTCACGGCTCGTCAGATGGACTTAAAGTGGAAGGTTACGAGTCATGGTACCAGGATCGGGGTATCGGAGATAGTTCAGAGGCATACGACGAGTTTGGAAGCTCTATAACAACTGGCGACTTCAACAAAGACGGTTACGACGACCTGGCCATTGGAGTGCCTGGTGAGGAAATAGACGGTAAGTCTCTAGCAGGTGCGGTGAACATCATTTACAATTAAACATCCTTTACGGCATGTGAAAACATCCACTCTCGACCGATGGACTGGAGCTTCAACAGCTCCATTTTTTAATTTTTGATTTCATCTCCGACCTCTTGGAGTTCATCCGGCTCCCACAACCCTAACCTTATCCTGAACCTGAAGCAGGGAATTTCGTTGGCTCGGTGCATTGGATGGGCTATGCAGTGAACGATCGCGGGAAATGGAGACCTAGCGAGAGCTGCATAAATTGCAAACGATTCCTGTTTTCGCGCGAGTATTACCATTTTTTATACATTTTCATTAATTATATATTGGAGTTCGAAACAAGAAAGATTTATAAGTAACAAATTGGTAGATGCAGTTGGGGGCATCTTTCGAGTATCAATAAATAAGCAAGTATCGAGCGTGTACCTCGTATAGGAGCGAGCAATCGGCAATGAAACTCCTGCAAAATGGTAATTGAGATACAGTTTTTGTCTAAATAAATATAAAAAGGAGGTAGCGTTGAAAAGATTGATTTTGTGCGAGTGTGGAGAGTTCATAGAAGGCCACACATTTAAAGATTATATCGAGACTTCGGCCAACCCCTCCACGCCGACTATAGGGCATCATAACTGCGGGCTCATCTTCAACTTTGTTGATGGAACGCTTCCAAAGAGATATTCATCGCGCATCGAGCTGAAAGGCATAGCCCTGAAGTTTGCTCTGATGAAGAAGATGGACGATACAACTATCGGCAGCTTTCTGCTTGAGGTGGACAGGCTCAAATCCGAGGGAAATCTATGCGATGTAGATATACTCTTCAAGGCCTATGAGACCATCAAAAGGCGAGATGAAGACGAGGAGAAGAGGCCGTACATTAATGAAGAATGAGTTGAGAACGTTTATTTCGTCAGCATATTTTGGTATTTGACTTTTTACCTTCGGAGCATATGCCATCTTCGATCAGAAACCGGCATCCTTTCCAGCAGAATTTACCTAAATTCAGAGAGCAATCTAAAAAACACGAATCTCAAAACTCTCTTTTCGTCCACGTGAGGAACCAGATTACAAATTTAGGCGATATGCGAGGTTCTGGCGCATTTTTATTTGGTTGAAAGGCTGTTTGGATTCTTTTTGCATTAAACTACGTACCTTTATGCATACTGATACCACGAGGGAGAAGGTTGCCTGGATTTGCACAAAAAGAGCGAACAGCTAAGAGCAGTTCCCTGAGCTGCTCTATTAGGAGCAAGCGAGGGAACTTATTGTCTTCTAGCCGTCGCTCGCTCGACCAGAGCTTAAACCTAATTAGGCATGGGACGGAGATTGCTCATCAAGAGCAATCATGGAATCGAGACTTTGCAATCCAAAACTATCCTGAAAGTATGTATATGCATCTCGGCCACAACTTCAGCCGGGTGAAGATTCATTCGACTCCAACTATGATGCCAGCAGCAATCTCTCGTGTCCGGCCAATCCAGACCAAGCTTACTATTAGCCAGCCTGGCGACCGGTATGAGCAGGAGGCTGATAAGATCGCTGAGGAAGTGATGAGAATGCCTGAGCTCAGAACCGTTGATGGATCAGAGCAGGCACAACCTCCGCATATCCGGCGGTCTTGCCCAAAATGCAGGAAGAAAGTGATCGAGCAGCATGACGAGGAAGAGTTGCTGCAAACCAAGACTATTTCTATCGCAAGATTTGAAAGCAGCGCTAATCGTTCTTCTTCATTCTCCGCGCCGCCCATAGTCCAAGAGGTGCTTCATTCTTCCGGTCGGCCGCTAGATAAGGCAACACGCGCCTTCATGGAGCCACGCTTCGGATACGACTTCAGCCATGTAAGGGTGCATACTGATGCCCTAGCAGAGCGCTCAACAAGGAATGTTAATGCGCTCGCTTATGTCGTGGGGCGTGACATTGTTTTTGGTGCGGGGCAGTACGCACCGCATATAAATGCTGGCAGGCATTTGCTAGCACACGAACTAGCGCACGTAATGCAGCAGGGCAATAATAGCCCCGTAGAGGACAAAATTGATAACGCTACCGGTCTCTTAGCACGCGCACATATTCATTCTGCAGTGATGCAGTCGGTTCTGCAGCGCCAGGAAACAACCCCTACTGAAGACAAGAAGAACGAGACTCCAAAAGCACAGCTATCCGTATCATTATCGCGACTGACTTTTACGCCAGAGCGAGGTGCCAAGTACAGGGAAGGTCTTTCGCGGCCACAATGCATGGCTGTTATATTGCAGCACTTGATAGGGAGTCAGTATCAACCTACCCAGCACCTCGAAGATACGATTCTCGATGTGATCGAGAAACGAAAGCCCCAGAACTGGCCTAAAATCCAATATACGGGGAAAGACCTACGGCCTAATAACCATGTGCCCGAAGGTAAGGAGATGGGCTCGTTCTATATCGATACAGCTATCGCCAGTCTACTGATCGAATTCTTAAAAGAAAGGTTCCAGAAAGTCGAGCTGACTCCTGCACAGGAAGAACTTATCCAGCTAGGGACCTCGAGCTACTTCCTTTGGTTGGAGATCAGAAATCAAGTTCCGGAGTGGTATACGCTCTATATCTTCCAGCGAGAGATGGCTCAGAATGCCGATTTGCTGCGTCAATATAGTCAGCCTGCTACGCCTGAAGCAAAAGGTATTCTGGTGAGCACTATCGCTGAGGCGGTGCTCACTCCAGTGAGGGTAATGCAAGCCTTGCAGAACGATCCCGCACTAGCAACTGATCAAAAAGTTGGCCCAATTTATCAGGTTATATGGAATGTTGGTACGATTAAACAAGGTTCCAAAGCTCAAGTGCAAGTGCCCACGAAGCTGAAAAGCGAGGAGATGGGCTTCGTGTTCTTGCGGTATGTGCGCACTCAGCCACAAATCTCAGAACAGGCCCTCAAAGATAGAACTGCGAGGATAACCTTGCTGGAGCGCTTCGGCAAATTTGCAGCGTCGGCGCATGCGGCAATGTCCGGAGACGAAACGCTGGCAAATGTTCCAAGCAAGGCCAATATGTCGGCTCATCCAGCAGAGCTGAGCAGCAATCCAAAATTGGAGCTGCCACTATATCAGATCAACCAAAATGCAGATATGTTGTTCATGATGAAGCTCATGGCGCCGACGGCTTTAGATTACTTTGCGCCATATGGCTTTGCATGGGAGCGGCTTAAGGTACCGGCAGATAAGCTGCCAAAGCACGAAAAGATCGGAGGTAAGCAGTCCAAATCTGATGTACTAGAGAGAGAAGGCAAAACATTGCAGGCCACTGGAGAAGCTGTTCATGGCGCCGACCCAAAGAAGATTAAGGCTCAGAGAGTGGCAACAGGGGAGTTCGCCTGGCAGCGTTTTTCACGTACAACTCAGTATGCCAAAGAAGATATCCAAAAGGTGATCTCAGAGAGCGGGTTCGATCCTGGCGTGAGCCCGCTTACATTAGTTGGAGCCAACGCGCTACTGCGTTATCTAGGCACTGGAATACGCTTAGGCCTTGATCTCGCAACTAAGCCAGGGGGCTTGCTGGAATCTTCGAAGCATGTTATCTTCCCTGGACCTGGAATCTATTTAGTGCGCTGCATAGCATTCCCCTTACTAAAAGGAGATGAGGAGATTGTCCGTGCTCCAAGCGTCGCTTACCTGCCGGCATTCGCCCGTGACCCAGGTGAAATCTCATCAGCATCGGCTGCAATGGCCGCCGCCGAGCAAGAATCAGTCCCGAGTCGAATAAGGGAAATCGAACTGGAACTGCAGGCACCGCTGCCAGCCAATCGGCGCAAGCAGCTACAGGACGAGCTGGAGAGTCTCCAGTCTTCCCAGCAGGGCATTGGCGCGGTACTGAGGTTGCAGCAAAAGCGCCTTACAGAGCAGCGTGATAAACTGAAGGCGCAGATCGAATCAATTAGCGAAGGCAAGGAGCAGGGCAGTGCCACCAAGCTTGTGAAAGAATTAGAAACCGTAGAGGAGCAGCTCGAGGGCATAAAGGCCGAACTCAAGACACGCTCAAATCGTATCCTTGATCTAACCAATTCAAAGCCTTTAATCGCCTCATTCGTGGGGGATAAAGGCCAGACTATCTCGCTCAACCTGGAGATGGTCGACAAAGGAGAATTACCCAGTGGCAAGCGTTCGGTCTACATCTCTGATATCACAACTGCCAAGAGCGGAGCTGATACGGGCGAAGGCAAGAACCTGTCTGAAGCTATCAAGGATGCGTTGTCACGGATTCTCGGCTCAGGACAGGGCTATGGCCGAGGTCAGGTCTCCTTCGCGCTTGATGGCAAAATCGAGACGCTACGCATCACCTCTACGCTGGGGGGCCTGCTGAACGAGGCAATCGAGAACATAACTTTAGCCGTCTCTGTGGCTGCTATAGCGGCAGCTCCCTTCACTAGCGGTGCAACTCTGGCCATTCTTATTCCTGTGGGCATGGTTGGCGCAATCCCATCTGGGTACCGGTTGGCTGAAAGCGTGCGCACCGTCACTTTCACATTAGATTTCAATTCTGCCATGGATATCGTTAATATCGCTTCCAGTTTCATATTGGTTGGTCAGATAGGTACAGCAGCTAAGCTCTCCAAGGCCGTTAATCCGTCTTTGCGAGCTATGTGGGTAGGACGAGGATTGATGATCTTTGGGTTCGGATTGAACGGCTTGAACGTTGTGCTACTGGGTGCATCGGTGATCCAGCAAATCGAGGACTTAAAGAACAAGCCAGAAAATGAACGTGCTGCAGAGCTGCTAAGTATCCTCGGCAACGTCATGATCCAAGTAGGGATGATGATCGGTCATAAGCTGGTTGGTGAGAGCCACAATTTAAAGGGATCAAAGAGTGGCGTAGAGTCTAAAATGGATTCAAATGCCGCTGGCAATGAGAAGGCTCCAGGCCGATTTGAGGGCGAAGCTATCGATCCTCGTTCCTCGACGAAAACCACAGCAGGCACTATACCCGGAGGAGGCAAACCGCTTTCCGCAGTTGAACGGGAATCGCTGGTACGCAATGTGAGATCCAAGGAATCGCTTTTTGAAAAGCTGGCTCAGGAGGGCATCCGACGCAACGAGCCTCGCAGTGGATCACCACCCACCACGACTATAAAGCCAGGAAAGCCTCGTCTCGGGATTAAGGATGCCCATGAAGCTTACCGCCTATACGATGAGGCGTTGGAAGCAAATGGCGGCAAGAATGAAGTGGCTATTTACTATAATCCTAGGACAGAAGAATTCTCGGTCAGCGTCGGAAATGAGACCATTGTTTACCCGCCCAGCAGTGGAGGGTGGGAAGGCGTGCTGCACTACCATCCCAACCCACTAAATATCAAGCAGTTCCGCAGGCCCGCTCCGGCTGATTTCTTGGGAATGATGAGGCGCTTTGTATCCAGTGGGCAGTCTGTTCGTGAATTCCTGGAGTACGAAATTCCAGGTATCGGCAGAGGCCGCACCGAGTTCGGCATAACACAAGGCAGTAAAGAACCGTTCTATATGACCGTTTTTCTACCAGATGGGAGCAGTAGCACCCTGCGCTTTGCACATGACGGCACATACAGCTCCTACTGGAGCGGCGAGAAAATCTATGTCGATCCCGACTCGCCGCTATATAAAGCGATGCTTGCAGATATCCCTGAGTACCTGAAGAAGATTCATGAGACGACAAAGGATTCAATGCCGCCGAAGGAAACAGCTAGCGAAAGCAAGACCGCTGCCAGTACTGCGCCTCCAAAGTCCCCTGCCAAGGGGACTGCGCCGACGTTAATGACATCACAGGGGGATCTAACCGATGAGGGCGTGGCATTCCTCAGGAGAAAATACCCAAGGCGCTTCGGGAAGAAAACTCCCGAGGAGATTCGTGCTGAATTCGCCAAGGATCCCGGTGGCCGGTTGCTCGAGGTAGTTGGCAAGGAAGAGGTCCGAAGCCATCATCGCGATCTGGGGCCGGGCGCCAGCAGCATACTGCTGGATAAGAAAAAACAGAAAATGCGCTCTTTAGCGAAAGCCCTTAGCAAACGGATCTCAGTAGATACCGCTCCTCTTAACATGCCCGTGCTCGAATTTGTAAGAACCTACATGCCTGAAGCGTTGGATTTTATGGATAATCATCCGAACGAGATGGTGAGGATAGCGTGGCTCAAGTTTGCTTGGGGCTATACTAAGGAGCAGGCCGAGTGGGTCATTGGTCGACGCAGCCAGGGGAAGAGAGCACCTAGGAAAGGAGAGAAGATTAGCAAAAGAGGATTCCTGACTGGCGAGGTGAAGAATAAAGAACCTGATATCATCGAGGTTTTCCCAGATCGAAAACTGATCATTGTGACCGACACGACCCACCGTGTAGGAGATCCGATCCACAACTTCAAGACTCTCTTTTATGCCATCGTCATGGAAAAGATGACTGGGTTCGAATCTGGTTCAGTGGACTACCGCAGCGTGCTCAGACAAAAACCGGTAGAACTACCCGCAAAAGGGCCATCCACGCCGTAAGCAGTATACATAAGCGTCGGATGACCCAAAAATATATCAATCCTATAGCTTTGCAACCAATAGCCCATGCAATCACTTCCGCCTCGCTGAAAAAGTAGATATGATACGTGCTTTAAATTAGAAAATGATGTCAAACTTCAAAGTCCTGCTGGAGGGTGCCTGGCTGGTCAGGGATGTCAAGACTGAAGATGATGCTATCGGTGTGGCCATCTCTGAGGCAGGCAAGCGGTTGAACCAGAAGAAGATGGATTTCGTTGAGGTCGAGGTGGGCCAGTGGGACTGCCCTGAGTGCGAAGAGCCTCTCGCCGGTGTGTTTCTTGTAGCTGGCACAGCCCTTGTAGCGCTCCTCTTTGAGATTAAGATCTACAACGCAGAGAGCGAGGAACATGCAGGACGCATCGCCAAGTCGATGATCGGCAAGGCCCTGGGGGCTATTCCTCTTAATGTGGTGGAGATTAACGCGCTGGATTAGTAATAACCTCTTTAACTCGTAGGAGTGGAGAGGACGGATATCGCTGTACTTGCGGTCAGCGAGAGTTTCGACCAGAAGTCGAAACCGCGGGAAGTCCCCGGCCTTCAGGCCGGTCTCCCGGACTGAGGTCCGAGGGAGTGGCTGACGAAAAGTCAGCCACAGGATGAAAGCGGAGTCCACCCCCGGATTACTTTCGCTCTGTACAACCGAAAATTCCCGCAAAACGGTAGGCGAGTCAGAGGACTATGACCCCCTAACAGGAAGTACCAGTGGGAAGCCCAGGCCTTTTGGGCGTGGGAGGAGTTCACCAATTCACCGTCTATCTATTCTGTCTCTCCCGAATTACTGATTTATCAAGCCCTAATTTCTTAACCAGATCTTTTAAATCGCCTTTTCTTGATTTTCCGGCATTCTTCATTCTTCTCGCTGGCTCGTCGCGAGCTGAACTCCTAATTGCCAGCTTGTCCTTCCCCCACTCTTTTATCTTCTCCCCTATCAGCTCCCTACCTTTGGCAGCATCTACTACGATTAACTCCTCCCTCACCCATTCAGGCAAAAACTCATTCACGCTTCCAAGTCCGCTGCCGCCAAACCTGCGATCGCAGAATAAAAGGACGCCATGCTCGGACTCAGCGCGAATGACACGGCCAGCTGCCTGAAGACCCCTGTTTATTGCCGGCAAAGTATAGGCGATTAGCATGCCCCTGGCCTTTCCGTACTTCTTCACATAATAGTTGTTGATCTCTCGCTGGATATCATCATAAACCGCCAGCGGCAGGCCCACAACAGCCACACCGTTGAGGGCCTCGCCCTTGTAGTCGATGCCTTCAGCAAGCTTTCCACCTGCAACTCCGAGAAGCACTCCACCGCCCCTGCCTCCCAGACGGAAGAACTCCTCCAGCAGATCGGGAACCTCATCAGCGCTCCTGGGCTCGATGAAGAGCTTCTTTTTGGCAGTGCGAGCAGAGGAAAGACAGATCTCCCGGTAGTTGTTCATCATTGGGTAAGAGGTGAAGAAGACTGCAACGTTTCCGGGCACACACTCGATTATCGATTTTATGTGCTCAGCTATCTCCTTTCTGTTGTCTGCATCCTCCCTGCTCTCAAGCTGCGTCGTGGCCTTCTCTGCTGCCAGAAGTAGCCTGTTCTCCTTTGGAAAGGGATTTGGAAGGCTGAGCCTGATTGCACGGTTCTCCTCTCCCAGGCAGTACAGCTCATAGGCGTCAAGAGGCGAGAAGGTTCCGCTGAGCATCACTGTGGCGTTGATGTTATCAGTCACCCTTCTTATGGTGGGAGCAGGGTCTATTTTATTCACTTCCAACCGGGCGTGCTTCCTGCCTCCGGTGGTGTTTACTACTATCTTTCTCTGGTAGGATGAATCGGTCTCCGCCTGCTCCATATCCCTGAGAAAGAGCACGACCAGTGCCAGATTGGGCTGGATATCGCCCTGAAGGTTCTCCCTATCTCCCTCAGCCAGATTGAGCTCCGCCACTGCTACTGCGACGTCCTGGAAGTAGGAGAGAGCCTCATCCTTGTTCCCAATTCCATCGTATAAGAACTCCCTAAACAGGTCGGCATCCAGCAGAGCCTCGCCCTCCTGGCCTCTCTCCTGGCGGGTTGTAAGAAACCTCTTGAGGCGGGGCAGAAGAATGCGAATGATCCTGATTCCCTCCCGCCTCCAGGACGCGCCCTCAC
>Ga0074195_1003531_pt1 | contig 14509 bp, 17 predicted proteins | sample EPASupsiteHSE623_FD_64525 | JGI IMG/M metagenome (GOLD analysis project Ga0074195, IMG submission 64525) | Bioremediated contaminated groundwater from EPA Superfund site, New Mexico - Sample HSE6-23 | ecosystem: Environmental > Aquatic > Deep subsurface > Groundwater > Contaminated ...
AGTCTACCATTTTTTCGAATTGGCTAAATGGTAGTTAACCTTTTCGGATGAAATACCATAATATTGAGCCATTCAAAATTTCTGGAAGTTTTTTTCAGAGCCAGAATCGACCTGTTGACATCGATCTAGCCATCAAATAAAAACAGGTTCAATCAACTCTCCTTTCCCCGCAATGCAACCCAAAAGATGATTGGTAAACCCGATGATGGTCGAATGCATAGGTCATAGTTTTAGATGGACATGCTGCCCTGATTTAATAGGGCTCCCGAAAAGAAGCGCAAAAAATTCCAAGAAGGTTATCCTATCCTAGATAAGCTAGGCAGACCGGAACCGGATGGCATAATCAATATGTACCGTCTCGATCTTCGTTGGAGGTGGTCTAGGCCCCTGTAAAGTGAATTCCTGTACAGACTGCATGCGCAATCCGGCCTAACTGCTAACTTATTAGTTGATTGATTGGTTTTTAACTCTTTTGGTATAATGGTAAAAAAGGAAATTAACCAAACACCAGATGATGCTTAAACTAGTATCAAAAGACCAATATCCTGATTGGGAGGTTAAAGAGATAATCATGCATTGCGCGACAGAAATAGAATGCAAAATTGCGCCCATCAGCAAATAAGTAGCTATTCTCTATTTCCTGCGGCTAACCAGTGGTTACTATAGCTTTCGAGCTCTTGGTTGGTCGCTCTGTGCGGACTTCTGTGACCCTTTGGCGGCAGCCGTTTCGGACTGCCACCACAGAGCGCACAGAGGATTCACAGAGACTACCCATACAAAACAGCGAGGAGTCAAAAAAATGTCCACACATAAAAGGAGGCAGGAGATATTGGCATACGTTTTAGTCGATTTGGCAGGACCTGAATACAGTTGATGGCTATTCGCTTTTCTGCATTCGCCTCAGACTCTTAATGATATCAACCGCCATCGCCGAAGGCACTTTGCCGAGCTGACAGGTTGTCAATATCCGAAAAAGCTCATCTCTTTGCGCCGATGCCGTATGTTGAGCCACATATAGCATTGCGCCTTGATATCCTTCATCAACCAAACTCGTTTCGACGTTATCCATAACTCCTTCATCGATGTTTATCTTTGTTGTGCCGATGTCGCTGATCACCTTTGATAGTTTGTCTCTGCTAAAATTCACTTTGGATTCAATCGAAACTGTAGATTCTTGAACAAAATTTAGAGCCTTTTTGGAAGCGCCTCTCAATATCATTTCTGACGCGAGCTTTTTCAGAGTTTTCCCTTGAAGAATGGCTTCCGCCTCTAGAGCCATGTATGCTTCCTGGGTAATTTCTATTCGGGTATATTTGACGCTGGGCATTTGCTCGCCGGGCCTTTTTTCCTTTTAGTCTACCTTTGTCAGTATTAAAAGCTATGGAAGATTTGCCGTACATTGAGCTTGCCCATATAAAAAGAAGATGTCCAAGTCAATATGGCCAAGCACCTTTGAAACTCCGTTTTAAGCTAAATCCGGCTGGTAAATCATCAGTTTTACATATTCCGTTAGAATGGGAATATCTTTGGCCCTCATCGGCTTCCAGTCTTCATCGACAATTGGCTCCCAGGCACCTCCTTTCTTCCCCCAATAGAGGATCTCATCGATGCTGCATTCCCCTGAGGCTATTCCATCCACTTTATTCTCGAAAAATCCGAAGAATTTCTTGCCAATGGGACCATACTCTGCCAGATACCAGTGCATATTCTTTTTATTAAAAAGGTGCATATGAATTATTTCTTCACCAATATAAGCATGATCATATGTTAAACTAGGCAACTTGGTCAGATCGCTAGATTTTAGATCGCTGAATTTGCGGCTCATTTATTTGGTCTCCGAGGCACAATACCACGTTCCCAGTTCGTCCTTCATTAAGCATCCGCTCTGTAGCCTTCTGATTTGCTCAACCCCTGTTAGGCTAAGACATTCATACTTGCCTCCAATTCCTTCGCTCCAGCCAGCTTACCCCGAATAAGAACGCCGCAGAGACCACCATTCCAAGCAGAGGATACCTCTGGCCCAGGAAGATTGCTGTTGCACCACCACCGACCAACGCAGCCAACGCGCCGGTTGGCGTAAGGCCAAGCCGGTCTTTGAAAAAACCAGCGATAACCGGCAAAAGCAGCCCGCTAGAATAGACAGTATAAGCTATGAGCAGGGTCTTGATGATGCCAGGCATTGAGACTGCCAGTGCCAAAGCTAAAAAGCCTATAATTAACACAAAAAGTCTCGATACCGCCATCAATTTAGGTTCGCTCGATCCGGGACATGCCTTTCTATAAATATCCAGAGTCAGGATAGAGGTAGCGGTCATAAGACACGTGTCTGCTGAGGACATGAATGCCGCCAGGAGAGAGGCCGCGACTAGGCCCTCGATGGCAGGCGATAAGAGTCCGGTCAAGAGCACCGGGAACGCCTGTTCAGCTGATGCGGCAGGGTAGAGCAACCGGGCGAAGACGCCCAGGTACGTAATCAGGAATGCCAGAGGAATTAGGATCACTGCTGCAATCGCCGCAGATACTTTCGCGTCTCTTGCGCTCTTGGCTGAAAACAGACGCGAATACATATCCGGCCCGACAAGATATGCCGAGCCGACAACCAGAATCATGGAAAATACTTCAAAGCTGCTCATCTCAGCTGAAGTGGGAAAGCTCTGGCTCTGGAGCACACCAGGTCCGGCAACCTCCAAGGCTCTGAAAAATAGGACGATCATCCCCACTAATATTATCATGAACTGCGCCAGATCCGTCTTTATTACCGAGCTCTGCCCCCCGTGGACTGTATAGAGCACGAAGACCGCTGTGCATGCCATCATGAACATGGTCTCACCACCTTCGAATACCGCACCCAATACCTTGCCGGAGGCCACGATCTGCACAGCAATAACTCCCACCCAGGATACAACAATGAGAACGGAAGCTGCAAACCTCGCCCTTTCCCCATAAAAGGAACCAACCAGCTCAGGCAGAGTGCAGCATCCGGTAGATCTCACTTTTTCGGCAAAAAAGATCGAAAGCACCAGAAGACCCGCGGTCCCTGAGAGCATCCACCAGGCCCCAGGCAGGCCTTTAGAGAAGCCCAAACCCGCCATGCCCAAAGTGGCAGAAGCACCAACAATGCTCGCACAAAAAGTGCCTGAAAGAAAAACAAGCTTTATGCTTCGCCCTGCCAGATGGAAATCCTTCAGTCCCATCAGGCGTAGCCCTCGGGCGCCAATGGCCACCATCGCGAGCAAGTATATGATTATCACGACTGCAGTCGAATCCATTGATATGCCTCGCACATTGTAAACCTATTTTCGTAATAGCGGTTGACAAAAACTATAAAGCTTTTGCGTTCCTTTCAAGGACAAACGAATGCAACATGGAGAAATAATAAGAAAGCTGATCTGCCAAGTGGTAGCCTCTGCCCTGGCCAGAGCCGAGGCAACTCACGCCAAGGCAGAACTGCTCGATCGCTCTATATCCTTCTGCTGGCAGTCACCGAAGCATCGCGCGATGTTTCCACCAATACAAGGTGCCCTCATTATGGCAATAAATGCAATATGAGATAATAAACTTACAGTAATAATAGTCCTGGCTTGGCCAGGACCGGAAAATGGAAGATTAATTATAATTTACCTAACGCCTGACCTGCTATCCGACCACTTGTTCAGGAACATGGGCAGGGCTACGACAATTATGCCAAGAATAACTATAGCGTATATCTGAGACATGATATCCATCTGTATTCACCTCCGGGAAATTGGGCAGACTAGGCCACCGATCCTTTAGATCCCGACCATGATAAACTTTTTGCTGCATGGTTAGAAGAACATCAAATTTTTGCGGTTAAATGGTGAAAAAGGTATTTACCGAAAATGCCAGATAAAAAAATAATCATTTACCTTTTGAGAGATTATAATGCATTAGATTATTCAAAAGAGTAATTTAATGGAGGAAAAAATGAACAATATTAGAAAGCCTTAAATAAACGGACCGCCTCCTTAGCAGTTCGTATGTCAGCCCTTCGAAATCGACGAGGTCTGCTGTACAGGAAATGAATATGGCTGGCTTTATACACACCGAGGCCCCTTTGGTTGGGCACGATATCGAAGTTCCAGGATCAATAACATCTGAGGACGCCGGTTTTTACCTGGTCCTTGTATCTGCGCTGGTATTCATGGTTGCAGCTCTAACTGGACATCTGGCATAGGCCGGAAGGAAGCTGTCTAATAAGCTCAAAATAGAAATTTATTTTTTAATTTTATCTCTTCTTCCGGGAAGGGTTCTGAATACTCTGAACTTTTCAGAGATTGCCCCTGAAGCTCTTAACTTGAGTATATGTGGAGTTATGTCCTTAGTCCTTAAGAGGAATTGATCCACAACCATCTTCTCCAGCTTCCTCTTGTCAACTCTATATCCCTTCCCAATGCCTGGACAGCTGGGATTATAGTTGATGAAAAGAAGAATATCCCCATTGGATGAGGTCTCTTCCTCTACCCGAAATGGGAAAAGCCGACAGGCAATGGGTCGCACCGAATAGATGGTGCAGCCTTCCCGGTAGAATATGCAAGTGGTATCTTCTTTGCTCTTCATAACAGGTAGATCAAGGATTACCTGGCAGCCATTATCTTTGATCTTGACATAGCATCCATCATAATCATAAAGAGTATCTACGATCTCTGCCGCCTTTTTGCCTATCTTTTTAGATATGGCAGTGACATCTTTTTCTGTGAGGTAGATCAGATTGGACTTCTTCCAGAAATCCTGTATTTGCTCCGAAGGAATTAGATCATCAAACTCCTGCGGCCTCTTGTGATGGCAACAGGTACCGCATCTCTGGCACTCGAATCTAATATCATCAAAAAAAGTCTTAACGAGAACGCGCGGCAATGAATACCCTCAAAAAAAGGAAAAAAGAATACGACCTACAGAGTCGTAATCTTGGGATGCTTTTCGGCCAGAACCTTAAGTCCCAGCTCTTCTGCGGACTCCGCCTTCATGATATCCACCATTGCCGCGGCGGGGAAGATCATGGGGGCGTTCTCGATTGGCCCATAGAGGTAGTAGTCAGCACCCACGATTCCGGCCACCAGGTTGGAGCCGATATCGACAGGAGCAAAAGCCTCCTTGTGCTGCTTCTTCCATTTCTTCATCCAATCCCAGGCAGATGCACCGTTATGGAATCCAGCACCGACCGGCAGGCCGAACTGAGCCTTGACGGCAATGACAGCGCGGTAGGTTGCGCCAGATCCGGCTCCGAGAGGCATAGCAGCGACATCGATGAGAGGCCTGGTGATGCCGCACTCTTTTGCGTAATCCATCAAGCTCTTCTTTGCGCCACCAGCGGCCTTGGTCATCATGTTCATCTTGCCGACGGTTCCTTTCTCTATGGCATTGAAGGTCAGGATGATAGCAGAATCTAGATCGCTTTCCTTGACTGCCTGCAGCTCCTCAGGTGTTATGGAGGCGTTGATGGAATTATGCACAGCCCTGTCGGCCACACCGATCTCAGTGGCGTACTTTACGCCGAAGGCACGGACCGACTGAGCAGAGGAGTCGATGAGGAATGGGTAATCGGATATCCCCACAAACCAATCTATCTCCTTTCTCATGGCCTCATCAGTCTCAGCGACGATCTGGTTCATGCAGGAGTTTCCTGTAACGTCGCTCATCTCAACCTGTGCGTTCCAGAGTCTCTCGGCAGCTGCCGCATCAAAGACTCCATGCTCCGGATCGGAGACTATCTTGTGCCTGGCGTAGAACATGGTGCCGATGCAGCATGTGGCGTACTCGCCTGGCTGGCCTCCTATCTTGAATTTGCCGAAATCGAAGACTTCCTGCTTCCTATCAAATCTGAACATTCAAATCACCGCTTTCCAATTGCCTGCGTATACGAACAGTATGTATGCCAAAGTTAAGATCAATGCTGCACAGACACCATAGGCTAGGCCCAGGTCTCTGCCGATGGACTTGCCGGCCCTCATGTACTTCTCGGAGGAATAGAATTCTATCTTCTCCTCGATCTTGTCCAGCTTTGCCATAACGTCTCTGAGTTGATCAGGGTCAACCACGGCTACGGGTACCGCCGGCTTAGTGTCATCTGCCATAGTTTACATTCCCCCCATAAAGGCGAAAGGCCCAAGCATCATCAAAATGGCAAGGACAAAGCCGATGGCAAATCCTACGGATACAGTAGCCAGGACGCCGGAGCTCAGCTTGGTCTCTCTTGCCAGGAGCTGGCCCTTGTACCTGATGTCTTCGACTATTGCATCAATCATGGGCATGTTTGGCTCTACCACGGCTGCTATTCCCTGGCCGTATGCAATCTCTTCAGCCATTTTACTTCCCTCCTGCCACTCTGAGAATCAATCCAAAGAGTACAAGCACAACAGTCATGCCGAGAGCTATGCCCTCGATCTTGCCTGCATAGATGCCTGCCTGCAGCTTGTTGAGAAGGCCGGTGCCGGTTATCGCGGTGCTTATACCACGCATTCTGCCCCTAACCTCGACCATTTCCGAGGCCATTGGCCGCAGTCCGCCTGTGCTCTCCTCTTCGCCGCCCTCTTTGATCTCAATGGTCATGGGATCGACATCAAGAGCGCCGGGGTCCTTGGAGACCAGTTCCTTGATCTTGCCGGTGATGGCTCCCATGTCCTCGGTGTTCATCATCATGACCGTCTGCACCTGGCTCTTGAAGCGCTCAATTGACTCTGGAGTCAGGTTCTGGATGAAGGGGATAGCTCCCTTGGCACCAATGATCCTTCCTTCCTTGTCGATTCCGCTCTGAGCGAAAGCTTCGACGGCCTGTCCTGTGATGTGCCCCTTTACCTCCATTCCAGTAACCACTACATATCTGATGTTTGGATTGGAGATGACGTTTGCCACCATCTTCTCTATGCCGATGTTCTCGGTCTTGCAGGGGCCCGCGAGGGCAGCTCCTGCCTTGATGAGATCGGAGTTATGAAGGTGCGAGCCGCAGGTACATACTGCTACTGGGCTCTCAGGATTGCCAACCTCATACTCGCCGGTAATAGTCGGCCATGGATCGGATGGCTTCTTTTTAAGTACCATTTCTAAGCACCTCCGCCGAGCGCCTTCTTTACGATCTCAAAGGTTGCTGGATTGGTAAACGACATGGTCAGCAGCAACACGAAGGACAGCACCAGACCGATGATGAATCCCATCCATATGTTGGTATACAGGCCAGCAATGTACGAGGCCTTGCCTCTGTGAGCATATGACGAGAGAAGCTCATTGTCCGGCACAAGCTGATTCATCAGGTCATCAGCTATCTTATCCAGCTTATCTATTCTTTCAAAGACTGGATCGAATGTGTACAGAACTACGTCCGCCCTCTGCTCCGAAACCACTCCTTTCATGGGGTCGAAGATCAGGCCCAGTTCTGGTGAAACTCTAACAAATCCCATTTCTAGACCTCCTCACTGCACCGTTGGCGGCAGAAGTCCTGTTCCGACCACTGCGGACGCATCTCTCTTGACCAAACGGTAGTACATCATGAAGAAGTAGAACCATATGGCAAAGCCGATGACAAGCTGCAATAGTCCGGCTGCAAGTCCCTGTGTCATCAAGGCCGCAATTCCGGTGGTGATCATTGCAATTCCGCTGCACATGACCGCATTCACCAGAGTTCTATCCTGCTTCTCATCCGGGCCGAGGCATGCATTGAAGGGATGCAGGATGGCGAGGCCACCGGCGATGAAGATAATGGCGATGTATCCGGTCATAAGAACGTCATTCAAGATATCTGCATAGCCCAAAGAGCCGGAAATGGCAAAGCTCCATCCCAATATGGCCAGCGCGCCAGCCATGGACAGGTCAGAGTTGCCCTCTTCCATGACGGGAATGTTGAACTTGATGACCTTATTGGCGATGACGCCGATGATATAGCCGAAGACTCCGGCATAGACAACAGTAATGATGGGGCCGAGAAGTCCAAATCCCAGGGATTCAGCTACAGAGAGGCCAAACATCACTGCAATGATGCCCATACCAAGAGCCAGCATGCCGATGGACGGAACTCCTGTTCCGATACCATAAGCGCAGACCCTTCGGACAGCGTTAGCTCCCATGAGCACTGCGAAGATTGCAGCTAGGGCTCCGATAAAGGAGAACACATTTGTGTCCATGGCGCTGTTGAGCATGGCACCAAGATATATGCCTACTATGGGTACTACCAAGCCGTAAACTCTCAGCTTCTTAGGGTCCATACTAGAGAAGAATGACATCTCAAGCACCTCCAGTGATCAGCACTGATGCGAGTGCGAGCAGTATGCTGGCGATAGCGCAGGCCTTGAATGCAAAGGGCCATTTCTTGAACTTGGGGTCATGGAAGCCCTCGATGGTTCCCTGGATGTTCCAGGATGCAATGACTGCGTTCACCAGGAAGATGCCAATGGCGAACATGGCGCTCAAAGCTGCATTGCCGTTGATCAGATAGAGCGGATAGTAGATCATGGCACCGCCGAGACCTCCCATCATGCCACCGATAAGTCCGGAGACGAAGCAGATGGTGGGAATGCCCTGACCGACTGTTCCCGGAGCCACATAAGGCGGCTGGGAGAATCCGGTTATAGGATCATAGTTGACCTTAGCTGAAGCAAATGGCACACCTACTGCATAGGCGTAAATCCAGGACCCTGTGAGCATAGTGGATCCGATCATGATTCCTGCGCCAACAGCTCCAGAGGCCAGGATGAGCCAGATGTTGTCTGTAACAGACATCATGAGACCCGCGGCCAACAGACCGGTCAGGCCCGAGCCTGCTGCGAGCTGCACTGTGCCCGTGCCGATACCTGAAGCCTGAGCCATGGCTGCGGGTGCTCCGCCTACCGGCACAAAGTGAACGCCAATGCCTACCAGGAGGCCGCCGACGAGGATCTCCAGGATGTAGACAATGGTAATAGCATCGAAGTTCATGCTGCGATATCCCCCTTGTATTCCGGATACGGTCCGTACTTCCTTCTAGCGGACTTTTCTATGTAGTTGTTATAGGCTATCATCACTATGATAAAGAAAATACCCATGAGAATGGCATACGAAGCCTGCGTTACGGGATCAAATACAGTTGTTCTCCAGTTATCCAGGAACACTGTGAGGCCAAAGCCCATTCCCGTGGCCGGTCCGCCGAACTTGGTACAGAACCAGGCGTTATCAATGGAATTTCGCAGACCCGCCTCGGCCTTCCTCACGATCTGGCCGGAGAGCATGGTATTCAGACCGCAGCCGAACTGCCGGTTCTGGAACTCGCGCTCGCCGCCATAGTGAATATCGCCCACAGAAGATCCGATAGCACCTACCGCCAATCCCCAAATCAATGCGATGATAGGCATTGGGAAGGGATGCGGCGTTGGCAGCATGTAAACCATGATATAAGATATAGTTGCAATACAAAACGATGTTATCCAGGCATGTGCCATAATGGATGGCGTTGTATACCTGACGATATCCAGATAGACCCACTGATTAAACCTCTTCTGGCTGGAATTCCTGCCAAAATAGGAACTCATTGAGAAGACACCGTTGAAAAGAGCGGCAACGGATGCTCCTGCCACTAGGGCAAGCAGTGCGGGCATCTGGAAGGCAGTAATAAGCGTATAGGCTACCATAGCAGCAGTGGCGGCCCACAGAGCATTAGCCGGTGGTTCTCCGGAAATGGCCTTGTTATAAATCCTGTGGGGGTTGCCGACCTGGGCGGCCAGTTGCACCTGCGAGTTGGGATTGCTCTGGGATCCTATATCTGATTCGATATCCTCAGAAGCACCAGCAACTGTCGCAAGGGCGCCCATCGCAGCTATAAGCCCCATGCTAAATGCGTCCATTTATTCCTCCTCCTTTTCATTTCACCAATTTCATGCTGTTTTGCGATAAAATTGGCTATGACGCTCTTGGTATCAATTACCTAAACTTATAAACCTTTCGCGAAGGGCGACCTGAAAATCATCCGATTTCTTGCGCTGCGATGCAGCCGAAAATGTAAAGCCGGAGCAATGCAAGCCTTTGCACCTTTGCGCCTCCTGAAAGTTATCTGCAGCGAAGTTACCAGGGCTCCCTCTTCGCACCCATCTTAAAGCCAATGATATTGGTGATCCTGTGCAGAATGGGGGTTATGATTAGCACGATTAATATTATATCAGAAGTAAAATGAAGATTGAACCAGTCAGGCGCAATCAGCATGACAAAGAGCCAAGCTCCTATGACAAAATCAAGCTGATCTATGATAAAAAGCGGAGCGCCTCGATTCAGGCCCATCCGGCGCTTGAAGAAGGCGGCCACAATATCCCCGAGCATCGCGCCCAAAGAGAGAGCCAGGAGGATGAATAGCTGCTCGTAGCCGTCGCCAAATGCTGGAAGGCCGAGCTGAGGAGCTATCTGGTTTTGCAGAAGACCAACAGAAACGCCGCAGACTGTTCCCGCGAACGTCCCCCGAAAGGTTTTGCCGTCGCCCAGAATGCGCTTGCCGTCCTTAAAGAGCCGTCCCCTATCCAGTGGTGTGCCGCCTCCAAATAGCGCGGCGCAGTTGTTTGGCACATATGCAGGCAGCATCAGCCAGAAGGCAACGATCAGGGCATTCATTCTTATTTCCTGATTCGCTTTTCGCGTTCGCTCCCATATATCAAATTATCTGACGAACCCTGATTTGGATCGAAACAGTTAAGTCCAACCTGTTCCACCTAAGGGGCGGGCGTCGATGGTCTAGTGGTTATGACTTGGGCCTTCCAGGCAGATTTTGCGATCTGCGAAGCAAGCCTACAACCCGGGTTCGAATCCCGGTCGACGCACTCGTTTTTAATGAAAAGAGGTATTTAGGCCATCCTTACGTTGAATGCCGAAATATTTTCGTCAGATTTATATCCTAGTTTGACCAGTTGTTGTTTTATGAATTCCTGTGGGGAGATCTCCAACGCACGAGGATTACTGGCCGAGAAGATTGCAGGAGAGATCACCCTTTCTCAAAATCCAGGCGAAACCCTGAGAAAATGGAGGAGGAACTTCGCCATAACTCAGACCGACCTGTCCAACCACATGGGCATATCTCCTTCGGTGATCTCTGACTACGAGAGCGGCAGACGCAAGTCTCCCGGCATAATGATAGTGAGCAAGATCATCGACGCCCTTCTTCGCATTGATGAAGGGCGCGGCTGCAATGTTTTGCGCGCCTACGAGGGCATGTGGGGAGACATACTGGGGCTCGACTCCATATGCAATGTTTGCGAGTATCAGGAGCCCATCCCTCTATCTGACGTCGCCAGGAAACTGAATGCAGAGATCATTTGCGGCAGGACGGATATCACCATTTGGGGCTATACGATAATAGACAGCATAAAGGCAATAATTGAGATGCTTCCAGACCAGTTCCAAAAGATCTACGGCCGCAGCACTGCTCGCGCCCTGATATTTACCGGGGTTCACACAGGCAAGTCGCCAATGGTTGCAGTGCGGGTCAGCAACCTCAAGCCAGGTGCGGTGATCCTGCAGGGGATCGTCCCCAAAGATGTCGCCCCGATAGCCAAACGGATTGCCGAGGTCGAGAACATTCCACTTTTAACGACACATTTTTCCGTTGACGAGATCTCCAGTGCGCTGAGCAAAGGGTGAAATCTCTTGGTCTCAGGTATTGTAAGTTATGGGGTCTATATCCCGCGGTTTCGCATAAGGCTGGACGAGATTGCCAGGGTCTGGGGTGACGGAGACGAGATCTCCGAAGGCCTGCGGGTCTTCGAGAAGTCCGTCCCGGATCTGGATGAGGATGCGGTGACCATAGCTGTGGAGGCGGCCAGAAACGCTATTTTGCGCGGCAACGTCGATCCGAAGAGAATAGGAGCCATTTATGCCGGGTCCGAGAGCCACCCCTATGCCGTAAAGCCCACTGCAACGATAGTGGGCCAGGCTGTGTGCTCATCGTCCGAGTTTACGGCTGCAGACTTCGAGTTTGCCTGCAAGGCCGGTACAGCAGCAGTTCAGGCCTGCCTGGGCCTTGTCGGCTCCAATCTGATCGACCTCGGCCTGGCCATAGGCGCGGATGTGAGCCAGGGCGCTCCCGGCGATATGCTGGAGTACACCGCAGCCGCAGGAGGAGCAGCCTATCTGATCGGCGGCAAAGATCTGGCGGCGGAGATCGAGGGCACATACTCGTTCACCACCGATACGCCGGACTTCTGGAGGCGAGAGGGCCAGCCCTATCCGGAGCACGGCGGGAGGTTCACAGGTGAGCCCGCCTACTTCAAACACGTGACAAGCGCAGCCCGCGGCCTTATGAGCAGACTCGGAACAGAGCCGGGAGATTATGATTACGCAGTCTTTCACCAGCCCAACGGCAAGTTTCCAGTGCGCGTTTCCAGAATGCTGGGGTTCTCAAAAAAGCAGATCGAGCCTGGGTTGATTGTGCCGATGATAGGAAACACCTATTCGGCATCGTGCCTCATCGGCCTGGCTGCTACCCTTGATGTCGCCCGGCCAGGTGAGCGCATCTTTGTGACCAGCTTCGGCTCCGGAGCTGGAAGCGACGCATTCAGCATCAAAGTGACTGAGAAGATCGATGAGATCCGCTCCCGTGCTCCGAGCGTTCGCGACTACATCGGAGGAGCCGAGTATCTTGATTATGCCATGTATGCCAAGCATAAGGGCAAGCTGAGAATATGAGATCAGTATCCATAATTGGTGTAGGATGCACCAAGTTCGGTGAGCGATGGGATGTCTCTTTGCGCGACATGATCGCCGAGGCAGGAGTCTTGGCCATAGAGGACGCCGAGATCGCAGGTGAGCAGATCGATGCCCTTTTCGTGGGCAATATGAGCGGCGGCAGGTTCATCGAACAGGAGCACATAGGCGCGCTCATTGCTGATTGTGCCGGACTCTCGCGACTGCACATTCCCTCAACCCGTGTGGAAGCGGCCTGCGCCTCCGGGGGCCTCGCCCTCCGCCAGGCAGTAATGGCCGTGGCCAGCGGCTACAGCGATATAGTCATCGCCGCCGGAGTCGAGAAGATGACCGATGTCTCATCCGGCACCGCCGCGGATGCTCTGGCTGCAGCAGCCGACAGGGAGTGGGAGTGCTTCTTCGGGGCGACATTTCCAGCGCTCTACGCAATGATGGCAAAACTTCACATGCGCCGATACGGGACCACTCATGACCAGATGGCTGCCGTGGCAGTGAAAAACCACCACCACGCCTGCATGAACCCGATAGCTCAGTATCACATGGAGATCACTGTTGAAGACGTGAACAAGTCACCTATGGTAGCAGATCCGTTGCATGTCCTGGACTGCTCGCCCATATCAGACGGTGCTGCGGCAGTTGTGCTCGCGCCCACAGAAATCGCAAAAAAGCTCTCGGAGAGCCCCATTAGGATCATTGGAAGCGGCCAGGCCAGCGATACCCTTGCCCTGCATGACCGCCGCGACCTGACCACGCTCGATGCCACAGTTCATGCAGCAAGATCTGCCTTCGCCCAGGCCGGAATCGATCCCCGGAAGGTGGACGTGGCCGAGGTGCATGACTGCTTTACAGTAGCCGAGATCCTGGCCATCGAGGACCTGGGATTTGTTGAGAAGGGACTGGGGGGAAAAGCCACTGAGGATGGGTTGACGGCTCTTGGTGGAGATATTCCCATCAATACCTCTGGAGGGTTGAAGGCCTGCGGGCACCCCGTGGGAGCTACGGGAATCAAGCAGGCCTATGAGATCGCACTGCAGCTTCGAGGAGAAGCCGGCAAGCGTCAGGTGGACGAGGCCGAGATAGGATTAGCCCACAATGTGGGCGGCTCCGGCGGAACAGCCCTGGTCCACATATTTACGAGGTGAAGATGACAACCCAAGCACCCAGATTCTGGAGGAGCATACCGCAGAGATACAATCTCTCCGGGACACACTGCACCCGCTGCAATGAATACTTCTTCCCGCCGAGAAACCTCTGCCCCAACTGCCGCCGCGGGGCACACTTGGAGGAGTACACATTCGGGGGAACAGGGACGGTCGTTACATTCACGACCATCTATAACGCCACCGAGGAATTCGAGAGGTTGACGCCCTATAATCTAGCCATCATTCAACTGGATGAGGGACCAAAGATCACCGGTCAGATCGTTTCCGGCTTGACGGCACCAAAAATCGGCATGCGGGTGCGGCCGGTCTTTCGTATCCTGGGAAAGGAAGGCGACCGTGGCATAATCTATTACGGAACCAAGTTCGCGCCGCTCATCGAACCTGGCAATGAAGATGAGAAAAAATAGGCTCTTCGCTGAATTGTGTGGGTTGGACTGCATGGAGATATCAGACACAAATTTCCTTTGTGTCTTTGTGGTAACCCGTCGCACACCGATCACCACAAAGGCACAAAGGCTTCATGAATCATTGCGTTCAACCATAGGAAATAGCGAGGAACCAAAAAATAGGAATTGGCAGGGGCTTTTTTTTAACTGCAGACAAGGACCGGATCATGGCGGCCAGCGCCCCTATCGCACTTATCCCTGCTGAAGAGAACGGGTCCGGCCTCAATGACGTTTTCC
>Ga0074195_1003532_pt1 | contig 14506 bp, 19 predicted proteins | sample EPASupsiteHSE623_FD_64525 | JGI IMG/M metagenome (GOLD analysis project Ga0074195, IMG submission 64525) | Bioremediated contaminated groundwater from EPA Superfund site, New Mexico - Sample HSE6-23 | ecosystem: Environmental > Aquatic > Deep subsurface > Groundwater > Contaminated ...
GGAAGCGCGGGAATCACAAAAGATTCTGTTGTTGAAACTCAGGGAGAGGTAGAAAAATTAATTGCGATCATTCATAAGGAATATAATCAACCCGCGGTCGTTGAAGAGTTTATTGAAGCAAGAGAGTTCACGGTTGCGGTGGTAGGGAATCCTCCACGTGTGTTGGGAATCGGAGAAATTAATTTTTCAAACCTTCCGAAAAAAGAACCGAAGATTATTTCATATAAAACAAAATGGGATGCGGATATACAACTTGATACAATTTTCCCGGCGGACATCGATACTTCACTCAAAAATCGCATCGAGAAAAGTGCACTCAAAGCATTTCAGGCGATTGGGTGTAGAGATTATGTGCGTATCGATATACGCGTAAGCGAAGGTCGGCGGATCTATGTGCTTGAAATAAACACAAACCCTGTGGTGTCTCCCGAATCGGGATTTGAAGATGCGGCAAAAAGTTCGGGGATTCAGTATAGTGATTTTTTACGCGAACTTGTTGAAAATACACTTGCCCGCAGAAAAAACGGGAATAGTGATATCATTGATTCATATGAAAGTGTTGGTGTTTAAAACGCCGAAGAGTGCAGAAATAACAAAAACTGTGGAAGCCCATGGATTTGAAGTTGTTTCCGGAAATCCCGATATGGTCATAAGTTATGGCGGAGATGGGACACTGATGCGGTCAGAACATATGTATCCGGGAATTCCAAAACTTCCACTCCGCGCGAGTGCGGTGTGTAAATTATGTTCGCCTATTTCAAATGATGAGGTGTTGGAAAAAGTGAAACAAAAAAAATATTCAATTGAAGAATTTTGGAAATTGAATGTTACTGCGCACGGGGAAACGTATGTGGGAGTGAATGATGTGATTGTGCACAATAAAGATCCGCGCCATGCGATTCGCTATGACGTGTCGGTGAATAACAAACAAGTATTGGAAGGAGTGATTGGAGATGGGGTAGTCGTCGCGACACCATTCGGTTCAACTGGGTATTATCGATCCATCACCGACAGCTATTTTGAAGTAGGAATGGGGCTTGCATTTAATAACAGCACCGAACAATCCGATCATATTATACTCAAGGAAAACTCAATAATACGAATCACAATTGCACGGGGTCCCGCAATCGTGTATGTTGATAATCGAAAAGAAAGTATCGAATTAGGCGATGGTGATTTTGCGGAGATAAAAAAATCAGACCAAGTGGCGAAAATAATAAGAGTTATTTAATATAAAACGTAGTTTGGGCCTGTAGTAAAGTGGTATTATGCGGCATTCGCATTGCCGAGGCGGGAGTTCGATTCTCCCCAGGTCCACCAAATGAAAAAAACCGCCGTAATTTTATGGCGTTTTTTTTCATTTAATGATCTTAGAGAATCGAACGATGAGTGGGGTCGGGAGAACATTTGGTCTCCCGTCGAGGAAATAGCCCAGAGCGAAAGCGAGGGGTGTTTAGAAACCGTGGGTTTCTAAAGAGGAGCGTAAGCGACGAGCGAGATAGAAAAGCGTCTCTCCAGGTCCACAAATTTATAAACGGGGTTGCTGATCCACTAACTACCCGTCGAGATTTTGACTTTTGTGTAATTGTAGTATTATAAAATTAAGATGAAAAAGTATAAAAATACCGCACAAAGAGGATCGGTGAGATATATTGTTTTTGAAGAAGATTCCGTGTGGTATGCGGTGGGATTGGAATTTAATATTGTTGAATCGGGAAGCACACCTCAAGAAGCGCTTCTTCTTCTTTTTGAAGCACTTGCCGGATATGTGGAATCGGCAAAAAAAACGAAAGCACGCCCAAGTATTTTGAATCAGAAAACAGATGCTGAATATGAAAAAATGTGGTGTGATCGGCAAGAACAAAAAATCTCTCAAACACAAAATGTATTTTCTTCCGGTGAGTTGAGCATCTCACAGTTTTTAAGAGGATCGTTTGTACCCGCGTAATACCCGCGGGTTTTTTTATATTTGTATGACACGAGGATTTTTCAATTGGACCGCCGAAGATGTAATACGATTCCTCAAGGATTATAAATTTTTTCATGCGCACACAAAAGGGAGTCACATGTTTTATAGTGGTTTTTACGGAAAAATGTCGAGACAAGTATCTATTCCGTTCCATGGAGACAGAACTATAAAACCAAGGACGTTAAAATCAATTATTTTGCAATCTGGAATTCCAAAAGAGAAATGGTTAGAAAAATAAATACGACGAGTGAGATAGCGAAGCGTCTCCCCAGGTCCACAAATTTATGTATGGGATTGCTGGGGTGTATAATTGAAACATGAAAAAATCTAATTTCTATTTAAAAAGTTTTTTGTGTGCATTAGGCACATTTGTATATATTGGCGCAGTGGCATTTTTAATGTTTAACGGAAAAAATGTTTTTGGAGATGATTCAAATTTTATGATCCCGGTTTTTATGTTGCTCTTACTCGTGATTTCCGCATCAATCACCGGATTTTTGGTTCTTGGAAATCCAATACAACTTTATTTGGATGGTCATAAAAAGGAAGCGTTTACATTTCTTTTTTCCACAATTTCGTGGCTTATTCTTTTTGCAGTTGGGGTGGTGGTTGGTTTTTTGGTATAAATTTTTTATGCGTGTATGGGACATACATCCAAAACACCTGTGCAGAAAACATTTGCTTGCTGAACACAGAGAGTTGCATGGACTTTGGAATATACTCACGAAACACAAGGGGAGGGGTGGGTATTCCCGTCATCCCGAAACATTGCGGTGGGTGGGAAAAACGCGGGCCCTCTATATCCGACACGAATCGCTCGTGAACGAATTTATTCGTCGTGGATATAAACATCATTCGCCACTTGATAAGCGTTGTGCGAGAGGGGGTGATAAACAGAGTGTATTTATTAATGTGATTTCAGAGCAGAAGAAAATTTTGAATAAAAAACCCTGTGAGTGCCGATTCCATTCTGTTTCTTAGTATGGCTTCTAGTGGGGTTTCATAGGATTTTATTTGCAAAAGATAGAATTTTATCCTAAAACAAAAGCAGTAACTAAATAAGAACGGAGTGTATATGTCCACAAATCAGAGGCGAATCGGCGCGGAAGATATGAAGAAAAAAATCACGAGAGCACGAGTCCCGGTGTATGAGGATGTGACAATTGAAGAAGCAAAAAACGAATGGCTCCGAACTGCTGCGGTTGCAAACCGTGGTGGGCCGAATGTAAAAGAAAATAAAAAAATTGCTCGCGAAGCGAAACTTGCATATATCGAAGTGCTTCGAAAAGCAGGAAAATGGTAATTTTACCCCCCGATGTATATGGGGGGATTTTATTGTAAAAAGAAGAATAATGTTTTATAACAAACTCAGTTATTCATAAATAAACATGGGTGTGTTATGACCGAAAATAAAGACAGACCTCCAGAAGGAATTGATATCCTTCGGGTGATTCGTGGTGTTTACGAGACTCTAAAAAGCCCGCACGAATTATATGGACTTGTATTCTCTCCCTATGTAATTTCTGAGGTGCTTGTTTCAACGAAAGATCCAAGAGTTCGCGGAACTATTGAGTATGAGGATGGAAGCATCATTCGTATTAAAAATACTTTCTGGGCGTTGCTTTATGGTATTGGAGCTGGGAACTATGTGAATAATTTTGTGGTGAATGATATTTCTGTTGTTTCCATAACAGAGAATGTAGATGAAATTGAAGAAATTGGACACGATGGGCTATGCGAAAAAATTCATCTGCTCATGAAAAAAAGTGGAGACTATTTTTGGCTCTCGCTTCTTCATGGAGAGCACACTGGAAATGTTCATTTATCTCCACAGAGCGATAACATATTTCGCAAAGCGCTTCTTGAAAAAATCGGTGGACAGTTTAGCCGGTTTGTTTTACAGGAATTTAGGTATGACGGAAATTTAATTGATATTACGACGGGTAAACGCAGAGTTGCGCAAACAATAATTTGGAAGCCCGGTGTTGTCGAATTTCTATCCGGAATTATCGAAGAAACGCTTCTCGAGTTTTCATAAAAAAATCCCTCCAAAAAATGGGGGGATTTTTAATATAAAATCATTTTTTTATACATAGGCACGGACATCTCATTCCGTCGGTTTTTCCAATTACATCTTCATCATTCCACGTTTTTTCTCCAAGCGTGTTCATCACCCCTCCTCCTTTTTGAACACACTCATCTTCCGTCAGTATTATAAATTCGGGTGATATATTTGTGTATTCCCAGAAGCCAAGAAATGCAACGAGTGCGAGAAGGATAATTACTAAAACTATTAACCATTTTCTCATATGCTTAGTATAACAGACCATATAAACGTATATGATACAATTAAAAATATGACAGGTGGATTATTTGAACTTGCGGTGGTCATTCTTATTGCCGCAGCGCTTGGTATTGTGGCAAAGCTTTTGCGTCAGCCGATAATTCTTGCATATCTTGTGACGGGAATATCTATTGGATACTTTGGTTTTTTCAATATACAAAGCGGGGAGATGTTTTCCGTATTTTCCGATCTGGGAATTATGTTTCTTCTTTTTTTGGTTGGACTCGAAATTAATTACACCTCCCTTCGTCTTGTGGGAAAGACATCGCTTATTGTGGGACTTGGACAGGTTATTTTTACGACATTTTTTGGATATATTATTGCGATAGCATTAGGTTTTATTCCTCTCCACGCGCTCTATATCGGTATTGCGCTTATGTTTTCAAGCACTGTTATTGTAGTGAAGCTTCTCTCCGATAAGGGAGATTTTAATAGTTTATATGGAAAAATTAGTGTTGGGATACTCCTTATACAAGATATCATTGCAATTACCATTCTTGTTGTTTTAGCGGGTCTCCAGGGAACCGGTGGCACAGTTGTATGGGGCGACCTCATTCTTACTCTTCTAAAGGGTGTGATACTTTTTACCGCGATTGTGTGGTTGGGAAGGAAATTTTTTCCCCCGCTTTTTGATCGTATCGCGCGGTCACAGGAATTGTTATTTCTCGTAAGTCTTGCGTGGTTATTTCTCCTTGCGGCAGTAATGAGTAAGATTGGATTTTCAGTTGAAATTGCCGGATTTCTCGCAGGACTTGCACTCGCAAATTCATCGGAACATTTCGAAATTTCCCATCGTGTCCGTTCACTTCGGGATTTTTTCATACTTATCTTTTTTGTGATTCTCGGATCTTCTGCGGTGATTTCAAACTTTGATGGACTTACCGTCCCCATTATTGTTTTTTCACTGTTTATACTCATTGGAAACCCACTTATTGTACTCATTCTTATGGGAGTTATGGGTCATCGAAGGAGAACAAGTTTTTTGACTGGGGTGACCCTTGCACAAGTTTCGGAATTTAGTTTGGTACTTGCGGCACTTGGATTAAAACTTGGGCATATCAGCGACCAAGTGGTAACGCTTATTACAAGTGTCGGTATTATTACCATCACCCTTTCCACATATTTAATTATGTACGGAGATCATATTTATCGATCATCCGAACGAATACTCAAAATTTTTGAGAGAAAGAAAATAAAAGAACTTGAATATTCCGAGCGGGGGAGCGAAAAATCAATTGTACTTATCGGGGGGCATCGCACGGGAGAAAGTTTGGCACTTGGACTTCCAAGGGAAAATTTGTTGATTATCGATTTTGATCCCGACGTGATCAAAAAATTAAAAGCGAAAGGATATGAGGTTATTTATGGTGATGCAAACGATGATGAGGTGCTTTATAACGCACGAGTTGAAGATGCAAAACTTGTGATTTCCACAAGTCCACTTCTTGAGGATAATATTATGATTATTAAAAAAATTCACTCGCTCTTTAAGAAAGCAAAAATAGTGCTTCGTGCAGACACAGAAAGCGACGCAAAGACTCTCTATGAGCATGGTGCCGATTATGTGTTGCTTCCGAATTTTACTGCGGGACAATATCTTGGGAAAACAATTGCCTTGAGCCCTGAAATGGAAATACTCCACCACCTGAAAGAAAACGACCTCTCGCTTATGAGACGTCTTGATGGATAAATAAACACATCTTTGCTTTTTTTGTATACACGGATAAAATAGGTATATATGAATCAAAACAAATCATCGTCAATACCACTTGTTATTGGTGCACTTATTTTAGGGTTAAGCATTGTTGGGGGGACGTTTATTGTTGCGGATACATTTTATAAAGTGAAAGCGCTTTCAAATGTAATTTCCGTTACCGGATCTACCGAAAAAATCGTGAAATCAGATACCGCAAAGTGGGTGAGTGGTTTTTCTCGAAATGTCGGTGCGGATAATTTAAAAGGGGGGAGCGCAGAAATAAAAAAGGATCTTGAGGTGGTTGTGGGTTATTTTAAGGAATATGGAATTCCGGAAGGAGAAGTCACAATCCAACCAATGACAATGACTGCGGTGTGTGAGAGTCAAAACAACGTATTTTATGATAAATTCGGAAACCAGTCGTGTGGGGGAAATCGAGTGACGGGATACACATTCAAACAGGACGTCGTTGTGCAATCGAGTGATGTTGATAAGGTAACAAAACTTTCTCAGGACGCGTCAGACGCACTTATCACGAAAGGGGTTATTTTTTCGAGTCAGAATCTCGAGTACTACTACAATAAACTTTCGGAATTACGTGTAGAGCTTTTGTCTGAGGCAACAAAAAATGCAAAGAATCGCGCAGAAAGAATTGCGGAGAGTACGGGTGGAAAGATTGGATTTCTTCAGTCGGCAAGTATGGGAGTGTTTCAAGTAACCGCAAAAAATGCGATTGATTTTTCCGATTATGGATATTACGACACTTCTTCAATGGAGAAGAAGGTGACTGCGGTTGTTCGAGCAGCATTTATACTCCAGTAGGCTTATGTGGGCGTGACTATGTTAGTATGCGCCCTTTTTGATATAATAAAGTAGATGTAAAAAGGTCGAGAATTGAAGATATCTTTGTATTTAGTGGTATCTTTTATATTATTTTTTATGATTATTCAAGATTGGGCATCGGTTATTATTGGGTCATTACAGAACCTTTGGATAGGAACTATGAGTACCATTGGAAATATCCTTGGTGCGCTCGTTATCCTTCTCATTGGTCTTATTGTTGCCGCGGGGCTTGGAACGCTTGTCGAAAGACTTATTAAGATAATCAAACTTGATAAGGCATTGAGTGGACTTGGGATTCAGGAGTATTTCAATCGTGCGGGAATTTCGTTAAATAGCGGAAAGTTTTTTGGAAGAATCGTGTATTGGTTTTTTGTTGTGGTATTCTTCCTCGCCGCGTCTGATATATTGGGATTTTACTCGCTTTCGAATTTCCTTCGTGAAATATTACTCTACATTCCAAACGTTGTCGTTGCGGTGCTTATCATGCTCGCAGCAGTAGTAATTGCAAATGTATTGAAAAAACTTGTGCAGACATCAGTGAAGGGTGCGCAGCTTCATGCATCAAATTTCCTTGGCTCGCTCACGTGGTGGGCGGTTACGATATTTGGATTTTTTGCGGCGCTTTCTCAACTTGGTGTTGCAGTACAAATTATCAATGCGGTAGTGACTGGTTTTGTTGCAATGCTTGCCATCGCTGGTGGTATCGCATTTGGATTAGGTGGAAAAGATTATGCATCTTCCCTTATCTCAAAACTTCGCGACCACGTAGAATAAATTTGATTTTTTTCAAAAATTCCTCTCCGATGTATGTCGGAGGGGAATTTTGTTTTAATGAGGTCCGAGGTTGACCCCGTGTAGAGACCACGATTACCGTGGAGTATGAGAGAGGGGATGATATAGAGAAAATTGCGTTTATATTATTATGACATTTCATTTATACACTTGGATCGTGATCTGTCTCTAACGGGGTTGATTTTATAATTTAGGAATGATATTATGGTGTAGATTTAAATTATATGTTTGCAGTTATAGAAACAGGAGGGAAACAATACATTGTTGAAAAAGGAACAACACTTTCCGTTGAAAAACTTTCTCCATCAAAGGGTGATAAGGTGGTGTTTGATAAGGTGCTTTTGATTGTCGACAAAGAAAAGGTATCAATCGGCGCCCCATATATAAAAGGAGCAGTAGTTGACGCGACATCACTAAAAGACGGACGCGAGAAAAAGAAAATAGTATTTCGCTACCATTCAAAGACCCGATATAGAAAACTAAAGGGTCATCGACAGCCTTTTACGAGTGTACAAATTCTTTCCGTATAAAAAAATCCCCGTAGCCTATAAGACTTGCGGGGATTTTGCTATGATAAGTGTGTATGCTCATTTCAAGCGTATATTGGAATACACACCAAGGACAGATGACGTTGCCATTTATATTACTTATAAGTGGTATCGTTGTTGAGATCGCAATTGCCGGAGCGTTTGTTACATATTTTTTGAGTACATCTGGATATGGTGAACGGCTTGCGGTGCGTGCCGAAACCGCCGCTCGTTCTGGTGTAAATGATGCGTTCGCGCGTGTAATGCAAAATAAAGATTTTTCCATTTCTTCGTGTGTCACCCCTTATACATATATTATTGCCGCAGGAGGAGGGGACACCGCACAGATTTCTTTATGTAGAACAACCGATGTTACTACAAATAAATATACATTCAGCATTACCAGCGTTGGTATAGCAGCGTCTCATCAGAAAAAATTTGTTGCGACATTACTTGTGGATCAAACTACCGGACAAGTTGAATTACAATCACTCACCGAACAACCCGTTGAATAATAATTATGAATAACATTCTTTTTAAAACAAAAAAAATACTTGAATGGTTTGGGTATATCTTAGAAAAACTAAGTTCCCGACCCCCTGTGGGGGGAGTGTATGTGAGTAGTCTTGGTGTCCAATATATTTCTTTTGAAAAAGAAACACCACAAACCTATTTTTTCCGTTTTCCTCCGGGGGTGATGAAAAACGGACGAGTACAAAACGCCGAAGAATTTATAAATATACTGAAACAAATACGTACGGCGGTAAATCCAAAAAAGAAAACACAGACGTTGCAGGTAATTGTGACACTTCCCACGGAAGTAGTTTTTACTCAAAGTTTTGAAGTTCCAAACGTTGGGGAAGAAAAACTTGAAGAAGCGGCGAATTTGAATCTTCAAATGATTTCTCCTATTCCCCAGGATTTGGCGTATATGAGTTGGCAGTTAGTGAAAGAGGGGGATGATCATTTTGAATTGTTTGGCGCATTTGCAGAAAAGAATATTATTGAAGAATTCAGAAATGTATTTGAGGGAGCATCTTTTCATCCGATTGCGTTTGAATTTCCTGCACTTTCTCTTTCGCGTGTAATTACAGAGTCAGTCAACTTAAAAGGGAAATCGGTACTGGTATTACAGGTTTCGGGTGATGGAATTAATCTTTCGATTCTTCGCCACAATACATTGCAGTTTGATTACTTTCGCTCGTGGCAATCAATACAGGGGGAAGGAAAACAAATTTCCCGAGAAGCGCTTGAGCTGGTTATTGTTGACGAAGTACAGAAGGTTATTAACTTTACCCTCAGTAGATTTAAGGAAATGCTTGAACAGGTTATTGTGGTGGCCCCCGGATTTGAAGGGGATATACAGCGGATATTGAAAGGGAGATTTGGGAATTTAGGAATTATTCCCTTTGTGCTTCCCTCACAGGAAGTGACTCCATCATGGTATGTTGCATATGGATCTGCGCTTCGCGGGAAAAGCGATTTTAATAAAGATCAACATATTAATTTAAATTATGGAATGTCGGCCGATCTCTTTTTTGAAGAATATGTATTGGGATTTGTGAAGTTGTGGAGGAATATATTGGGAATTGTATTTTTATTTTTCTTCATCGTATTTCTTATTTCATCATCATTTTTAAGTAGTCAGTTAAAAAATTTAAATGCCGAATTAAATGTTTCTAAAATTAAAGTGAATGACGTGGAATTTAATAATATTCGTGCAAAAGCACTTGAATTTAACACACTGGTTGATGCAATTCGACGCGAACCACGATACGGTGTATTTTTCTCGAGTTTTATTAGTTACTTTAAAAAAATTACCGACGAAAATAAAATTACCATTGATCGCATTGAACTTTCTTCCCCGGTGGCCTCTATACAAGTTGCTGCCCGTGCTCCCGACACAGGAACTGTAATTGTTTTCAAAAATGCATTGTTAAAAAACGAGAGATTTAAAGATGTGAATCTCCCGCTCTTTGGAATACGCGAACTTCCCGATAATACAGCGAGTTTTTCACTTACATTTTCTGTAAACGAAGCAATGTTTCAATAAAACAACCTCTCGCTTATTGTACGAAATGTGTGAGAGAAGGTTTCTAGTTCCTCCTTTTTTATTTTTTTCAAGACAAACTCAGATGCCCTTTCTCGTCTTTTTCCTTCTACCGCTAACGGTCGGATCCCTATACGAACTCGGACGAAATCTTTTGTTCCGAGGGCATTTATAATAGAAGCAACACCCCTGTGTCCTGCAGCTCCCTTTCCAAAATCAATTTTATAACTTCCCAGTGTGAGATCGGAATCATCGTGTATAACGAGAAGGTGTTGTGTTTTTTCTTTGAAATAATGTAATGCGATTTGTACCGCACTTCCAGACTCATTCATAAATGTAAGTGATTTTATAAAAATCTTTGGGCCAATTTTTGCATATTGAAATATCTTTGATGTGTGGTTTTTAAACAATATATTTCTTGTGGCTTCCAATTCTTTGAGGAATAACATACCAACGTTGTGGTATGTATACTCATATTCATCGCCAGGGTTACCGAGCCCCACAATAATGTGTGCGGTCTCACGAAGGGTATCTATATTTGCAGGATTGAATTCTTTCATCTGATTCTTTACAATTATCCCATAATTATATATCGGACGCTATTTTATGAATCCCGTTAATAATAGTTTTTTATTAACAATGGAACCAAACAAAATATATATGTTTTATACACAAATACAAAAAAGGACGAGGTGCATACAAAAAACATACGGAAATACAGGTATTTCCTATTATTAACGGGATGAAAAAATTTCTTTGGTCATTATTTGAAGTTATAGAAACAGTGGCAATTGCGGTAGTCGCGGTGGTGCTTGTTCGTACGTTCGTGGTCCAACCATTTGTGGTGAGTGGAGCGAGCATGGAGCCAACATTTTATAACGGCAACTACCTCCTTGTAGATGAGCTTGCATATCGTTTTCGCAGTCCAGAGCGTGGGGAGGTGGTAGTGTTTCGCTACCCAGGTGACCGACGATCGTTCTATATTAAAAGAATTATTGGTCTTCCCGGTGAGCGAGTGACACTTGATAATGGAAGGGTTTCGATTTATAACAATGGGAAGAAACAAGAGTTGGATGAGGAATATCTTTTTGGGTCATCTCTTTTAGGATCGTTTGATGATACCCTTGGAGAGAATGAATATTTTGTGATGGGGGATAACAGGAATTTCAGTTTTGATTCGCGCAGTTGGGGTCCACTTTCTCAAACAGATATTATAGGGGTCGTTCGAATCCGATTGTGGCCAATAAATGAGATGCAAGCATTTGCCGCGCCATTATATAAATAACACACATGACAATACAAGAAAAAAAGAAAGATAAAAAAGAAAAAGGAGAAACACTTTCTCCAAAAAATGTATCCGACATACTCCCAAAAGACGGAGATGCGTGGAAAGAAATTGGGCGCGCAGTATTCGGTGTTGCGGAGCTTCACAACTTCCATTATATGGAAACACCAATAATTGAACGTGCCGAATTTTTTGAGACAAAACAAAACAAGGAATCCCTCTTAAAGAATCATCTGTATATAGTGAAGGGGAAGGGAGAGCGTTTGGCATTGCGATCGAATTATACCCTCCCGTTTTTGAGGAGTTATATTGATAACCATCTTGGATATTTTGCTTCCCCACTCAAGGTGTTTTCTTATGGGCAAATATTTTTGATAAAACAAACAAATGAGCATGAAAAAAATATTTCTCGCGAATGGGTGTTTCACGTAATTGGAGACAACGATCCGATTTATGATGTGGAAATCATTCACGCCACACTTGAAGTAATGAAAGCGCTGAAGATAAAAGATGTATCGCTTCATATTAATATCAACGGATGCAGAACGTGTCGTGGTGCGTATCGTGAAAAAATAAAATCATTTGTTGGGTCGAAAAAGGGAGAATTATGCTCACATTGTGTGCGTTCGAACGAAAAAGATCCATTTGCTTTTTTTGATTGTATTTCGGAAAAATGTGTAATTACGAAGAAAAATGCTCCCACGGTGCTCGATTATCTTTGCCAGAGCTGCAACAATTATTTTAAAAATCTCCTTGAACTTATAGAAGATAACGGAATTCTCTATGAACTCACGCCGTCACTCATACGAAAGAGCGAGGGAAGTAATCGGCTCGCATTCAGTGTGCGATCAGGAGGAGTCGAGCTTGCAATAGGGGGACGACATGATTATATTTCCGAAACAACATTCAAGAGACAAATTGCGGCGGTGGGGGTTTCTCTTTTTGTTGATCACATCACCCAAGTCATTCAGCTACAGGGAAATCAAATACTTGCGAGACAAAAATCGAGAGTGTTCTTTATTGTGGTAGGTGATCAAGCAAAGAAGGCGAGTGTTCGTCTTATGCACCTTTTGCGATCAAGTGGAATCATTACCATGGAGGCACTTGGAAGAAAATCGTTAAAGATGCAATTAAAAGCGGCAGAAAAAGCAAAGGCGCCTGTTTCGGTTCTTCTTGGACAAAAAGAGGTGTTTGAAGAAACAGCAATCGTTCGTGATATGGATACCGGAGCACAAGAAACCGTGACATTTGCCGGACTTGTGGAGGGGGTGAGAAAAAAATTAAAATCATAAGTATGGGATGTGTTTTTTGCAATATAGTAAATAGAGATATACAGACAAATATTGTGTACGAAGATGACGTTGCGATCGGAATACTTGATATACATCCGCGTGCCCCAGGACATGTTGTGTTATTCCCAAAAGATCATGTACACTCTATATTAGATCTTCAGGGTGAGCAGATTGGTCCATTATTCCATGCTGTTCAAAAGGTGGTATCTCTCTTACATGAGAAGATTAGCCCTGAGGGATTTACCATTGGAATTAACCACGGAGAGGTAGCCGGACAGGAAGTTGCCCATCTCCACGTACATGTTATTCCTCGTTGGAAAAGTGATGGGGGGTTGTGCATACAGAGTATTGTGCAACATATATCAAAAAAGTCGCTTGATGAAATATATAAACAAATAATTTCTTAAATTTATATGATAGATGTAAAGAAAAAAGAAGGGGAACACGTTGGCGCGTTTATTTTTCGTTTTAATAAAAAAGTGAAACAGAGCGGAATTATGAAAGAAATGAAAAAGAGAAAATTCACTACACGGAATGTGAATCGAAATAAACGTAAATCAGCAGCGCTCTACCGCGTTTCAAAAGTAAAGTCGCTTTCAGAACTCAAAAAATATGGAAGCACTCCTGGAAGAAAAAATTCGTAGTGATCTCGAAGTCTCAATGAGACAAAAAGATCAATTGCGCACCGACACACTTCGGATGCTTCTTTCGAGCATTCATTCGCGTCTTATTGAAAAGAAGGGACAAGGAAAAACAGAACTCTCTCAAGAAGAGGTGTTGGAGGTAGTTGCAAAAGAAGCAAAAAAAAGAAGAGAGGCGGCTGAAATTTTTGTGTCCGGCGGACGGAATGATCTTGCGGACAAAGAGAGAAAAGAACTTTCAATTGTTGAAGTGTATCTTCCTGCGCAAGCGAGTGATGAAGAAATCGAGAAGGTGGTGAAAAAAGCGATTGAAACTGTAAATCCAACAAGTCAAAAAGATTTTGGAAAAGTAATGGCGGAAGCAATGAAAGATTTGAAAGGAAAAGCCGATGGTACGCGCATAGGAAATTGCATCAAGCAATTATTATCGTTTTAATTTTAGGGGCATGAGCGACACTCACGTATTTCAGAAAAAAGGGAATACAATTATTGTTTCGATAGACACAAATATATTTTCGCCATACGTGCGGGTGGTAAGAGAGGTGATAGCCACCGCTCTTTTTTTAGAAAAACAAAAAAATGTTTCAGTTGAGGTATATTTACTCACCAATAAATCAATACGAGAGATAAATAAAAAATTTAGAAAAAAAGACACAGTGACAAATGTATTGAGTTTTGAAAGTCCAAAAAATCCGATATTTTCGAAAAAAATAGGGGCGGCAAATAAACGGTATATTGGAGAGATATACCTCGCTCCGCAGTATATAACACACAAAAAGGAAGATATACGGGCACTTTCCCTCCATGGGGTACTCCATTTATTGGGGTACGATCACAAAAAAGAGGTCGAGTATAAAGAGATGGAGAAGAAAGAGAAAAAAATCTTTGAGCGGATAACGCTGGGGAAATAGCCCAGCTTTTTTCTTTTTGTAAATTGGTTATAATGAATACATATTTTGATGTATGTCTCTTATTATTACAGGATTAGATATAGGTTCTTCGCAAATTAAAGGAGTGGTATGCGAAAAAAGAAAGGACGGACAACTTTCAATACTCGCGGTAGTGAA
>Ga0074195_1003533_pt1 | contig 14504 bp, 17 predicted proteins | sample EPASupsiteHSE623_FD_64525 | JGI IMG/M metagenome (GOLD analysis project Ga0074195, IMG submission 64525) | Bioremediated contaminated groundwater from EPA Superfund site, New Mexico - Sample HSE6-23 | ecosystem: Environmental > Aquatic > Deep subsurface > Groundwater > Contaminated ...
CCTTGTATGTCATGGCATTCATGGTGTTACTCCTGCGTTTTTAAGGAGCTCCCGGACGCTTTCCACCGCACCTTTTTTGGCGACGGGGCCGGGATGTGGCCGATGAAAGGTGGCCGCCACATCGTTCAGGATAACCCGGACCCGTGATCCCCGCCCCTCGTCGATGGTGGCACCAAGAGCACGAAACAGTGCCATGATATCCTCCCACCGGATGCCTGCGTGCGTTGGCCGGGCAAAGATGGCGGCAAGCGTCTTTTGGTTTCGGGTGTTCATGTTCTTAATGGTACCAACGAATGGAACCTTGTCAAGCGGATGTGACGGCTGCTGCGCCGCACTTAAGTTCTTTTCCTGACTCGCTTGCCTTCCCCTCGCCTCCCCGGCCCTGCGGCTTCGCCGTGGGGCTTTTTTTGTTGGCGGGTTGACTGTTATTAGGAAAAAGAGGAAGAAGAGGATTCGGAGGGTGGACATGAAAATCATTAACATCAAATCCGTCCCGGACGATGTTCACCGGGAAGCGAAAGCGGCGGCCGCGATGGAGGGAAAAACCTTTCAGGAATGGGTGATCGAAGCGATCAAGGAGAAACTGGAGCGTTCCAAGGAAGGAAAATAAAACGGCCCGGTCCAGTGCTACCAACACCGAACCGGACCTAACCACGAACAACCTAAACAGGAGGTTGTCATGGCTGAGAAGCCCATAAACAATACCGCGTGTGCGGGCAAGGAATTGTGCTTTAATGACATCGAGTTCGAGGTGGTGGATCGGGACGGCGTGCCCTGGCTAAGGGGCTTGCAGATTGCAAGTGCCTTGGGCTTCGCGGATTCACGCCAAGCCATTCAAAAAATCTATGACCGAAATGCTGACGAATTCACTCCGGACATGACGGCCTTGATTGATCTTCCCGACCTGCGTCCCCAAAACGGGGACGCAGGTCAAACCCGCAAGGTCCGCATCTTCTCCCCTCGCGGCTGCTGGCTCATCGGCATGTTCGCCCGGACGGAGAGGGCCAAGGCCTTCCGGAAGTGGGTGCTGGACGTGCTGGAGCGGGAGGCGTCGCCGGCCGCAGCGCGGCCCGTGCCGGGCACGAACGCCAACGCCAAATTCACCACGGACCAGCTCGTCGCCCTGCTGCGCCAGGGCAAAACGCAAGCGCAAGCCGCCGCCGCGCTCGGCGTCTCGGAATCCGCCGTCTCCAAACGGCTGCGCCAGCTCGACGAGGCGCAGATCCTCCAGGCCATCCGGGTGACCCAGGTGCCGGCGGTCATCCCGGCCGAGCCGGAACCCCTTGCGCCGCATCCGGCCGAGGACTGGCTGTCCTGCGCCAAAAGCTATCTCCTCTTGGCCGAGAACAACGCCATGCTGCTTCGCGACATGGACAAGACGCTGGATCACCTGCTTCTCTCGGGAGCGGGTCTCAGCGGCCCCGACCGGACCATAACCTTCGCCGTGCAGGACATCGTCAGGCGTTGCGCCCACTACCTGTCGGAATTCGGCGGCAGCGTCGAGCAGGTGCGCGACGCCACCCTGGCCGCCATCACGAAGGCCGCCCGGGGACCGCGTCTTCTCGACCCGCGCGAACTGGCCGAGCGCAAGGCCAATGCGCAAAAGGCCGCCAAGGCCCGGTGGGACAAGGAACGCCAAAAGAAAGCCGCCCCGGCTCCGGTCAAGGCCCGGAAAGCGTGTCCCGACGCGAAGGGGGCTCCGGCATGAATACTTGTCAAGAAAAATCTTCCCTACCACTCCCTATCATCTTCGGTACACTCCCCTACCATTCCCCTACCACTCCATGTCACCTTCGGTACACCTGGCCGGGCGGCGCAAAAACGCATGGTACGGCTTGAGCGGTAACGGCCGCCACACCCGTCACCGCATGCGTGCCTGTCCGCCCCGGCCTGGGCCAGCCAACTGGCGAAGGTGTGGCGCAGGGTGTGGAACACGACCTTATGCCTGGGGTCCGAGACGCCGTTGTTGAGGCCGATGGCATTGACCAGCACGTCGAACTGCCGGGTGGCGTGGTCCTCCCTGTGATGGCCGTTCTCCACGCCAGGAAAGACAAAAGGGGATTGGATATGTTTTCGGCGCTGTTGCAGCATGGCGGTGGTCTCATCGTCCAGAAAAGCCTTGCGGCTCCGCTTGGTGCGGGTCAGCCGGGCCGGAATGGAGATGACGCGGTGTTTCAGGTCCACGTCCTGCCATGTCAGCCCGAGGACCTCCTGGCGGCGCATGCCGGTGAGCAGGGCCAGCAGGATGATGTCGTGCAGCTCGGGCATGCGTTCTGCGGCAGCTTCCAGGAGCAGATCGGCCTCGTCCCTGGTCAGGAACCGGACACGCTCATTGTCCACCAGCGGCATGCGGACTCCGGTCACGGGGTTGCGGCCCTCGAACAGCATGCGCTCCGAGTCGTCCACAGGCGTGTCCGCCGCCCAATTATAGACCCGGCGGATGACGACCAGATGGTGCTTGATGGTCATGGGCGAGAGTCCGCCCGCGTCGGTCAGGGCGTTGCGAAAGCCCTCGATGTCGGTGCGGGTGATGGAAGCGGCGGGGCGGTCGGACAAAAGGGGCAGGATGCGTTTGGCCAGAAGATATTCATCCTCTTTCCACGACTTCTTGTTACGCTTGGCCCATTCGAGATATTGTCCGGCCAGGTCCCCGAAGGTGAGGGGCCTGGCGGCCGCGGCGTCCGCCTCGCCCCGGGCGGCCCGGGCCATGTCCTTAAGGGATTGGGGGCCTGCGCCGCGTTTGATGTTCTGCTGGATCTCGCCGAGGAGCCGACTGGCCTCTTCGGCAGTCCATCCCTGGGAGGCCCAGCCGACGCCCTCCTCGATGTTCTTTCCGAGGCGGCGGTAGCGGATGAAGAAATAGCGGTCGGGCCGTCGGTTGCACTTCCGGCTGTCGTGTTCCCGGAAGCGCACTCCGGGGTAGTTGGTGGGCGTCTTTCCGGACATGGGGCAACGGCTCTTTCCTGCCCCAACATAGCCCCAAATTTTGCCCCAAGTCCAGTGGTCGGAGGTGATGCGGCTGAGGGATACTTTTTCATTGAATACGCTGGGTTGATGTATTCAATGAGTCTAAGTGAATCAAACCGTATCAGACTTAGGATCTGGCGCCGCAAGGCATGGGGGTTCGAGCCCCCCCTCTCGCACCAAGTTGATTTTATAGGTTTTATTCTTCGAGCACTCGCCGTTTGGGCGGGTGCTCTTTGTTTGCTGTTTCTGTTTGATTCCAATCCTAAATCAAACATATAATACTGGCCGCACTGTCTGGGGAGGTGCGGCGTGACAATCCAGGCCAATCCAACAGCGAGCGGTCGGGAAGCTTTGGCGCAGGCCAAGGCGGGTGTGGCGAGAGCCAAATCGTGGATGAACCCAGGCAGGCGCAAGCTGTGTTGCTGCCGCTGGATAGTCGCCTTGGGCGCAACGTGGCCCTGGCATCGGTCTACAATCTCCTGCATCGCCACGGCTGGAGCAAGATCGCTCCAGACAAGCGGCACCCAAAGACCGATGCCGCGGCTCAAGAGAATTGGCAAAAAACTCCTCCAACTCCTCACGCAAAAAGACTGCGAGTGGTCAGGGAAGGGCATTTTGCAGAAGGCGAACCTCGCCAAGGCCGCCTGACGTTGCGCCGAGCAACTGTCCAAGCCTTCTGGGCCACGGCATTACTCCTAAAACTCCCATTTTGTTTTGTCAAAAACTCCTCGTTGGTTGATTTCCCTGGTTTTGTAGGCGTCAAAATCAAAATCACGAGGCAGAGCGTTGCCTTTTGGCTGCGCCGTACACCGTATAATCCGGTATACCGGCAATATGATAAGCAAAATTGTCCACCAGAGCATACTACAATATCCGTCGTCTATATTGAGGACGTTCAAAACCGCGAGCGAAAGCTCCTGTCAGATCACGCGCGAGGTCGCCCCTGCCCCGGATTTCCACGACGCGCCAGATTTTGTTCCGGGCGATGTGACGACCGAAGCTTTCCAATAGACCGAGGGCTTCCTGGCAGGCCGCCTCCGTTTTTCCCAGCCAGAAAATGATATGCCGGGCATCATCAACCATGGCCCGGACCAGACAGTCGCCAAGGTTTCTCGTGGTGCTTTCCCCGAGACTGCCCTCAATCAGGATATCCAGGCGCTTGTGCGTCAGACTCGTATGGAGCAGGCTGCCTTCGTCTGGAGACAGGTAGATTTCCGACCGTGTGGCGGCATTGTCGCCCGAAGTACGAATATGCCATCGTCTGGCCCCCAGTTTCGAGACGGAAAGCGAGGATGCCCTTGCCGGGTGGGCATGCCGGATCAGGGCCCGCAGCAACTGGCGGCGGGGCGGGGCGTCACCGCTGCCGTGGGCCGCGGGAACAACCGGAATCGGTAATGCTGGGTGTGTCTGTATCATGGCGTTGTTCGGCCGCAGATGTCTGCGCGGCCCGGAAACACCCTATGCCGGGGACCATGATTCGAAATCGGGCGATGCCCCGCTTTGGCCCGGGAGAACTTCCCGGGTTTTCGGGAAGCCTTCCCACAGAAAAGCGGAATTTCCCTATCGACCTCCGGGAGCTGTCACATGGTAGGAAGTGCTTTCGCAATTCCTACCCGAGGCTTGTCGCCCCGGGGACGGCTGTTGCGCGACGGATGAACGACGCGGGAAACGGGAATCGCCTTTATCACCGAGGCCGGCGACGAAACCGCCCGGCGTATTCTGCTTTCCTGAAAATCTTGACAAGGCCAGCCCGGGCGGACAACCGTCCGGGCTGGCCCCCCTGGCCAAGGCGTTCTACTGCCTGAGGATTACGGAGCCGAACCCATGACGGACCAGCCGATTCCCTCTTCACCCGGCGAGCCGGACCTGTGTCGTCCTGGGACGACGGATGAGCATGCCAGAACGCTGGCGGCACTTCGTGAGCGGGTCAAGGAACTGGACTGCCTCTACGAGATCACGCGCCTGTCCCAATGCCAGGAGATGAACCTGGACGACATCCTGGCCGGAGCCTGCGGCATTGTGGTCAAAGCCTGGCAGTATCCTGAAATCGCCTGCGCCCGGGTCGTCATCGGCGGACGTCTTCATGCCACGGGCAACGTCCGTCGCACCGTCAGCCGGCAGTCCAGCCTGGTCAGGGCGCACGGCGAGGTGGTTGGCCGTATCGAGGTCGGCTATCTGGAAAAACGCCCGGAATGCGACGAAGGGCCGTTTTTGCGCGAGGAACGCCACCTGCTCGATGCCGTCGCCGACCATTTGGGCCGTATCATCGAAGCCCGCAAAAACGAGGAGCAGTTGCGGCTGCTTTCCCGGGAACTCATCAAGGCCCAGGAAAACGAACGCCAGCGCATTGCCCGGGAACTGCACGACGAGGTGGCCCAAAAGTTGTCCATGGTTCGCATGGACCTCGACCGGCTGCCGCAGCTTCTCACCGTTCCCGAAAGCGGGGATGGGGAAACGATCCGGGAGTGTTCCAGCCGGTTGGGCGAAGCCATTGCCGCGCTTCGCGATCTTTCCTACCATCTGCTTCCTCCGGCCCTGGGGCAACTCGGCCTGTCCGAAGCCGCGTTTCGGCTTTGCGAGGAGCTTGCCGTCCGCCATGCCGTTGCCATTGATTTTTCCGCCGATGGCCTGGATGCCGTACGCCTCGATTTTGAAACCAGCATCAACCTGTTCCGGGTGCTGCAGGAAGCCCTGGCCAATGCCTGCCGCCATGCCCGGTGCCAAACCATCGCCGTGCGTCTGATCGCCTCCCATCCGACGCTCATTTTGCGCATACGCGACGACGGACAGGGGTTTGACGCCCACAGCCGGCTTCCCCAGGCCCTGGCCGAAAAGCGCATGGGGCTTTGGAGCATGCGGGAACGCGTCCGTCTGCTGGGGGGCCGGCTGACCCTGCGGGCCAAAGCCGGGCAGGGGGTTGCCATAAAAATCGAAGTGCCGGTCGGGGAGGGCAGCCCATGACCGGGCCCTGTCGGGTGCTGCTTGTCGACGACCATCCGCTTTTGCGCGAGGGCCTGCGGGCCATCATCGCCGGGCAGGCGGGGTATGCCGTGATCGGCGAGGCGGGAACGGCCGGGGAGGCCTTGCGGCTGGCTGGCGAGCTTGTCCCGGACATCGTCCTGCTCGACATCGCCCTGCCCGATGCCAGCGGCATCGAAGTCATCGGCGGCCTTGCCAATCTTTCATCCCGTCCCCTGGTCCTTGTCGTCACCATGCACGCCAGGCTGGATCTTGTGGCCGAGTGCTTCCGGGCCGGGGCCATGGGCTACGTCGTCAAGGACTCGGCTGCGGCCAATCTGCTGCTTGGCCTTGCGGCTGTTGCACGCGGCGAACAGTATCTCGACAGCGCCATTGCCCCCCAGGTCCTGCTCAAACTCGACGAATACGCCGCCCGCCGCTCCCGGGCCAAGGATCCGGCCTACGAAACCCTGACCCGGCGCGAGCAGCAGGTGCTGCGGCTTTTGGCCGAAGGTCGCGATGTGGTCAGGATCGCTTCGGATTTGTTCATCTCCCGCAAGACCGTGGAAAACCACCGGGCCAACATCTTCGGCAAGCTTGGCCTTGGCAATCTGGCCGAACTCGTGCATTACGCCGCCCGCATGGGGCTTATCGACCTGGAGGGCGACGAGATTTTCTAAGCCGTCGGGCATGATTTGGTTTCATTTTTGGGACATGCTGCTTGGTGATTGTCTACGAAGGGGGTATTGTTGCGGAAACCAATCGGAGGTCCCATGTCCGACAAGGCAAAATCCATGGTGTTGGCCTCGTTTATCGGTGACGCCCTGGCGCTTGGCCCCCACTGGGAATACGATCCTGATGCGTTGGCGGCTCGTTTCGGCCAGGTGGCGGGGTATGTGGACCCGGCGCCGGATGGGTACCATGCGGGCAAAAAGGCCGGCGCTTTGACGCATTACGGTGATCAGACCCTGGTGTTGCTGCGCTCTTTGGCGGATCGGGGCGGCTTTGATCTGGACGATTTTGCCCGCCAATGGCGGGCGCTTTTTCACGACTATCCCGGATACGTGGACGGCGCGACCCGGATGGCGCTCAAAATTTTCGATTTCGGCGAGGGCCCAGGCAATTCCGGGTCCAATTCCGCTGATCTGGCCGGCGCCAGCCGGGTAGCCCCTCTGGTCTACGCCCTGCATCGCGATCTGCCGGCCCTGGTGGAGGCGGTGCGGGATCAGACGAAAATGACCCATAATCACGCACAGGTCATTGAATCCGCAGAATTTTTTGCCAGGACCGCCCGGGAGGCGCTGGCCGGCGCGCCCCCGAGGGAGGCCATGGCCATGGCCGCGGAAGGCGGCTACGCCAGCGCTCCCATCGGCCGGTGGCTCGAGGCCGGGCTGCAGTCGGCAGGCGAGGACACGGTGGCCGCCATCGGGCGCTTTGGCCGCTCGTGCCACATCGACGAGGCCATGCCCGGGGTGATCCATCTGCTTGTCCGGTACGCCGGGGATCTGCCGGCCGGCCTGATCCAGAACGTCATGGCCGGCGGCGACAGCGCCGCCCGGGGGATGCTGGCCGGCATGGTCCTCGGGGCCGCCCAGGGCCCGGCAGCCATCCCCAAGGCCTGGCTGGACGGACTGGCCTGCCGGAAGGCCGTCGAAGCGGCGCTTGCCGCATACGACGCAGCCGCGGCGGTTTAGGCTGCGTCCAGGGGCAGCCGGTGCAGTTGCCAAAACGGCAGTCCTCTTGCATGCCCGGCCCGTCTGCCCCTGCTTCGGAGATTTTACACCGCCAGGGCGATGGGGTATAGGCCATGCCATCGTGCCAAGCCCGCCCGGTCGCGCCGGGCGCAAACGGCCGCCCTCTGACGGCGGCCAGGGGGGAGGACATGGAATTTATCAAGGCGCATCTGCCGGAGATGGTCCAGGCCAGGGTCGAAGACCTGATCAACGTCCAGACCACGGATGAGGAAATGGCGGACCACATGAAGGAGCTGGAAGCGCGTATTGCCGCGTTGGAGGCTCTGGCCCGGGATGACGGCGTTGAAGAGGCCCGGCGGCTGGCCGAGGGCATTGAACGGCTGGGCGATCGCATCCGGCGGGATTATATTGCCATTGCGTATCGTCAGGGGGTTGTCGACGGCGCTAATTTCAAGCAGCTCGTGTCCGGGCAGGTCGGGTAGCGGCGCGTGTAGGAAAGTATCCCGGATGCTCCGAAGCAGGTACTCCAAGTCTGCGAAGCCTGGGTCCGGGTATCCGTTGTTGCGGCTATGACGGAGAAGGGGAATGCCCCTCTCGTCGCTTTTGTCGGCGCGCAAGGGTTGGTGGACAAGCGTATGGCGTCCAAGGACATTCGCGACATTGCACATTGCGTGTATATGATCGACTTGGTTTTGCGGGAGATCATGCATTCTCCGAGCATCACCAACAAGGAATATGCCGCGGGATGCATCATTGACAGTTTCGTGCGCATCCTGCGTGAGGAAGGATATAGCGTCACGGCCTCCCGCCTTCGGGAGATGCTCGCTTACGCCCATTGATTCGCGCCTGCTGCCATGGCACGGCGATCGCGCCGCCGGGATGGATCATGCTGGCAGACGGCGACCGCACGCCCGGCAGGGCGCAACCTGACTGAATATCCCTTCATGTGCCGCGTTGGCGGCCTTGCGCCGCGTTTTCTGTCGCGCCCGCCGGACAATCGGGCGGGCGCTTTCCCTGAAAGGAGTCGTATTTGTGAACGCTGCCGCCAAACCGGGCTGGATGCTCGGCCCGGCCCGGGGGCCCCTTGCCCCGGACGTATCGAAACGTATTGACGTCCTGCGTATTGTCCTTATCGGTCTGATCGTCCTGGCCCACGGCGCCAGGGGCGTCACGGTGCGCATTGACGGAACCGGGGCCGGCACGGCCCTGATGCTGGAAATTCTCAACGGCCATGTCGACTTTGTGGCCGTGCCCCTTTTTTTCACCATCTCGGGCTTTCTGTTCCTGCGAAAATTCGAGTTGTCCCTTGCCGCCTACGGCGGGATGCTGCGCAAAAAATTCGTTTCCCTGCTTATTCCCTACGTGCTCTTCAATGCCTGGCTTGTCCTCTGGTTTTATTTCGTGGGCAGCATCGAGGTGATGGGGTCATGGAATTTCATCGTTTCGGAAGGCCTTTTCACCAAGACGCTGGGCCTCGGAACCGCACCCATCAATTACCCTTTGTGGTTTTTACGCGACTTGCTCGTGGTTTTTCTGCTTTCGCCAGTCCTGCTCCTTTTTTTCAAGGAAGCACCCGGCGTCGGGCTGATTACGCTCTTTGTCCTCTGGGCCGGGGTAAATCCCCTGCCATATACCTACTATGGCGATTTTTTCGCTTTTTATCTCGGCGGCTATCTGGCCAGAACCAGACTTCCCCTGGAGGGCGTGTCCTGGTGGCAACGGGCCGGGTCTCTGCTGTTCGTCATCCTGACGGCCGTGCTGGTCTGGCATCAGCCTCTCGGGATCACTGACGAATCTGTCCGGAACGTGCTGTTTAAATGCAACCTCCTTCTCGGGCTGGTCTTTTTTTGGCGCATGTCGGCCTTTCGCATCGTTCGGGACAATTTTCTCCTGCATCGTATGGCCCGTCACAGTTTTTTCGTGTATCTGGCCCACGAACCCACTGTTTCCATTTTTCAAACCCGGTTGCTTGCCGTCTGGCGACCTGTGGACGATCTGCAGCAGATCGCTTTTTATTGGATCAGCGGCCTTGCGGTGATCGTTTTTCTCTGGATTGTGGCCGAATTGATTTCGCGTGTCGCTCCTGCTCTATACGCCGTCATGACTGGTTCACGGCGGCCTTCCAAGTCCGGCAATGGTCGACTGGTGCGAAGCGAGACATAAATATTGGTCCTGTTTTACCGTAAAACAGGAATGTCAGCTCAATTTTGAACTGATTCCAGACAAAAAGTAGACAAAATAACGGTCAATCCGGGCTATTCCATAGCGGTACGGAAAATGCAGAATATAGCAGGGAGGTACAGCAACTCATGCTGCGTATTTTGCTTGCCGAAGACGACGTCAACCACGCAACGCTGGCCGTACAAACCCTTGAGGACGATGGCCACATGATTACCGCTGTGCCCGATGGCAAGAGGGCTCTGGAGGCGATTGCACGGGAGCCGTTCGACCTGATCCTGCTTGATATGCGCCTGCCCGAAGTGGATGGCCGGGAGGTTATTGGCCGTGTCCGTGGCGCGCCGACCCCGTTTGCCAGCATTCCCATTATTGTCGTTAGCGGGTATGGTTTGCGACAACATATAGATTTTTTTAAGCATTTTGGAGTACGTCACTACCTCGCCAAGCCCTACGACTGCGACGAGCTGGCCTCCATCGTCCGCACCTACGACATCCATTAAGGCTTCCCCTGCCAACCAGGGGCCTTTCCGACCAGATTGGTGGACTTCACCCGTTTTTTTCCGTAGACCCAGCCGGAGAAACGCGCCGCATGCGCGAAAAAGCGAGGGGATCATGCTTCGCATCGAAGACCTGCACGTGAAAATCGGCGAGCGCGAGGTGCTTTCCGGCATCAATCTGCATATCGCCGATAACGAGACGTTCATCCTTTTTGGTCCCAACGGCTCGGGCAAGACCACCTTGCTCATGACGCTCATGGGCTTTGGCAACTACGAAATAACCAAGGGCCGCATCATCTTTCGCGGTCAGGACATCACCCACGCTCCGATCTATGAGCGGGCCCGCCTGGGCATTGGCATGTCCTTTCAGCGGCCGCCGACCATTCACGGGCTCAAGACCCGCCATCTGGTCGGCATGTGCGATCGTGACGGCAGCGTGGATGTGGAAAGGCTCGCCCGCAAGCTCAATATGGATACATTTCTCGAACGCGATATCAACGCCGGTTTTTCCGGCGGCGAAATCAAGCGCTCTGAGCTTTTGCAGCTCATGGCCCAAAAGCCCTATCTGCTGCTCTTCGACGAACCGGAATCCGGCGTGGACCTGGAGAACATGAAGCTGATCGGCCAGACAGTGCGGGAAGTTCTGACCGGCGCCATCGAGCCCAAACCTGAGTCCAGCATGAGGCAGCAGCGGGTGCGCAAGCCTCCGGTATCGGGGCTCATCATCACCCACACGGGCTATATCCTCGAATATCTCAACGCCGATCGGGGACAGGTGCTGTATAACGGCCATCTGTGCTGCGAAGCCAATCCCCGCAATATCCTGGACCACATCAGCCAGTACGGCTACCAGGAATGCGTGCGCTGCCTCAATTAGCCAAAGGAAGCCCTCACATGGAAAAGATCAATCTCAAAGACTTCCGTTTCACCGGCTCCACCCTGGGCGAAATTGCGGATCTGCGCACGCTTGACCCGGCAGACAAGGCCGAAATGCTCATGTCCGGCGTGGATGTGGAGGAGCGCGAACGGGCCGGCACCTATTTGCAGGTGGATCACGGCCGCGTGCACTGCAAGAGTCTGCAAAAAGGCGTCGAAATCCTGGACATCAAGGACGCCCTGGCCAAGTACGACGGGCTCCCAGGCTATTTCTGGACCCAGGTGGACAAGGACAAGGACGAGTTCACCCGGGCTGCCGCCGAGAACCTGCACGGCGGCTATTTCGTGCGCACCGAAAAAGGAGCCAGGATCACCGAGCCGGTGCAGTCGTGCCTGTTTTTAAAGGCCGACATGGTCGGCCAGAACGTCCACAACGTGGTCATTGTCGAGGACGATTCGGAGCTGCACATCATCACCGGCTGTTCCGTGGCCCACGGCTCCAAGGGCGCGGCGCATCTGGGCATTTCCGAATTTTTTGTGGGCAAAAACGCCAAGCTCACCTTCACCATGATCCACAACTGGGCCGAATCCACGGTGGTGCGGCCCCGCACCGGCGGGGTGGTGGACGAAGGCGGCGTTTTCATCAACAATTATGTGCTGCTCAAACCCGTCAAGGACCTGCAGTCCTACCCGGCCATCCGTCTAAACGGCCGGGGAGCGGTGGCGCGCTTTAATTCCGTCATTGTCGCCCCCAAGGGCTCGTACGTCGATTCCGGCAGCCGCATCGAACTCAACGCCCCGGACACCCGTGGCGAAATCATCTCGCGCACCATCGCCTCCGGCGGCGCCATTGTGGCCCGGGGCTTTATCGGCGGCAACTCCGTTCCGGCCAAGGGCCATCTGGAGTGCAAGGGGCTTATTCTCGGCGGCGGCGTCATCCACGCCATCCCGGAACTGCTTGGCTCCGTGGACGGGGTGGAACTGTCCCACGAGGCGGCCGTGGGCAAGATCGCCCAGGAAGAGATTGAATATCTCATGGCCCGGGGCCTTGATGAAGAGGAAGCCACCTCCACCATCGTGCGCGGGTTCTTGAACGTCGACATCATGGGGCTGCCCAAGGAACTTCGGGACGTCATCGAAAAGACCATTTCCGAATCGCAAAAGGACATGTTCTAGTCGTTCCGACGTCTGCATCCGGCGTCATCGCGTTATGGCCGGGGTCCGAAAGGGTCCCGGCTTTTTTCGTCACGTGCGATTGTTTCGTGGGCAGGCGCGACAGGCCCGGAGGGGTGTTGCCGGGGCGGCAGCAGGGGGAATTCCGGCAAGAGGCCTGTCTGGCGTTGCCGTGGCCACGGGCTGCGGTATTGCCAGGGCGCACGTCGTGGTATACAGACAACCCCGGTCGGCAGTTCACCCAGGCGTCGCCGCCCCGGAAGGGGTGCTAAACCTGCCGGATCATTTTTTCCGAACCGACACCTTATCCCGTGCCGCGTCGGAAGACGGCGACCACCGACATTCCCTCCTCAGGAAAGGCACGCTTGGCAGGATAAGCGATGTCCAAGACAGCTTTGCCTTTTTTTGTGGGCGATATTTCCGCCCTGGCCAAGTCCCTTCGTGCCCGGCTCCTGGAATCCGAGGCCGCGCCGGGGCATGTGGAAATGCTCAACATGCTGGCCCGCGTTGCCGGCTGCCGCAATTTTCAACACTTTCGAGCCAATGCCCTGGCCCGCCAACACGTTGTCGAATCAGGCCCGACGTTGCCCGAACCCGTGGACTTTGCCCGGGTGCGCGCCCTGGTCCGCCATTTCGACGACAACGGCCGCCTGATCCGGTGGCCGTCCAAGCGCAGCCTCCAACTCCTTTGTCTATGGGCGCTTTGGGCCGATGTCGCCCCCAGGCGGCCCTACAACGAGCGGGAGATCACGACGCTTTTGGGACAACGCCATCTTTTTGGCGATGCGGCCCTGCTGCGGCGCGAGTTGTGCGACCAGGGCCTGTTGCGCCGGACCCAGGATTGCCGGGAATACCGGCGCATCGAACAACGGCCGCCGGCCGATGCCCGGGCCCTTGTCCGCCTGCTGCGCGGAGCCGGCGCGTTGTCCCCAGCCGCCGCCGGACGGTCTGCGGCGAGCGACGTGTCCGCCAGGGGGGTGGCCTCATGACCAGCCAGTCGGACGCGTTGCGCGACGTGGGAATCCTGGGCGGGATGCCGCTGCCGGCTGTTGCAACCACGCGGCTCGGCCCAATGGAGTATGCTGTCTGGGGTGGGCAGGGGCCGGTGGTCATGGCCCTGCACGGGGCCATGGGAGGCTATGACCAGGGCGTGTTGCTTGCCCGGGCCATTGGGCCGGCCGATTGCCGGTATATTGCCGTTTCCCGGCCCGGCTACCTGGGCACGCCCCTTGGCGGCAGGGAATCCCCCGAGGCCCAGGCTGACCTGTGCGCCGCGCTGCTCGATGCCCTGGGCATCGGGCAGGTCACGGCCATGGCCATCTCCGGCGGCGGCCCGTGCGCCCTGCACTTTGCCTTGCGCCATAAAGACCGCTGCCAGGGGCTGGTCCTGGTTTCCACGTGCGGCGGCAGGATCGAAACGCCCCTGCCGCCGGCCTACCATCTGCTGCAGTGGATGGTTCGCTGGCCCGCCCTGGCCCGGTGGATGCGGAAAAAGGCGACAAGGGATTTGGAGCGGGCTGCGCGGCGCAGCGTCACCGATGCGGCCCTTCGTGAAGCCATGCTGCGGGACCCCGGGACGCGGGCCCTTTTCGAGGCGCTGACGGCCAGTACCGCCGACAGGTTGCCGCTGCGATTTCCGGGTACGAGAAACGACATTGCCGTGACGCGCGCGCGTGAGTACCCGTTGGAGGATGTGGCCGTGCCCACCCTCGTTGTCCATGGCGCCCGGGACCCCCACGTGCCGTTTGCCCGACACGCCCAGGCCCTGGCGACCCGGATACCGGACGCGGCCCTGCTTGCCGCCGAGGGAGGGGAGCATGCCTGCCTGTTCACCCATCGCGACCTGATCCGGACCCGGGTGGCCCGGTTCATGGCCGAGTTGGAGAACGACGCCGGAAGCGCCCCGGATTGATCGAAGAGGCGTCGGACGGTACTATCAGGTTGCGCCGGGACCGGTCGTGGCCGGTCCCGGCCTGTTTTTTTCGGAGCCTTTCCCAGCAGCCGGAAGCGCAAGGTCAAGCGGTTGTCAATGCTGCCACAGGCGCCGTGCGGCTGGTCATGCCTGCGGAAACTCCACCAGCACCTTCATCGCTCCGGAGCGGGAGGCGGCAGCCAGGGCCTCGGGAAAGGCCTCAAAAGGATAGGTGGCCTCGACGAGCGG
>Ga0074195_1003534_pt1 | contig 14495 bp, 11 predicted proteins | sample EPASupsiteHSE623_FD_64525 | JGI IMG/M metagenome (GOLD analysis project Ga0074195, IMG submission 64525) | Bioremediated contaminated groundwater from EPA Superfund site, New Mexico - Sample HSE6-23 | ecosystem: Environmental > Aquatic > Deep subsurface > Groundwater > Contaminated ...
GTTCGAGAGGCACTGGGCGACGATCTCCAAGGCTTCTGTTCAGCGCTGGTCGGCGAAGAAGGGGCAAGGTCGTATCGCGACACGTGGCGCGAGCAACTCAACAAAGCTGTCGCCAAAAAATTAGGCAAATAGGAGCGTAGAATGAGCATACACGATATCATCGAAGGCAAAAAAGAATGGCGAGCGCATATGGCCCGTGTCAAAGCGCTCCCGCGGGAGTATCAGATCGTCTATACGGAAATCCAAAAATATCTCTTCAAGGTCGGCCCCGTTGAGCTAGCCGAAGGGACAGGCTTGCTCTCGGGGATTGTCGATCTTTTTGAGGAGGGCGCGGCCAATGGGAAAGGCGTGCTTGAAGTGACCGGCGGGGACGTTGCGGCCTTCTGCGACGGTCTCATCAAAGATTCGAAAACCTACGCCGACCTCTATCGGGAGTCTTCAGAGACTTCTGGCTCCACGCGCGATCCTGGTAAGCGACCCTAATCTTCAGCGCCACCCCCCCTTACTCGGCCAAGCGGTAGATCTTCTCGATGTCGGCGCTCCTCAGTTTGACGAACTGACCGACCGTGTGGGTGTCGCCGGCGGTGCATTTTTTGGCCATCTCGGCGGCGCGATCGAGGCCAATGCCGAGGCCGGAGAGGCGCACGGCGAGCCCTAAGCCCTTCCAGAAGGCCTCGAGGCGGGCGATGCCCTCGCGGGCGACCGCTTCCAGGTTGAAATAGTCGGGCTCGACGCCCCAGACGCGGACGGCGAACTGGGCGAAGCGGGCGATATCGTGCGAAAGATTGTATTTCATCCAGGCGGGGAATATGACGGCGAGCCCCGCCCCGTGGGCGATGTCGTAGATGCCGGAGAGCTCGTGCTCGATGTCGTGGGAAGCCCAGTCGCCGACGCGGCCGCGGTCGAGGAGGTTGTTGTGGGCGATGGAGCCGGCCCACATGACCTCGGCCCAGGCGTCGTAGTCGGTGGCTTTCGCGAGGAGGCGGGGAGCGGCGGCGATCACGGTGCGCAGGGTGGCCTCGATCAGGCGGTCGGTGAACTCGACCTGGGTGACGTTGGTAAAATAGCGCTCCATGAGGTGGGCCATGATGTCGGCAAGACCGTTCGCCACCTGGTTGGGGGGCAAGGTGAAGGCGAGCTCGGGGTTGAGGGCGGAGACGCGGGGATAGAGGCAGTCGGCGTTGACGGCACGCTTGAGGGCGCCCTCCTCGTTGGTGATCACGCTTCCGCAGCTCGATTCGCTGCCCGCGGCGGGGATGGTGAGGACGGTGCCGACGGGAAGGGCGATTTCAGGGTTCGGCGCCGCGCCGGTGTAGAAGTCCCAGACGTCGCCGCTGTAATGGAAGCCGGCGGCGATGGCCTTGGCCGAATCGATGACGGAGCCGCCGCCCACGGCCAGCACGAAGCCGACTTTCTCGGCCCTGCAGAGGGCGATGCCCTCGCGGACGAGGCTGACGACGGGATTCGGCTTGACGCCGCCCAGTTCGACCCATTCGACGCCAGCGGCCTTCAGCGAGGCGCGGACGCGCCCCAAAAGCCCCGATTTCTCGGCGCTCGATCCACCGAAATGGAGGAGGGCTTTTTTCGAGTAAAGGGCGACTTCGGGGCCAATCTGGCTTTCCATGCCGCGGCCGAACAGTATTTTGGTGGGAAGCTGAAAGACAAAATTATCCATGGTTTTCTCCTGTCGCGTCGGTTTCCGGAACCAGCCACAATGCCCAATTATACCCCAGGAAATCGGACTTGTCTTGACAGCGCCTAAGGCGGTGGCTATTGTTTTTCGAAAAAGGAAGCCCCGATGCCCGCGAAATTTCTCGTCGTCTGCCTGAATCCCGTCATACAGAAAACCCTCGTTTTCGATAAGCTCGCCATCGACCACGTGAATAGGGCGCGGATCGTGCGCACCGACGCCTCCGGCAAGGGCGTCAACGTGGCGCGGGTGCTTTCGCAGCGCGGGGCCGATGTTACCCACCTGACCCACGCGGGTGGCCCGAACCGCGACTGGTTCCTCACCCTCTGCGCCGCGGACGGGCTCGACCTGCGCTGGGTGGATTCGGGGAGCGAGGTGCGTTTCTGCTCGACGGTCATCGACTCAGGCGAGAAGACGGCGACCGAGCTCGTCGAGGAAGCCGTCCCCGTCCAGGCCGGTACCGAGGAGCGTCTCCTTGGGCTTTTCGACACACTCATCGCAGGCGTCGATGTCCTCATCGTGTCGGGTACGAAAGCCGCGGGATATTCCGATACCGTGGTTCCGGAAATGGCGAAGCGGGCCGCGGCCAAGGGCGCCATGATGGTGCTCGATATCAAGGGCAGGGACCTCGTCACCTGCCTGCCCTTCCGCCCGGCCGTCGTTAAACCCAATTTGAGCGAATTCCTCGCCACCTTCCCCGCGGCGAGGGGCGCCTTTCCTGGCGCCGCCTTTCCTGGCGCCGCCTATCCTGGCGCCGCCTATCCTGGCGCCGCCTATCCTGGCGCCGCCTCGGCCACTGCCTCGGCCAGCGCCGCCGCGCTGCGCGCGCACGTTCAGGGGTACGCGGTCGCCTGGAAGGAGCGATACGGCACGGACCTCGTCGTGACGCGAGGGAGCGCCCCCATATGGTTCAATGAGGGAGGCCATGCCGCCGAAGAACCCATCGTGCCTGTCGAGGCCATAAACCCCACCGGCTCGGGGGATTCCTTCACCGCCGGCCTCGCCCTCGTCCTGGCGGGAGGCGGAAGCTTGCGCGAAGCCATCCGCGAAGGCTCGCGGCTGGGAGCGCTCAACGCGGCCACTTTGAAGCCGGGATCGATACTCCTGGAAGCCAAGTAGAAAGGACCCGCAAGGCCGAGGGCGGCAGTGGCGCAAGCCGCGTCAGCCATCTTCGTCGCGAGCGCCCCGCAGAAGAACCCGCGGGTTATTCCCGCTTGCCTTTTCCCTTTGGCCATTCTCGGCGACAAAATCGGCTTTCTGAAGGAACTTGTCCCTGTAATCGGTGGGCGATGTATCCGTCGCCCTTCTGAAGGCCTTGCTGAAAGAAAACTGGCTGTCGAAACCAAGCTTGTCGGCGATTTCCCCAACGTGGAGATTGGTGCTCGAGAGCATCGCGCGCGCCGCCTCGATCTTGAGCCTGGCGTAATAGCGCATGGGCGGCATCCCCATATAGTTGGAAAAAAGCCTGACAAAATGTTCCCGGGAGACATCGAGGAACTCGCAGAGTTCCCCAAGATCGAGGTGGCGCTCTATCCTCGCCTGCATGATCGCGATCGCCTTCTCAATGTGGGCGTTGTCGGTCGCCGCGCAGCTCCGGCCCTTGCCCGCCGCGACTTGGTAGAGAAACGACAAGAGCGAATGACGCGCCGAGGATTCCAGCTCAGGTACCGCCGAAAGATGTTTTTCAAGAATATCGACAAAAAAGAAGCGAAAGCCTGTTCCGATGATCCGCGATTCTCCCCTTCCTACCAGGCGCTTCAGAAGTTCGCCCGTCTCCTCGTCCGCCGAAACGTCGATGAGAAGGGCGTAATAGGTGATTGGCATTTCGGGCACCGTCGCGAGAATCTGGTGCCACATGCCGGGCGCGCTGAAGTAGATGCTTCCCTTTTCAATCGGATACCTTGTCGACGCGTTCCGGAAGCTTCCCTGCCCCGATACGAAATAGTGGATCTCATAGAGGTTTTCGCCATGGCAATGATCCCTGCCATGCCAGGCGATTTGTCCGGGGTCGCTCAAATGATATACAAAAACGATATCTTCGAAGCGCATCTCTCCTCCCTGTTCGCGAGGGCGGTCCGAACCTGGGTTCGATCTCAGAATATCACTTTGTGACATATACTATCAATTCCCGCCATTCCGGGATAATCGAACTAGAAATATAGATATAGTGAGGTTTCAGACCTCGATATACGCCAAAAAATGGCAAAAGGAGGAGGATGCTATGAAGAAGGCATTATTGCTGATTCTGGGCATCGCGATCGCTGTATCCGGAGTTTGGGCGCAAAAAGGCGCCCTCATAGGCGTGGCCATGCCCACCCAGTCCCTCCAGCGCTGGAATCAGGACGGGGCGAACATGAAGGCCAAGCTTGAAGCCAAGGGCTACAAGGTAGTGCTTCAGTATGCCAATAACGACGTCAACACCCAGGTCCAACAGCTCGAGAACATGATCACGCAGGGCTGCAAGGTCCTCGTCATCGCCTCGATCGATGGCTCGGTCTTGAGCGACGTCCTGAGGCAAGCCAAGGAATACGACATCAAGGTGATCGCCTACGACCGCCTTATTATGAACACCCCGGACGTCGACTACTACGCCACCTTCGACAACTTCAAGGTCGGCGTGATCCAGGGCCAGTACATCGAAAAAGCCCTCGGGCTCAAGGAAGGCAAGGGCCCCTACAACCTCGAGCTCTTTGCCGGTTCTCCCGACGACAACAACGCCCTTTTCTTCTTCAACGGCGCCATGAGCATCCTGAACCCCTACATCGCCGCCAAGAAACTCGTCATCCCCTCGGGCCAGAAAGACTTCACCGTCATCGCCACCCAGAGCTGGGATTCGGCCAAAGCCCAGGCGAGAATGGATAACCTCATCACCGCCAACTACGCGAGCGGCAAGAAACTCGACGTCATCCTTTCCCCGAACGACTCCGTGGCAATCGGCGTCATCGCCTCCCTCAAGAACGCTGGCTATGGCCCGGGAAAACCCTACCCTGTCCTCACTGGCCAGGACTGCGACAAGGCGAACGTGAAAGCCATGATCGCGGGACAGCAGTCGATGTCGATTTTCAAGGATACCCGAACGCTCGCTGCCCAAGTCGTCGATATGGTTGACTCCATCATGGCCGGCAGATACGCCACCGTGAACGACACCAAGACCTACAACAACGGCGTGAAGATCGTGCCCTCTTTCCTCTGCGACCCCGTTTACGCCGACAAGAACAACTACAAAGCCCTGTTGATCGACAGTGGCTATTACAAAGAAGCCGATTTAAAATAGCAAGGCCAGGAATGATGGCGAGGGCTGGCCCGCGCGGCGGGCCAGCCCTTTGCGTAGACCGAGAAACCCGACAAGCCCATCGGGACAATGGAACAAGGAGCAAGCTGTCTTGGCTGACATCATTCTCGAGATGAGAGATATCACAAAGACCTTCCCCGGCGTGACGGCGCTAAGTCACGTCAATTTGGCGATCAAAAGGGGCGAGATTCACGCCCTGGTCGGCGAAAACGGAGCGGGAAAGTCCACCCTCATGAACATCCTGAGCGGCGTTTACCCCCACGGGACCTACACGGGACATATAGTGTTCGAGGGGGCGGAATGCTCTTTCAAGGAAGTGAAAGACAGCGAGAAAAAGGGCATCGGCATCATCCACCAGGAACTCGCCCTCATTCCCTACCTCTCCATCGGCGAGAATATCTTCCTGAGAAACGAGCGGGCGAAAGGCGGCCTCATCGATTGGGACAAGACCTACGTGGACGCGGGCCGATTCCTCGATCTCGTCGGGCTCAAGGAGAATCCGCATACGCCGGTGAAGGATATCGGCGTCGGAAAGCAGCAGCTTGTCGAGATCGCCAAAGCTCTCTCGCGCAACGCCAAGCTTCTCATCTTGGATGAGCCAACCGCCTCCCTCAACGAGGACGACTCAGCCCATCTTCTTTCCCTCCTCCTCGATCTCAAGGCCAAGGGGCTCACCTCCATCCTCATCTCGCATAAACTCCATGAAATTGCCAAAGTGGCTGATTCGATCACGATTATCCGCGACGGCCTCACCGTCGAGACGCTTGAGAAGGGCGTGGACACGATGGACGAGGACCGCATCATAAAAGGGATGGTGGGCCGGGAACTCGTGGACCGCTTTCCCCAGCGAATACCTAAAATTGGAGAAGTCGCCTTCGAGATCGTGGACTGGAATGTGTTCAGCCCTATCAATCCGGAGAGAAAGGTAATCAAGGACGTCAGCATAAAGGTGCGCAAAGGCGAGGTTGTCGGCCTGGCGGGACTCATGGGCGCCGGGCGAACGGAATTGGCGATGAGCATATTCGGTCGATCGTACGGCCTCCACATCACCGGCCAGGCGCTGAAGAATGGCGCGTCGATTGCCTTGGGCACCGTGCAGCAGGCGATCGAGCAGGGCATTTCCTATGCCACCGAAGACCGCAAAACGGCCGGACTCAACCTCATCGGCGATATCAAGGAAAACATTACTATCGCCAAGCTCAAGAAAGTGTCGAGATATTGGGTGATCGACGCGGACAAGGAAATAGGCGTCGCCGAGGAATACCGCGGGAAGCTGAACATCCGTTCCTCGAGCATCCTCCAGAAGGCAGGCAACCTTTCGGGGGGCAATCAGCAAAAGGTCGTCCTCTCCAAGTGGATCTTCACCGAGCCCGATGTGCTCATCCTGGACGAACCGACAAGGGGCATCGACGTCGGGGCCAAGTTTGAGATCTACACGATCATCAATAAGCTCGCGGACGAGGGAAAGTCGGTGATATTCATCTCCTCGGAACTGCCCGAGATTCTCGGCATTTCGGATCGCATTTACGTGATGAACGATGGAAGGATCGTCGGCGAGTTCCCGCGCGGCGAGGCGACGCAGGAAGGCATCATGAAGTGCATCATGCAGAGCATTACGGAGGGTGGCAATGGAAAGCATTAAAACCATGTTCAAGAACAACCTCAGGCAATACGCGATGCTCATAGCCCTGGTCTTCATCATGGCGCTCTTCCAAATATTGACGAAAGGAATCCTTCTCGTCCCGATGAACGTGACGAATTTGATACTCCAGAACGCCTATGTGTTCATTCTCGCGATCGGCATGACCCTCTGCATCCTCACGGGCGGCAACATCGACCTTTCGGTGGGTTCGGTCGTGGCTTTTATCGGAGCCCTCTGCGGCAACTTCATCATCACGATGCACATGAACCTGAGTGTTTCGCTTGTCTTCGCTCTCGTCATTGGATTGATGATCGGCGCGTGGCAAGGCTTCTGGATCGCCTATGTGCGGATTCCCGCCTTCATCGTCACGCTCGCCGGCCAGCTTTTGTTTCGCGGTCTGACGCTTTTCATGCTGAAAGGCCTGACGCTCGGTCCCTTCCCCGACCGATTTCAGCTCATCAGCTCAGGTTTTGTGCCTGACATTCTGAGGGCTCCCAAAGGCTCGCTTAACGGCACCACCATGATCGCGGGAGTGATTTTCGCGGCCATCTATATCATTTCCCAGATTGGGCGAAGGAGCTCTCACCGCCGCAACGGCTTCGACGTGACGCCCTTCGCGGCATTCATCGCGCAGATCGCGCTGGTGGCGGCCGCCATTCTCGTGATCGCCATTTGGATCGCCCGCTACAAGGGCTTGCCGATCATCTTCATAATCATCGGGATTTTGATCCTCGGGTATTCATTCTTCACGAAGCGCACCGTGCCCGGGAGATACCTCTACGCCATGGGCGGGAATGAAAAGGCAGCCCAGCTTTCGGGGATAAACACCAACAAGGTGCTTTTTCTGGCCTATGTCAACATGGGGGTGCTTGCCGCCGTCGCGGGAATCGCCTTCACTTCGCGCCTAAACGCGGCCTCGCCTCAGTCGGGCCAGAACTTCGAGCTGGACGCCATCGCGGCATGCTTCATCGGCGGGGCTTCGGCGTATGGCGGGGTTGGCACGATCATCGGCGCTATTATCGGCGCCCTTGTGATGGGCGTCCTCAACAACGGTATGTCCATCCTAGGCATGGGAAGCGACGTGCAGCAGATCGTGAAAGGATTGGTGCTCCTCATCGCCGTAGCCTTCGATGTTATATCGAAGAAGAAGGCTCGCTAAGGGGCATTACAGCGCCACGCTACGGTTCTTCCCGAGGCGCTTGGCCTCGTACATGGCTTCGTCGGCGCGGGCCATGAGCGTTTCGGCCGTTTCCTTGCCGTTGAACGTGGCCACGCCGAGACTCACCGTCGCCTGCATATCCACCCCGTTGACCACGCGCATATTCTCGGACGCGAACCGGATCCTGATGCGCTCGGCCACCTTGAGGGCGTATTCGTCCGCGACACCGGGCATGATGATCACGAGTTCGTCCCCGCCGAAACGGCAGGAGCTGTCGCTTTCCCTCGTGCAACTCCGCATCGCGTGCGCGAGAGCGGCCAAGGTCTCGTCGCCCATCGCGTGCCCGAAGGAATCGTTGATGGATTTGAAGTTGTCGATGTCGAGAAGGATGAGGGAGAGGGCGCTTCCCGATTCGCGGGCTCCCGCCACGGCCAAATTGAGCTCGTTCATGAGGAAGCGCTTGTTGTGCAAGCCCGTGAGCGCGTCGGTGAGGCTTAGCTCCCGGTAATGGGCCTGGATTTTCTCCAGGTTTTTCTTTTCGGCCTCCAGGCGCCTGAACCTGTCCGCGAGGGCCATGGAAAGAAGGACGGCTTCCGTGGTCATGCCGATGGCCATGCCATTGACAGTCCAAAAATTCAAGGGCAGGAGTTTCAGCCCCATGAGGGAGAACACGAAGCCTCCCGCCGCCAGGGTCGACCAGGCGATGAGGAAATAGAGGGCCGAAGGAAAACCCTGGAGAAGACGCGCGGTCGAGGCGATGACGACGCATATCGGCAAAATGAGCCCAAGGTAGTGCGAAAGCGAAAACGCTATATCATCCCAGCCCGCGATGCCGACGACGGAGACGACGACGCCGAGGGCCGCCAAGGCTCGCAGCACGTTGTAGAGGAAGATCCGCCCCTCTTTCAGCCTCAGGAAGGAAGAGGTGAACACTGCCCCCCAGGTCATCATCATTCCCGCCCAAAGCCAGAGCATGGCTTGATCGAAAAACGGGATTTGGCCAAACACGAGTTTGGAGTGGCCTTGGACGAAAAAGAGCCAGAGGGCGGCCGAGACGGTATACAGAATGTAATAGAGATAGGCGATGTCTTTCAGAGAGAGAAAGAGGAAGAAGCTGTAGAGGACCATGGCCAGGAGGATGCCGTAGAGAAGGCCGTAGGCGATATAATCGACGCCCTCGCGCCGGGCGAAGCCGAGGCTCGTCTCGAGGCCGAAGTTGAGCGAGACATCGGTCGCGCTGGCGAGCCTGAGGTAGCAGGGATTCCCTTCGTACGCTTCCGGCGGGAGTTCGAAGACGAAGAATCGCGAATAGGGTTCGCCGGGACGCCTCGCGGTCTTGGCTCCCGATTTCACCTCATCGAAGGTTCCATCGCCTCGGGGAATATAGAGATCGACATGATCGAGGATGATGGAGAAGCTTGGCCGCACAACAAGAAGCCATTGGCGCACGGGCTCGTCCGTTTTCGCGTTCCCGTATCCCAGGCCAAGATCGGAGCTGGGAATGGTGAATCGCAGCCAGCCGGCGGGGGCTTGCCTGCCAACCCATATCGTCCTGCCGCCGACGGGCGTGAAACGGGAGGCATGGCCGGCGTTTGAAACTTCGTCGATGCCGAGCCGCGGATCGGCGTTGAAGAAAAAATCGCTCCGGCTTTCAAGGCCCACCGCGGGAGCATCCCCCGGTAAAAGGGGAAAAGCGGAAAGGGTGAACACGGCCGCGAGCGCGGCCACGAAAAAGAGCAGCGTTTTTTTCATCACGTTCCCGCAAGTATAGCAGAGGCGGCAAGGCGCGTGAACAGCCTGAGGCGGCAATCGACGAGGAAGATGCCCCGAGGCGCCGCGGGGCGCGAAATCAGGCGCGCGTCAGATTTCCGGAGCCCGCGCGAGGAGATAGTCCTCGGCCTCCTTGCACCAGAGGCCTTCGTTGGCCTCGGTGATCTCGGCGAGGGCGGCGTAGAAAGGCTCTGTCTTGCCCCTCTCCCTGAAATCGGCTATCGCGACGAGATCGAGTTTCTTGTGCGTGTAGATGAGCTTTTTGGCGCCGGGAATCTTGTCGAGGCGGATGGTGGTGTCGGCCACCGCGCCAAGGCCGCCGATGTGGGTGATCATGACTTCGGGCTTGAGGCTGCGGTTGGCCATCATCGCCAGGGATTCCACGATGTCGTCGGTGTTGCCGCCCGAGGTTCCCACAAGGTGGTGGGATTCGTAGTGCACGTTGTAGAAGTTGAACATCGCCGAAAAAGCCGGATCGGTGGGGCCGGCGAAGAAGTTGAGGCAGCCGTCCTGGGCGAGAAGCTTGTCAGCCAGTTCCACGACGGGCTTCACGGGCGCGAAGCAAAAGACGTCGTCGAATTTTCCCCCGGCGTTGAGCGAGACTAGATGGGCGACGGGGTCGGCCATGTCCTTCGTGTTGACGTAGACGAGATCAATGCCGTTTTTCCTGGCTTCCTCGACGGTGATGAGGGAAGCGGCGCGCTTTATGCGCGCGTCGTCGATGTCGGTGACGACGATGCGGCCGGGCTTGCGCGGGGCGTGGATCGCGTAATCGATGGCGCCCATGCCCATGGGCCCGACCGAGGCGAGGAGGGCGAGGCTTCCGCCTTCGACGATGCCCATCTCGTGCTCGTAGGATCCCGGTTTCGTGTGGTACTGGGCGTGGTACGCGCCGACGATGCACGACATCGGCTCGGAGAGCGAGCCCATGAAGAAGGCGTCGGCCTCGTAATCGAGGAGGCAGCCCATTTCCATGACTTCGGCGGGGATGACGATATAGGTGGCGTCGCCGCCGATCCACTGGTAGGAATAGCCGGGAGCCCAGAGGGTGCCCTTGTAGTTGAGGGCTGGCTGGATGGCGAATTTCTGTCCCGCCTTGAAGGCGCTCGCCCACTTCGAGCCGACTTTCACCAGTCTGCCGCAGAATTCATGCCCGATGATGACGGGCGTTTCCGCGAGAGGGGAGCGGACGCGTTTGTGCGCGTCACCCTGCATCGCGAGTTTGTGGCTGGACATGCATATCGAGTCGGATACGACTTCGGCGAGGATCTCGTCGTCCCTTATGTCAGGAAGCTCGAGCTCCTCGAGCCTGAGATCGTCGACGCCATGAAGTCGCACTGCCTTGGTTTTCATCATTGTCTCCTTGCTTCAACATACTGTTTCGGCCCGCCTCGCGGCCACCGGCCGCATCATTGGGCCGCGGCGACGAGCCGCAGCCATTCCTTCCTGTAGTCGTCGAAACCGTCAAGACCGCGCATCGGCTCGGCCCGAATCTGCTTGATCGCGAAAAGCCCGGCCAAGGCCGAGGGATCGACCCCCTCGAGGGCGGCGAGCCCGGTGAGAGCCGCCCCGAAGGAGGTAGCCTCACTCATGTCGGTGAGGAAGACGGGGTTGCCCGGCAAGGCGGCGGCCAGGATGGCGTTGTAGTCGGCGTTGTTCCTGAAGCCGCCCTCCGTGAAGATCTTGTGCCCGACGGCCAGGCCGGTGCGCTCGAGGGCGACCATGGTCTGGATGACGAGGGAGAGGTTGAGGACGACCTCGGCTTTCGCGCGGTCGGCGAGGAAGGCCGGCCTGGCCGTCGCCGCCTCGATGTCCGCGAGGGGGTAACGGACGCCGCCTTCGACGGCCTGGGGCACCGATCCGGGGAATTGGCCCGATCCGGGGACGATTTCAGGGAGGATAAAGGCCGAACGCTCCTCCAGGATGGCGGCGTAGATCGAGGGATCGGGCGCCGGGGCGGGCTGCCCCGCCGCTGCGATCGCGGCGAAGAGGCCCGTCCAAACCTCATATTCCTTCCCGCCCAGGAAAATGGCCGTCTTCACCGGCTTGTTGTAGGCGGAGCGGTTGAAAAAGACCACCTTGCCGAGCTCGTCCGGGACGAAGCCGTAGCGGTCCTGGGGATGCATGAGGACGCACCAGGTCCCCGTGGAATTGACGGTGAATTCCGTCCCGAAACCCTTGATGAGGTAGGGAAGAAGGGAGGCGTTCGAATCGTGGATGCCCATTGTCACGATAGTCGAGGGCGAAAGGCCTGTCTTCCGCGCGACATCGGGGAGGAGAGTGCCGAGGGTTTCCCAGGAGTCCTTGAGGGGGAAAGGAAGCTTCCCCTCAAGGCCTAGTTTTCGCGCCACCGAGGAGTAGGTCTCCTTTTCCCAATCGTAGAGATAGGTGTGACAGCCGATATAGGTGCCTTCAACGCCGGCTTTTCCCGTCAGCCTCATGCCCCAGTACTGGGGATAGGGCAGAGCGTAGGCCATTTTCTTGAAGGCTTCGGGATAGCGCTCCTTGGCGAGAAAAAGGCCCTTGGCGGAATTGATGAGGGCTGAGAGGTTGGGCGTTCCCGTGGAAGCTTGGAGCTGATCCGGGTCGCCCGCCAGGGCGTAGAAGCGGTCCTGGAATTTCGGGCCTGGTTCGTAGGTGTAATAGAGGCAAGGTAGGACGGGCTTGCCCGCCGCGTCGGCGCAGACGAAGGTGGCGCCATGCGTGCAGACGACGATGGCCCCGATCTCGTAATCGCTCGAAAAGCTCTTCAGCGTGGCGAAAAACCAAGCTTCCATGCCCTCGAGGTCATGGGACTCCAAGTCGTCCACCATGAGAGGCTCGAAATTTTTCTTGCGGATATCCAAAAGCTCGAGCCCGCGGCTGTAGATCGCCACTTTCTTGTTTGTCATCCCGATGTCGATGACGGCTATCGCTTTTCCCATGCTGCCTCCGATGGCTCGGGCGGGCGCGGCCCGCCATTGGGCGAGACCCCGTGGGTACTGGCGGCCGAGCTGGCCGGCCGACCCCGCCCGCCTGCTTTAGTTGAGCATCACCTGGCCGCCCGTCACGGGGAGGGCCTGGCCGGTCTCGTATTCCTGTTCCACGAGGTAGTAAAGGGCGCGCATGACGTCGGCGCCCAGGGCGCCTCGCCCCATTGGAACCTTGGCCTCGTAGTACGCCTTGACGTCGGCCACGGTTTTCGCGCCAGGCACCTTGCCCGATTCGAGGTATTGGACGAAAAGGCCGCTTTTCGGGTCCGACCAGAGGGGGCCGTCGAAGAAATTGCCCGGGCAGATGGCGTTCACCTTGATGCCGTATTGGACGAACTCGAGGGCGAAGCTTTGCACAAGGCCGATGGAGCCGAATTTGGAGCCGGCGTAAGCCCCGTTCTTGTTCGAGCCCTGGAGCCCCGATTTGGAGTTGATCTGGACAATGTCGGTCATCCAGCGGGGAGCGGTGCGCCATTGGCGGCGAAAGAGCCTGCCGCCGTGCTTGGCCATGAAGAAAAAGCCGGTGTAATTGACGTCAGTGACGAAACGGAAGCTTTTTTCGTCCTGGTCGAGGACTGAACCGGCCTTGAGTACGCCCGCGTTCGAGACGATGAGGTCGAGGCCGCCGGTCGTGGCCGCTATGGCCTCGAACATGGCGGCCACCGAGGCTTCGTCGGTGACGTTGACGCCGAGGGGGAAAGCTTTGACGGAGGCGTCGGCGGCCATGAGTTCCTCGGCGAGCTTGGCGGCTCCGGCCAGGTTGAGGTCGGCGATGAAGACCAGGGCCCCCGAAGCGGCGAGTCCCCGCGCGATTTCGGCGCCGAAACCCTGGGCGCCGCCCGTGACGAGGGCGATCTTGCCCGCGACGACGGCCGAGCGGGCCGCGGCGGAGTTGGCTGAGGCGGGAGCCGCGGCGGGGGCCCCGGACGGGGCCGCGTCGCCGGACGGAGCCACTTCGCCGGACAGTGCCGCCAGCTCCGCCGCGACCGCTGAGCCCTTCACTTCGAGGCGGAGGCTTTCGCCGCCAAAGGTCACCTCGACGATGGCAGGCAACGCCAGCGGCCGAGCCGGGGCGACGGCGGACCCTTCCGCGAAGAGGCGCTTCAGCTCGGTCGCGGTTTTCGCCTCGTCGAGCGCCCCGGCTTCCCCGAGGGAAGCGGCGGTGAGCGCGAGGACGATGGAGGCTTTCGAAGGCGCCGCCGTTGCCGTTGCCACCGCCGGAGCGACAGGCGTCACGACGACGGGCTTGCCCGTCGCGCTCAGGAACAAGCCCCTGACTAGGGGCGCGATAATTACCGTATTCAAGCTGCTCATCGTTCGTACCTTCCTTTGAGGAGGGATTGGGCGACCTCGGCTGCATCTTTGCCGGAACGGCCGATTTCCATGCCGGCGGCCGCGTAAATGGCGATCCGCTCCGCGAGGCTCGAGCCGGCGTAAGGATTGGCCGCGGCGAAAAGCCCGAGGGAGGGGTCGACGGAGGCCAAGGCTTCATGGGCCACCATTGCCCAGGTCGAGGAGTTGAGATGGGCGAACTCGGGCAGCCTCAGCTCCGGGCAATTGAAGGATTGCCGCGGTTGGTTGATATCAACGCCCGATATCTCCATGAACCCGTAGTCGGCGCAGAGACCCCGCAAGCGCGTCAGCTGCTCGATCGTGTTGCGTGGAGGCATGTAGGTGATCGCGAGGAAGCCGAGGGCTTTCAATTCCGCCAGAAGTTCGGGGAGGAAATCGTCCTCGAATTTTTCAGCTTTTTTGTCCCCGGTGGGGGACTCGCCCACATCGCCCAAGTAAGCATAGGCGGGGATGGCGCCTACGGATTTCGCGAATTCCACCGCCGTCCGCGCGTCGACGCACTCGTCCGTCGGCTGGATGAAGAAACTAGGCAGGAACTCAGCCTTGAGGATGCCGAGGAGGTCGTACATCAGATAGGGATTGGCGGAGTCGGAAAGGGTCGCCCTGACCTTGGGCTT
>Ga0074195_1003536_pt1 | contig 14494 bp, 13 predicted proteins | sample EPASupsiteHSE623_FD_64525 | JGI IMG/M metagenome (GOLD analysis project Ga0074195, IMG submission 64525) | Bioremediated contaminated groundwater from EPA Superfund site, New Mexico - Sample HSE6-23 | ecosystem: Environmental > Aquatic > Deep subsurface > Groundwater > Contaminated ...
TACTCCCAAGCAGAAAGTCCGTCACGAGCGACTCAGCCGCAGCCGCCGTCTTCCCATGCAGATCAAGGATCGCCTGCGGGCGCATATGCCGCAGACGCTCAGCCTCCTCGATTCGGCTTCGCTTGTCGTCGCCTTCCGATGCCCCGGCCTCATCCTTGTCGGGTACTCCGTGCATCGTCATCCAGTGGTTCAGGTAATCCGCCGTGCTTGCCGCGGGCCGAGCCGCCGCCGCGGATTTTCTTTCGGAGGCGGGATCCGATTCCGAACCCTCGGTCTTCTTGCCCGCGACTCCCGGGGCATTGGCTTTTTTGCCTGGCCCCTGTTGAGTATTCTTTTTCTTGGCGCCTTGCTTTTGGCTTTCTTCCCATTGGCGCAATATTTTGTCGAAATCCATGGTACCTGCTTTGTTAAGCAAGAATAGCCAAAAAGCCCGGCTTCAGTCAAATGCGGCCCTTCCCGCCCTATCCCCTGCCCAAGGCGCCATCGATACAGCCTCGGCGGAAGGAAACCGCGCCCCCGGTTGCGGCAGGCAAAAATTTCTTCCATACTTCAAGCCAGCGAGGAAACCATGATCAGCGCACGACGATATCGCCCGACCAGCACCCGCTTTTTCACCTGGCTACTCCGCCATACCTACGCGGCGTATATAACAAGCGTGTATAAAACCCGGGGCATAGGTCTGGAAATGTTCAAGACGCTGAAGCCTCCCTTCATCCTTGTCGGGAATCATTCCACCCTCCTGGATCCCTTTCTGACGAACTATTTCGTGCCCCACCCCATTCATTGGGTCGCGAGCGACGGCAACATGCGCAACCCATTGATGCGTTTCCTGCTCATAAAGCTGGTCGGTTCCATTCCCAAATCGAAAGTGATACCCGACATAGAAACGGTGAACTGGATTGTCGAGTTCATACGGAAGAAGAAGGGCGTCGTAGGGTTTTACCCCGAAGGGCAATCGACCTGGGATGGGGCGTCGATGCCGGCTTTTGGGTCGACGGCAAAACTCATCAAGCTTTTAAAGGCTCCAGTCATTTGCGCCGTATCGCGAGGCGCTTATATGACGAAACCGCGATGGGCTTACACGAGGCGCAATGGCGGGATGGAAATAGAATTCAGCATGCTTTTTACGCCCCAAGCTTTAAAGAGCATGAGCGTCGAGCAGATCGACGTGGCATTGAACGCCGCGATATCCCACAATGATCCATCATGGGCCAGGGCGAATGGAAGGCGGTTCAGCCATCCTCGACGCGCCGAATGCCTCGAGCTCGCGCTTTTCGCCTGTCCGGCCTGCGGGGCGCTTCATACGATGAATTCCAAGAATGAGTTGATCTCCTGCTCCAAATGTGGTTTTTCGGCGGAGTATGGGGAAGACGGAAGCTTCCGTCTGCAGGAAGCCGGTGACAGCCCCCTTCCCCTCTATGGCGCTCTCAGCCTTGGCGCAAAGGAGATCATCTTCCCTTCCATTCAGGAATGGGACAGTTGGCAGCGTTCGCATCTCAATACCCTCATCGCCAGGGATTTCCTCAAGGCGCCAGGAAGGCCATTGTTCACCGATGAAGGGGTGAGGCTCTTGAAAGGCAAGCGCATGGACACGATGCGATCCCTGGGCTATGGCAGGCTTACCCTCAGTTCCGACAGTCTTACGCTGTGGCCGGAGAAAGGCCGCCCGATCGCTTTCGATCTCCAGGAAATCGAGGGGCCGGGAGTGCTGAAATGGAATTTTTTGGAGTTTTATGTGGGAATGACGGTCTATAGGGCTCGTTTCGGCGATAAAAAAGCTTCAGGCTATAAATATGCGACGGCGCTGGAACAACTCATAGCCCTGAGGCGGGGAACCTGAGTTCCCCGCCTCGCCGCCGGCTTGTCAGTCCTTGTACCAGAGGCTCAAAGGCTTGGCGAAGCTTTTTTTCTTCGCGAGTATGGCGTAGGAGACGAGCACATAGAGTAGGTATAAGGCCGCGACCCCCATCATCAGCCAATAGTACGACATCGATCCCGTTACGTAAGCCTTCGCGGGCAAATTGATCGAAAGGATAAAAGGTATGACAAGGATGAAGGTCAGTCCCGCGGAAAGCATGTAATCGGAAGATACCTTCGTCTTGAACTCCGGATCCATAACCCTGAGCAGGGCAAGCCCCGTGGAAAGCGTGCCTGTCGATACTCCGTACAGCATGAGCATTCTTTCGAATTTGAAATCGTTGAACATGCGCGAGCTCATCCAGGGGACGGTGATGGTCACCATGATCCCGCAGAGGGTCGACATGACCAGGATCGGCAGCCAATATTTGCCCACAAATACGAGGGAGATCGCCGCCAGGGCGCCAGAGACCATGAAATCGACGGAAAATCCCGATACGCGCGTGAGGGTATCATCGTCGATGATGTGACCGAGCTTGAAAATATCGATGAGCCTCCGCACGACAATGGCGCAGATGGCCGAGAATATGAAATTGATGCCCCAGAAATTAGCCGCGAGTTCGGCTCCCGACTTGCCCGCGAAACTGAGGAAGAACGTGAGCGCTTTCAGAAGAAGGAAGGAAAGAAAGTAGACGACGCAAACCGCCGCGACATGAAAGCTGAAAGAGTCGATGGCTTCTGAATCGGTGGTGAGACGTCCGCCCACGGGTTTCTGCGTTCCCTTGGGAACCACGCCGGTGAGCAAGGTCTTGTCTTTCATGAAGGCGAGCATTTCGGCGCTTATCCAGCCTTTCCGTATGCCCGTGTTTATGAGTATGACGCCGCCGAAGCAGGCCCAGAGATAGCCCAGGGCGGCGAAGGTAAGACCAACCGAGGCTCCCCCTTCGAAGCCCATGGCTTCCCAGCCCTTTCCGATGGCGTAGGCCTGGCCCGGCCCCAGGGCGAAGCCGAGGGGCAGATGAAGCCCAAAGGCTGGATGGATGGCCGGCAGGAACAACAAGGTGAGCGAAAGTCCCAACAGGGCTTGGGTAGCGTATCCCATGATGATACCTGTGGACATCCCCAGAACGCCTCCGCCTTTGTGTCCCTTCACCTTGGGGGGAGATGAGCGGAGCGACATCGATATGAACGAGATGTTGAGGAGATGGTAGACGAGATCGCCCAGATTGTTCAGTTTATAGCCGATCGCGGGAAGCAGGAAGTTGTAGACGGGGAGGAGCATGAAGCCCGCGGTGAGGGCGTTGGGGATGAGGTATTTCTGAAAAAATCTCACCCTGGACCGTATGAACGTCGCCAATAGCAGAGCGGTCGATATCAGGCCAGCGTCGATGATCACTTTCCAGGAAAACTCCATGGTTCCCTCCTTGCTGTCTTGAGCATGGTAGGCGCCCCCCCTTGCGCGCGCAAGGGGGGGCGCGCCGCGGCGAACCCAAGGCGGGTGCTCGCTGAGGATAAACCGCTATGAAGGCAAAAAACCCGGATAGCACTGGACAAAGCGCTGCCGTCGCCCGAAAATAGGTCACCATGCAGTTGCGCGATATAGCCCGCCTTGCTTCATGCAGCATTTTTTCGGGTATCGAGCCGGGCGAGCTGGCGGAAAGCCTTTCGGCCATTCCTCACTCCCTCAAGAATTTCGCGGAAAAATCGGTCGTTCTTCTGGCCGGCTGCAAATACACATCCCTCTACATCCTGATTGAGGGCGAGGCCTACGCGGAGATGACGAGCGACGAGGGCAAGGTTGTGCGCGTCGAGAGCTTCAAGGCCGTGGAAGCCCTCGCCTCGGCCATCCTTTTCACGCCCCAGCAGGCGCTCCCGGTGAGCGTCGAGGCCAAGACGGATTGTCGCTTTGTCATCATCCCGAAAGATGGGGTCCTCCGGCTTTGCATGAGACACCAGCAGCTTCTCGAGGCGCTGCTCGGGGAAATCGGGAGACGCGTGGATACATTGACCGAAAAGCTGAAAGCCGCCCAATTCGTCACCCTGAGGGAGAAGATCGCCGACTGGCTCCTCAGACGTTATGAGTTATCGGGATCGACATTGGTTCACCTGGAAGCTTCCCGCGAGCGAATGGCCGAACTTTTCGGCGTCGCGAGGCCAAGTCTTTCTCGCGAGTTGGGCGCGCTCAGCCGGGCGGGAATGCTAAAGCTCTCGGGGAGGGATATCGAAGTGCTCGACCCCGCCGCGCTGAGAAGACTCAGGAATTCGAGGCAGGCCGCCGCGCGTCGATGAACCGATCGATCAGATAGCGGGCGACCGAGCCTCGCGGGGGGATATCGGGGAGATTGTCGAGGGAGAACCAACCGAGATGGTCGATCTCTTCCCCATCGGGACGGGCTTCGCCTGATTTGTGCTCAGCCTCGAAAGCGATCATGAGGGAATCGGGAAACGGCCAGGGTTGCGACTTCACGTAGCGAGGCTCCCCTACCTCGATTCCCGCCTCCTCCATCACTTCCCTGTGCACCGTCTCCTCCAGGGTTTCGCCCAATTCCACGAAGCCGGCGATAAGGCCATGCCTGCCCGTCGGGAACTTGGCGTTGTGCGCCAGGAGTATCTCCTCGCCGCGGCTCACAAGGACGATGACGGCGGGCGATATGCGCGGGAAATGGGCGCGGCCGCAGGCGTCGCAAACCCGGGCTCCCTCGGTTTCGCGGCCGCGCCCGTCGGTGAGCGGGGCGCCGCAGAAGGAGCAGAACCGGGCCACGGACGACCAGTGCGCGTAGGATTTCGCTTTAAGCGCGAAGGCGATGCTTTCTTGGGACGCCGAGCCTATATATTGCCGCAGTGGCAGCTGAATGGCGCCATGTATTCCGCGCGCCTGATTTTCATCCAGTTCCAGCGCCAAATAAGCTTGGCCGCTGAATTGGAACCGCCTGCCCAGCGCTCCGCTCTCGCCTTCCCCCCCGCTTAGTTCGCCGATTCCCCGCACCGGGGGCTCCTCGAACACGGGCAGGAAGTTCGCCCTCCCCTCCCCCTCCGGCGGCAGGAGGAGATCGGGGCCGCAGAAGAGAGCATATCCCGACAATGGGGCGTCCCTCATAAATTCGGTATTTCCTCGTTCAACGGTGAAGCACCGTTTCTTCGATGATCCTGAGCTGGGATCGATAGAGCCCCGTTATGTTCGTGCCGTAATCGGCCACGAGCCTCAGCATGTCACGGGGATTCTTGTCCTCATCCATCCCATTGATCCTGTCGCCCGCGTCGCCCAAGCCAGGCATGATGTAGGCCCTCTCGTTGAGCACGGGATCCATCCACAGCGTGTAGACGGTGACATTCTCGATCGCCCTGATAATGCGAAGGCTGCCCTTCAGCGCCGAGATCACGTTGAGGAACTTTATGGATTTGGGCTTTACTCCCTTCTCGAGCAGGTATTTCACCACCGTTACCAGGGAGCCTCCCGTGGCGTTCATGGGATCGGCGAAAACGAGATTCTTGCCATCCAGCTCCTCGAGCTTGAAATAGGAGCGATCCAGATCGAGGAGGTATTCCATCGTTGTCTCGCTCTTGGAATCGTCCCGTTTTATCTTGAAGAGCGCGAAGGGCGTAAGGTAACCGGAGGAGGAATACTCCTGAATCTCCTTGGAAACGATCATGGAGGGCAGGAGAGCTCCCCTCAGCATGACGCACATGACGGTATCGGCAAGCTGGGCGTCGATGTTGGGGATTTTGTGGACCGCGTAATTCTGCACGGGAATGCCCACGGGCGTCTTCACGATGAGGTAGTTCTTATTGGGGCTGCCCGCGCCGCCGAAGGCGAGATTGAAGAGAAGCTCAAAGGCGCGCTGGATGTAATAGACGAATTCCTGTCGTCCCGTATCCACATCGCGAAGCTTCGCGATGAGTCGGGAAGCCTCGCCATGGTTTTCCTGGGGCGTCGCGAAGGAATACACCTGGATCCGCGGTTCGCTTTCGCAGATTTCGTGCATCAGGCTTCCCATCGTGTTGTAGAGCTCAATGAGGGAGGCCTCTTCCCTGCTTTTCTCGAACTCCGAACGGCTCGTGCTCAGGATGTTGAAGGAAACCATCGCCTGGCGATAGAGGGCGTCCATCCTCGCGAGGTAGACATTGTCCTCGGCCGACAGATAGCCGTCGAGATCCTGGGCCTTTAAGATGATTTTACTCACTGCGATCTCCCGGGGTCGGCGGGCTCGGGGGAACCCGCCAGAAGTTGTCCGATTTCTATTACAGAGCGACTATTTCGCCGAGCGTTCCATTGCCGATGCCCACGGCGTTCCCCTCATCGAAATCCAGGTGGCATTCGAGGGCATAGCTGGCCGAAACGCGGCACACTACGTTGAGGAAAACAGCTCCCCTCTCGCCGCCGGCCTTGAGGCTTACCAGCTGCTTATCGGCCACGCCGAAACGCGCCGCGTCCGCGGGGCTGAAATGGATGTGCCGCTTGGCGATGATCAGCCCCCTGTCCTTTTTAATGGAGCCGGCGGGACCGACGATTTCGAAGGCGGCGCTTCCTTCGAGCTGACCCGATTCGCGCACCGGGCATCCGGGCACCCCGAGCTTGAACTGATCGCTCGCGAGGATCTCGCACTGGGTTTCCTTGCGTTCGGGCCCAAGAATCCTGACGCCTTCGAAGGCGCTCTTGGGGCCCTTAATCGTCACGGTTTCGGCGCAGGCGAACTGGCCGGGCTGAATGAGATCCTTGGTCTTCGTGAGTTGATAGCCTTTTCCGAAGAGGACATCGAGATCCTCCCGGCTCACGTGGATATGACGGTTGGACAGGTTGATGACGACTTTCGTTTCGGACATGGAACTACCTCCGTGCGTGCGTTTCTAGCACAGTATACAATCAAATGGCAAAAAAGGATGAAAAAGGCTTCTGTTTCCGTAGAAAGTAGACAGTCTTTCGAAAAGGGTCAAGGGGAAGGAGCCTGAAGCGCGGCGAGTCGCCCGAAAACGGGAAGCAGACTCGTATAGCTCGCCCTGTAAATCGAAAAGAGCTCGTCATAGAGCGCCCTATTCGAATCGTCAGGGAGGAACTCCTCCTTTATGGACACGAGGCGTTCAGCAGCGGCGCCGATCGAGGGGAACTCGCCGAGGGCCACCAATGCCAGGCACAGATCGCCGAGAAGCTCGGCTTCCCCGAAGGCCGGCACGAGGATGGGTTTCCGCGTTATGTCTGCCTTCATCTGATTCCAGATCGCGTTCCCGGCGGGCTGCCCCGTAACGCGAAGATCATCGACCTGGGCGCCGAGGGATTCCATGACATCGATGACATCGCGCATCGCGAAGCCAGCCGACTCGGCGACGGCCCTTATCATGTCTCCCTTTCCATGGCTCAGGGAGAGGCCGACGAATACGCCGCGGGCGTCAGGGTTCCACAGCGGAGCCCTCTCGCCCGCCAAATAGGGAAGGAAGAGAAGCCGCTTCGCCCCCGCCGGGGCCCCGGCGGCCATCATGAAAAAGTCGTCGTGGTCTTCCTTCCCGATGCCCACAAGGTCCATGCACCAGGAAACCGCCCGCCCCGTAGCGGAGATGACGCCCGAAATGTTTTCATAAGGGGCAATGACATGGGGCATGAACAAAAGCCGCGGATCCCTCGGCACGGAGGCGTTCCAGCAGAGATTGATGCCCTCCGATGTGCCCGAGCGGTCGCAAGCCCTGCGGAGCTTCGTGGTGGCCGTCCCGATCAGGGAAACGATGAAATCGGGGCCGCCCGCGACGACGGGAATGCCTTGGGGAAGTCCCGTCTCTTCGGAGGCAAGGCGCGTGACTTGCCCCACGATGGAGCCCAGCGCGGCAAAGGGAGGGAACTTTCGCTCGTCCAGATCCAAAAGCCGCAGCGAAGCCGAGTCCCAGATTATCGCTTGGTAGCCTTCGGCCGGAAGGATGCTGATCCAGTTGCCGCAGAGGCGAGCGATCAGGAATTCGGGGCAGGAGGAAAACCAACGCGTTCTTTCATAGAGATCGGGCCGATGGGCTTTCATCCAGAGGACTTTTGGAAGATTGTAGGCGGGATCAAGGGAGCGTCCGAGAATCGGTTCGGCCAGTTCCGACTCTTCGGCCGCCCTTCTGTCCATCCAGGTGATGGCATTATGGAGGGGTTTGCCTCCCTCGTCCACGGGCAGAAGCGTTGGGCCATTGCCGCTCACCACGACGCATTCCACATCCTTCAGTCCAGCGGGCATGAGGGTGGACAAGGCGGCGAGCAGTCTCCCCATGGCCTCGATCCACGAACGCGGGTCGATCTCATGCTCGATGGGATTGGGGCCGATGATACCTCGTATCGCTTCCCTTTCCACTCCTAGGCAAGTTCCATCCCGCTCGAACAACGCGGCCTTAGCGCTTGTCGTGCCGATGTCGATGGCGACAATCATACAAAGAACCGTTCCATGCCGCGCAGCCTATCCGTCTGGGACCTGAGTTCGTCCAGGCGGCGCTGGGCTTCGGCGATCGCCTCTTCCTCCGCGCCGATCCGCTCTTCGTATTTCTTGATGAGGAGAGCCTTGCAAAGTTCGCCCGAGGGTTCCTTTTCCGCCAGATCGAAAAACTCCTTTATCTCGCCGAGGCTCAGTCCATAGGATTTCAGCTGCTTTATCCGCTTGAGGTAGATTATGTTCCTGCCGGGATAGCGGCGGTGAATTCCTTCGGTCCTGTCGTTCGATTTGAGAAGGCCCAGCTCTTCATAATAACGGATCGTCCTCGCGGTGAGGCCGAACATTGAGGCGAGATCTCCGATTTTCAGACTGTCATCCTGTGTTTTCATGGCTGGCGATTGCTATGATAGCCTACTTGAATATTTTTTTAAATATGGTATCATCAATTTTACGTAAGATTTTTTATTACGTAAATTTCAATCCAGTACCGATTCCTGTTTTCCGTGGAGGACTTCTATGAAGCGTCGTTTGATCCTGACCCTGACTATCCTCGCCATTACCCTTCCAGCGTTCGCGAAGCCGCCCAAAGTGGGCGTCTTCATTCCGGGCGTCATGGAAGGCAGCCCCACTTATACCGATCTCGCCGCGGGGGCTCAAAGGCTCATCGCGGAAATTCCGGGGGCCTCGGTAAAGGTGTTCGAGGCCGGATTCAACCAGGCGGAATGGCAGGAAAAGCTGACAAGTTTCGTGGCGACGGGAAATTACGACTTCATCCTCACGTCCAATCCTTCGATGCCCGATCTCATCGCGGCGGTCTCGCCGCTTTTCCCTCGGCAGAAGTTCATATGCCTCGATGGGATGGGCTCCGAAAACCCCAATCTCTATACCGTCCTCTACAATCAAACAGAGCAGGGCTACATCACCGGCTATCTCGCCGGGCTCCTTTCGACAAGCTCCCTTACCGGCGCGAATTCAGCCAAGAAGGTTGGCATGATCATAGGCCAACACTATCCCGTCATGGACAAGCTCATCGTCCCCGGGTTCGAGCTGGGGCTGAAGGCCGCGGATTCCGGCTTCCAGCTGGATCTGCGGGTCTTGGGCAATTGGTATGACGCCACGAAGGCGGCCGAGCTTGCCAGCAGCATGATCGACGGCGGCGTGGATGTCATTCTGCCTATATGCGGCTCGGCGAGCCAGGGCGTCCTGAAGGCAGCCCTGGACGCTGGGAAGTATCTCGTCTTTTTCGACAGCGACGAGTACGCGCGCGCTCCAAGGACTATTCTGGGCTGTGTGGCGCTCCGTCAGGAAAAGCTCGCCTACACGAAGCTGAAGGAAGCTGTCGATGGGAAACTCGCCTTCGGGAAGGCCGACGTCGTTGGGGTCAGGGAAGGCTATATCGAGCTTTTGGATACGAACCCGAGCTATCTCAACGGAGTTCCCCCAGCGGTGCGCGCGAAGGTGGCTGAGGCTATCGCGAAGATCAAGAGCGGTGCGCTCGCCTTCAAGGTGCCTCAAATTTGAGGGCCTCAATTCTGAGGGCCTCAATTCTGATGAAGAGCATCGTCCTCAAGAATATCGATAAGTTTTTCCCCTCGAGCGGAACCTGGGCGAACAGAAAAGCTTCGCTTAGGCTGTCGGCGGGCGAAATCCACGCGGTTGTAGGCGAAAACGGCGCCGGCAAGACAACGCTGGTGCGAATTCTGGCGGGGCTCGAGAAGCCCGATTCCGGCTCCCTCCTTATCGACGCCCTTCCCGTTTCTTTCAAGAGCCCCGCTGAGGCCATGAAACGCGGGATAGGCATGGTTCACCAGCATTTCCTGACGATCCCGGGCTTTTCCGCCGGCGAAAACATCGTGTTTGGGGCTGAGCCAAGGGCGGGCGGTTTTTTTGTCGGACGAAGGGGCTCGGAGCGAGCGGCGGCGGCGGCGATGCGTCGTTTTGGCTTTTCCATCGATCCCGCGAAGGCGGCCGAATCGCTGACCGTCGGAGAAAGGCAGCAGGTGGAGATCCTCAAGCTGCTCTACAGGGATTGCGAAGTGCTCATCCTCGACGAGCCCACCTCGGTGCTCACCGAACAGGAAATACAGTCGCTTTTCTCGATATTGCGCCGGCTGAGGGAAGAAGGGCGGACCATCGTCATTATCACCCACAAGGTCAAGGAAGTGAAGGAAATCGCCGATGTGGTGAGCGTGATGAGGGAAGGAGCGACGGTCGGCAGTTTCAAGACTTCCGAGGTTTCGGAATTCGCCCTTTCTGCCGCGATGATGGGGCAAACGGCTTTCAAGGAGCATCGTCCTCGGGCCCGCGCGCTTCCCGGGCTCGAGCCCGTCCTCGAGCTCGAAGCGGTGAGCCTGAGGAGCGGGCACCGCGGCGCGGCGCGGCTCGAGAATATTTCGCTTGCCCTGGGCGCCGGCGAAATCTGCGGCGTATGCGCTATCTCGGGGAACGGACTCTTGGAACTCGAGGATTTGCTCGCGGGCATGTTGAAACCGAGTTCCGGCACCCTCAGATTTCTCAGGGCACCCTACCCGAAACTCAGATCGGCGCCCTGGAAATCGCGGGGCATCGGCTATGTTCCTTCCGACAGGATGAGGCGTGGCTCATGCGCGGGAAAAACCGTGGCTGAAAATTTCATTGCCCTGGACAGATCCACCTTCTTCCCGAAGGGTATCCTCGACGCCGAGGCCGCGAAAACCGCCTCAGCCGACGCCATCCTCGAATTCTCGATAAAAGCCAAGCCCTGGAGTTTTGTCGATGAACTTTCGGGAGGCAGTGTCCAAAAAATGATCTTGGCGAGGGAGCTCTCCGACCCTCCTCCCCGGCTCTGCGTCCTCTGCGAGCCTACCTGGGGTCTCGACGCAGCATCCACCGAGTTCGCCTATGACAGGATCCTCGCTCTCAGGGAAAAAGGTTCGGCTATCCTACTGCTCTCTTCCGACCTCGACGAGATAATCACCTTGGCCGAGAGGATCATCGTCTTGCACGGAGGCAGGGTGGTGGGCGCCATGGCGAATGACCGGAACATCACGAGAGAAGGCCTTGGCGCGCTGATGCTCGGCTTGGGCGCCGCGCGAGCGACGGCGCGCGCGATTGGCGGCTCCAATGATTGAACAGGAAAGAAAACGCGGAAAGGTGCTCATGGCCACGATCGCCGCCGCGGTGGCTTCCGCCTGCCTTCTGATCCTCCTTTTTTCGAAGGACTTCGTTGGATCGCTCTATCTCTTCTTCATCGCCCCTCTCACGAATTTCTATTATCTGGGCAATCTCGTGGCCACGATGGTGCCGCTCATCGTCGCCGGGCTGGGCGTCGCCTTCGCCTTCGAATCGCGCAACTTCAATCTCGGCGGGGAGGGGCAGATCTACGCGGGCGCCCTGGCCGCGACCCTCGTTGCCCTCCTCCTGCCCGAAAGCCCCGCCCTTGGCGTCCAGCTCCTTTCCTGCGCGGCCGCGGCCGTGGCGGGCGGGCTCATCGGCGCGTTCTCGGGCATGCTGAAACGAAGGCTCGGCGTCGACGAGTTGATATCGTCCTTCCTCGCTTCATCGCTCATCGTCTTGTTCGTCGATTATCTGGTGACGGGACCTTTCCAGGATCCGTCGAGCAATTTCCAGACGACCCGGGCCATAGCTCCCGCCGCCGCCTTCGCGAGAATCTTCCTGCCTTCATCGTTAAGCTCGGGCATCTTCGTCGCCCTCCTCCTTTCACTCGCCGGCAAAGCAGTCATGGACAGGACCAGGTTCGGCTTCGAGCTAAAGCTCTGCGGAGCCAACAGGGAATTCGCCCAGTACGCGGGAATCGACAGCGGCAGCTACACCCTCGTCCCCATGGCCTTGTCGGGCGCGCTCCACGGCCTCGCCGGAAGCCTGATGATTTTCGGATCCTATTATAAAGTCATGCGCGGCTTTTCCTCCGGCATTGGATGGAGCGCCATCGCCGTGTCGCTCATCGCGAAAAACAATCCGCTCGCCCTCATTCCCGCCGCGGCGTTTTATGCCTATCTCGATTCGGGCGCCAAGAGTGTCATGATGGGTTCGGACCTTAGCTCGGAAATCGTGGCGATCGTCCAGGCCGTCATATTCCTTTTCATAACGGCGAGCAGGCTCCCCTTCGCCAGGGTATTCGCTTCAAGGAAGGGGGGCTCCGAATGAACTGGCTGGGCGCCGCGGGAATGCTGTCGGGCAACGCGATCGCGGCCATGACACCCCTCGTTTTCGCCGCTATGGGCGGCCTTTTCACGGAATTGGCGGGCATGCTCAACATCGCCCTCGAAGGCTTGATCCTCGTCGGGGCCTTTTTCGCCATCGTCGCCGCCTCGGTGACGCATAGTCTCCTCGCGGGATTCATCGCCGGCAGCCTCGCGGCGATGACACTCGCCTGGGTCTACGGGGCCGCCACGATACGATTGAAGGCGAATATTTTCGTAACCGGGCTCGCGGCCAATATTTTCGCCTCGGGGCTGACGGTTGTTCTCTCCAATCAATGGTTCGGCACAAAAGGCGTCATCGCCCTCAAGGCTCCGGAATTGACTCGGCCCTTCGCGGGCGCCTTAGGCGGCATTCCGTTCCTGGGACAGGTTCTTTTTTCCCACGACATCATCGCCTATCTTTCATGGCTCTGCGTGCTGGCGACCTGGATCCTCATCCACAATACTTCCGCGGGAATCAGGATGAGGGCCACAGGGGCCAATCCCGAAGCCGTCGCCGCATCGGGATTCAAGCCGGACGCCTACCGGCTCCTGGCCATCGTCCTGTCGGGCTTATTCTGCGGCATGGCTGGCGCCAGCCTTTCGCTTCCGCTCGCGGCCTATGTGCCGAACATGAGCGCTGGCCGAGGATGGATAGCCTTGGTGGCGATTTATCTCGGGGCGAGGAAGCCGGGGAGGATAGCATTAGCTTGCTTTGTCTTCGCCTTGGCCGAGAGTTATTCGAATTATGCCCAGGGGCTTTTAAGGATACCGAGCGAGTTCATGCTGGCGATTCCCTACGCGGCGACCTTGATCGCCCTCGTGGCCGGGTCTATGGCCGAACGAGCGCGACGCGGGAATCGCTGAGCGTTCAGAGCAAGGCCGGCAACTCGTCCAGCGACAGGATGCGCTCGAAGCCAAGATCGGCGAACCTCTCCCCTTCGTCCTTCAGGATGGCGCGCCCGCCGAGGGCAAGATAGCCTTTGATATACTTGGGGCTGTCGTCGATGAAGACCGTCGTTTCGGCGGAAAGGCCCGAAGCCTCCAGCGCCCGCAAATAGGATTTGGGGTGAGGCTTGCCGACGAGTCCATTGTATTTTATGTCAAAGACGCGGGCGAAGCGATCCTCAATACCCAAGGCTTTCATCACTCGCTCGGCGTGCTCCATCGGGGCGTTCGTGAGCACGATTTTCGGATAATCGAGGGAATCCAGAAGCGCCTGGAGGCCAAGGTCGGCGGATAGACAGGCTTCCTCCCCCTCGGGATGGGTCGACGCGAAATAGCCTTCCACGTCCTTGAGTCCTTTTTCGAACACGAGCCATTCGAGGGTGGTCCCGAAGCGTCGCGCCCCCTCCCTCCGCCGCGCGTTGGTCTCTTCGGGCGGCCAGCCGAGGTACCGGGACACGTATTCATTGATTCTTTCGAGAACCCTCCGCTCCATGCCGTTCTTCTCGGAATAGAGCGTATTGTCGAGATCGAACATCAAGGCTTTCGTCATTGGAAAAATTGTAGCATGGATGGCGCGAAGGCTTCAACGGAGGCCTTCCACCCCGCTTTGCCTGTAGCCTTTGGCCGGGCTTTGCACTATATTTTCCCTGGGGGAAAACCGAATGATACCGATCGGCGACGAGAATTCCTGCGGACGAGGCAAAGCTGTCGTCACCTGGACCATCATCGCGATAAATATCGCCGTTTTTATATTCATCCAAGGCTTCGGCGCCAATGCCCGGAGCACCCTGGCATTGGCTGTCGTGCCAGCGGAAATAGCGCTTGGCAAAGGCTTGCTCACCCTTCTCACGAGTCAATTCGCCCATGCCGGTTTCATGCACCTGGCGGGCAACATGCTCTTTCTCGGCATCTTCGGCGATAATGTCGAATGCCGGATTGGGCGCGCGCGCTACCTTGCCCTCTACCTCATCTCGGGAATGATCGGCGTGCTCGCCCATGTCGCGACCGCCGCCGCGCTGGGCGGGGCCGCCGCTGAGGCACCCCTGATCGGGGCTTTCGCGGGCCTTTCCGGGGTTCTCCCCCCCCCCCCCCCTCCTTTTCCCCCCACACAAAACTCCT
>Ga0074195_1003537_pt1 | contig 14494 bp, 15 predicted proteins | sample EPASupsiteHSE623_FD_64525 | JGI IMG/M metagenome (GOLD analysis project Ga0074195, IMG submission 64525) | Bioremediated contaminated groundwater from EPA Superfund site, New Mexico - Sample HSE6-23 | ecosystem: Environmental > Aquatic > Deep subsurface > Groundwater > Contaminated ...
ACAAGCTATGCGTGCTCGTTCGACCCAGATTTTATTTTTCTATGATTGGAAAATTGAAACCATAAAAACTCTATATGTTAGTTATGCATTGGTCTTTAATATACTAATTTTTATTAATAAATCCGAATTTGCTTGGATTTTAAGTAAAGCTATATATTAATGTTTATGTTTAAATTTTTTGCTTCTGGTGACTTTTTTCTGTGGCCTTGCTTGTACGGTTGTTCCAAGTTGTTGCCTTTTGACGTTTATAACATCACTAATGTCATAGAGTGCTCTAACAAGTTTATCATAATGATCCTTGCTTGATACATCCACGGTAATTTCAACTATGGCTGTATTATCACGTTTTATTTTTACGCCAGCATAAGTTACGTTAGTCTGTTGATCTGCTATTTTGCCTAATATATCTTTAAAAACACCTATTCTGTCTATTACTTCCACAATAAAACTGACAGGATAGCTTTTTAAATTATCGACTTGGCTTTTTTCAGACCAGGTTACATTCATTATCCTTTCAGGGTCTACAATTGACAGACTTTTGCAGTTTTCTCTATGTATACTTATACCTCTTGATCTTGTTATTACACCTACTATATTTTCACCAGGCAGTGGGAAACAGCATTTTGAAATATGATGCATCATCCCGTCCAATCCCTCTATATTTTTACTTAATTTTTCAGATTTTCCAGCGGCATATCTCGGTTTTTTGACTAATTCTTCTGTGTCCTTATCTTCTTTTTTAAGTTTATGAGTAATTTTAGATATATTTAATTCACCATAACCTATTGCGGCAAACAAATCTTCAAGTGAATTATTATTTAACTGGTTTGCTATTTCTAATAATTTGCCTGATTTTATTAATTCTTCAACTTTAGCTTTGGTTAATTCACTTTCTAATAAAGATTTACCTTGTATTATATGCTCATCACGACGATTTTTCTTGAACCATGCTCGCACACGCCCCTTGGCGGTATTTGTTGCAACTATATTTAACCAATCCAGACGAGGATGTGAGTTTTTATTTGTAATTATTTCTATAATATCGCCATTTTTTAACACCGTATCCAGAGGAGCCATTTTACCGTTAATTAAGGCACCCACACAGGTATGACCAACTTCAGTGTGTACCCTATAGGCAAAATCTATTGGTACTGCGCCGCTTGGTAAATCGTGAACATCTCCTTTTGGAGTAAATACAAAAACCTCATCTCTAAACAAATCCAGTTTTACAGAATCTACGTATTCTCTAGCGTCTTTAACATCTTGTTGAAACTCTACCAATTTTCTTAACCAGAGGAATTTTTTATCCAGTTCTTTATTAGTAGGTTGTGGTTGCCCACCTTCTTTATATTTCCAATGTGCCGCAATACCGTATTCAGCTACCAAATGCATTTCATTGGTTCTAATTTGTACTTCCAAGGGCTTTCCGTTTGGCCCTATAACAGTTGTATGAAGCGATCTATATAAATTGCTTTTAGGCATGGCTATATAATCTTTAAATCTGCCTGGTATTGGTTTAAATGCTGAGTGTATAATTCCTAAAACCTCATAGCATTCTTTTTCTGCATCAACTAATACTCTAACAGCCGTGATATCAAATAGTTCAGTAAATGATTTTTCTTTGTTAGACATTTTTTTGTAGATACTATAATAATTTTTAGCCCTTCCATGGACGCTACCTTTAAGGTCTGTTTCTTTTAACAGATGTTCTATTTTTTTTATGGTTACTTTAACTATTTTATCTCGTTCTTTTTCGCTTTCTTCAAGGTTATGTTCTATTTCTGAATATACGTCTGGGTGTAAATAAAGTAAGCACAAGTCATCCAATTCAGATTTTAATTTCCCCATACCTAATCTATTAGCTAAAGGAGAAAATATTTCGAGTGTTTCCTGAGCAATCCTTTTTTGTTTTAATTCAGGCATAAATTTTAAGGTTCTCATATTATGTAGCCTATCAGCAAGTTTCAATAATATTACTCTTATATCGTTTGCCATGGCGAGGAACATTTTTCTAAAATTCTCTGCCTGACGTTGTTCTTTAGAACTAAAACTGTATTTGCTCAGTTTTGTAACACTATCAACAAGATTAAATACGCTTTCGCCAAATTTTTCTTTTATTGTTTCTGGTGTTGCGTCTGTATCTTCCAATAAATCATGAAGGAGAGCAGCTGTAATAGTTTCCATATCTGATTGCAATTCTGCCAAAATACAGGCTACTTCAAGAGGGTGAATTATATATGGTTCTTCACTGGCTCTTATTTGACCTTTATGATATTCATTTGCAAGTTCAAAAGCTTGCCTGGCAGTTTCAATATCTTTTAGTGATCGTTCCTGCTCAAGTAAAATCTTTTCAAGTTTTTGGAATAAGGTTATATGTTCCATAAATTTTTTATTTAATATAATAAAATAAAGTTTACTCATAAAATTGTACATTAATTTTCTAGATTATTGCTAGAGGTAAGAAAAAAAATTGTCCATTAACATTTTAAAATTTAATAATGAAATAAAATTCAGTGTTAATGTAGTACCAAAGTCTTCGAAAAATAGTTTATCTTTACTGGATGAAGGAATAATAAAACTTAAAATAAAAGCTCCACCTGTAGACGGTAAAGCTAATAAAGCCTGTGTGGAGTTTATAGCAGAGTGCCTGAAAGTATCCAAGTCTCAGGTTAAGATTGTTTCAGGGTTGCAATCAAAAACAAAAACTGTTGTAGTAAGTGGTGATCCTGAAATTTTATCTAAGATGCTTCTTGAATTACTAATTAAAGAATAAGGTTTAAAAATTGAATAATATTATGACCTTCTTAAAATATCTACAGGGTCAAGTCTTGCGGCATAAAAGGCCGGTATTATGCTTGATAGACAAATAATAACAATAGTTGAAATAGCAGTAATTAATAAATCCATAATTTTTAACTCAACTGGAAGAAATGCTACCTGGTAAACATCTACAGGTAAAGCTATAGGATAATTTTTAAAATAAGAAATAATTATAAGTGCTAATATTAATCCTGTTATAACTCCAAGTATGCCTATAATTAAGCTTTCTAAGATAAATATTAGAACTATATTCTTTCTAGTAAGACCTATAGCGGATAGAACTGCTATTTGTTGTGATTGAGAAAGAACTTGTATAAACTGTGAATTACCTACTGCTAATGAAACAGCTATAATTAGTAATAATAAAACTATAAAAATAACTGTTTTTTCAATATAAATAGCATCTATAAGGCTTTTATTATCATTTTGCCAATCAGTAGCAGTTATATTAGGATTAAATTTCAATAGGGATAAAGAGAAATCATGTGATTTAAATGGGTTTTTAATCCATATTGCTTCGAATACATTAATTTTTGATGCAATGCCTTCTTCTGGCAATGCTTGTAATGAGATTACATTATCAAAGGTTGTTATGATTACATTTGAATCAAAATCATAAAGGCCGATTCTGAATATGCCTGATACAATTAGCTCTGTAGCTATAGCAGGGCCGCTCAAAATTTGTATTTTGTCTCCAGGTCTTAGCTCTAGATTGTTAGCCAGTTTGTAACCTATTATAGCCTGATTGTATTTAGGATACTTGCCTTCTATTAAAATGTTTTTATGTTTAAAAAGTTCAGGTATTTTTTTTTGTTGGGCACCTCTTAATAAAATACCCTGTACTTGATTATTATTTTTATTTATTACCAATGCCTGAACCTGAGCTATTCTTATATGATAGTCAATATCATTTTTTTTAGGTATTAAAGCCTTGTTAAAATTACCAAAAACAGTATTGTGTGGTGAAGCTATAAAGATTTTATCTAATAATGTTTTTTCAAAACCATTAGATAAAGACAGTGCAACTATAAGAATAGCGACACAAACAGCTACAATACAGAAAGAAAGAATGTTTTGCCATTTTCTTGATTTAAACCTGCATAGTATAAAATAAATTACGGCCTTCAAATTGTGCTGTTTCCTTTGGTTTTATTATCTTAAATAATTCATAAAAATATTAACATAATTGTAGGTGGGCGTTATCCATAAACAATTGTAACGCACATATTTTTGTCAAAAAAAAGATCACTACATAACTTAAAAATTATTCGATTTTAAAAAACCTCACCCTCCCAGCCTTAAGGTGACACATGGGGCTTCACTCGCAAGCTACGCTTGCTCTGTCAACCCATATTTTATTTTTGTAGTTTTTGAAAATCGAATTCAATAAAACCTTTCTATTAAGTTATGCATTGATCTATGTTAGTTATGTATTGGTCTTTAGTAATTAAAAATACCACGATTTTAACCGTAGTATTTTTAATAAATTATGGACTTGTCAGAAATATTAGCCTCCATTTGCTTTAGACATTACAGTTTCAACACATTTTAAAATAACTTGTAAGATTGCAAACAATGGGTTAACGTTTGATCCAGAGTTAGTTGTATTTGTGGTACCAGTTGTAGGAGTTGAGGTGGTATCAGTTGTAGGAGTTGAGGTGGTACCGGTTGTAGGGGATGAAGTTGTACCGGCTGTAGGGGATGAAGTTGTACCGGTTGTAGGGGATGAAGTTGTACCGGTTGTAGGGGATGAAGTTGGACCGGTTGTAGGGGATGAAGTTGTACCGATTGTGGGGGATGAAGTTGTACCGGTTGTAGGGGATGAAGTAGTATCAGTATTATTTCCTGTACCGCAATTGTTTTTGGTACGCATTGTAAAAGTTCCAAAGGGGCCTCTATAAGTAAAGCTTGTCATTGATTTTTTTGTATCTGAGTCATTATTTGTTGATGTTGGTGTAGTTGTATCTGTATTATTTGTTGTAGATGAACCTGTGCCTGTATTATTATTCGTTATACCATTCATAAACATTGAGGCACAATTTAAAATACCTTTTGTAAAGCCCATAATATTTTGATTTAACGAATTACCGGAATTATAATTATTCATGGCATTTATATAATCTGCATTGTAATCTGCATTTTGTGTGGCATTTTCTTTCTCAGATTTTGTTTTAAAGTTACTTTTATCTAAACCCATATAAGGATTTAAACATTTCTCTGATAATTTTTTCTCAATACCATTATGTTTCTGGTTACATTTTTCTTTGTCCTGACAATTATTTTCTTTTTTATTTTTCACTTGATAACGTGAAAAATTCTCATAACAATTAAAATCTTTCATCTTTGTTGCCATAACATTGACCCCCTTGCTTGCTCTCTCTTTTTTTTTAATCCTAACTCTGTATTTGTATTATAAAGATTTTTTTTTGATTTTACATAACCAATATCATCCATTTATTACTAGGTATTTTCATCCATTTTTTATAATCAAATATAAAAATTATTTCTTATTCGGATATAGTTGAAAAATTTAAAAGGTGTTTTAGCCCGCCAACGGCAAAATAAAACACCCTAATTCCATTCTAATCTCTATGGTAATTACTCAGCACGAGGAGGACTGAAGGTCCAACGCAAGGTGATCGCAAGATCAATCATTGAAACAAATAAGCTGGTTACGATTGCTACGCTCCCGTTGGTCGCTCGCAAAGACCTGAGCAATTACTTTTTATGTTTTTACTGTAATGATAGTTATAGATAAACTTTTAATAGCTGTACTATTTTACTGGAATTGCGTAATTTTGAAAGTGCACGTATTTCAGTTTGTCTAATACATTCTTTTGTTACGCCATAAATTTTTCCAATATCTTCCAGCGTCCTATTTCGTTGACCATCCAAGCCAAATCTCATTTTTAAAACACCGCTTTCTCTTCCTTTCAAATTATCCAGTATAGAGAAAATATTTTTCTTAAGTTCTTCTGTAACAGGTTTGTTTTCTGGAATTTCAGAACTATCTTCAATAAAGTCATTAAGGGTTAATGTATTTCCATCCTTCATAGTTACTGATGACTCCAAAGATATCATATTACTGAATAAAACGCTTAGTTCATTTATTTTATTAACATCCAATTTAGCTTCCTTAGCTATTTCATCAACACTAGGAATCCGATTAAGTTTTATCTCCAACTCTCTTTTAATTTTTGTAACCTTGTTGATAGCATCAAATATATGCAGTGGCAATCTTACGCCTTTAGATTGATCTGCTATAACCTTACTAACAGATTGCCTAATCCACCAGGTTGCATATGTGCTAAACTTGTAGCCATATTTAAAATTAAATTTTTCCACAGCTTTAATTAATCCCAGGTTGCCTTCCTGGATTAGGTCCATAAAAGAAACTCCCCTGTTAACATATTTTTTTGCAATACTAACAACTAAACGTAAATTTGATCTAACTAAAGCCCTCTTTGCTTCAATATCTCCTTTAGCAACTCTTTCTGCTAGATTTAATTCTTCCTGATGTGTAAGTAGAGGTATTTGAGATATTTGGTTCATGTATTTTTTAATCATATCGTCATGAAAAAAATGTGAAATGCTTTCATTTTTAATATCGCATTCTTGACTGTTTAATTCACTGTCTTCTGTAAATGCTTCTCTTTCTAGATCTTTGACCCTGTAATCATGAGTAGTGCTCGATAATAAAGTAACCAAAATATACCCTCCTTTGTTTTTTAATTAATTTTGAAAATAAAAGTTAACCTGTTCACTTAGATTAATTAAAAGCAAAACGGTATAATAAGAAATTCCTTATTTGATAAATGAGTTTGCAATAACCACTTAAATAAAGCTTTTTTAAAAAAAATTAAATATGGGTGAATAAATTAAAGCAGAGTAGTGTTAATTTAATTACAGAAATTAAATTACAGTGGGCAAAACTATGTAAAAATTAAATAATGCAGAAAGATATACTTCTTCAGTAATTCAAAAATAAATGTGCAATTAATCTCTAATCTCTCAAAAAGGTTTTCTTAAGCTTTTTGTAAAAAATACGCAGGTAAAAGTACTGCTTATTCAGCTAATCATAAGAAAAACATGAGGTAAAATGATTTAATTAAGCTCAGTATATATTTTGTATCTAACTCATATCCAGTTATTATTTTATATTATCAAAAAAACAATCATTAGTCAATTCTAATATTACGTATCGTAAACTAATATAAACAATAATAGGGTGGTTTGTTACATATCGTAATGTATATACTGTTTTAAGCAATCTAAATTATTCAGGGTAATTATTTAAGTTGATAGCAAATTAATAATAAAATACAAAGCATTTTTTAAATTTAGAAAGGAGAAAAATGGTTTTAAGGTCAAGTAATGTAAACTTTCAAAGACATTATAAAATATGGAAATGCAACTCTGGCTGTAAACAGGATGAGGTTATCAGAAAAGCACTTAAAGAAAGAGAACAAGATATCGATGTTATGCGCAAAAAGTTAGGAATAGATAAAGAAAATCCTTGGACTTCATGATTATTTTGAAAACTTTGAAATACCCACATATCCGGTCAGAACATCAAAAAGAGAAAACCTGACTTATGGTCGTTTAGATTCATGGTCCTCTGCTCCTTTAGTTTCCGCTACTAATGTTTTAGGTATGATTAAAGGCAGCGAAAAACCTGATCAAAACTCTTCCGGATGAATTTAAATTAGAATTTTTTAATGGTCCAAAGTCAGAAATAGACTTAAAATATAATGATAACAAGACTAAGTATGGTGATTCTTTTTATAAAACCTATACAAAACCATTTATGATGTCTATCGAAAATTTTATAGACAACGTTTTAAACGATATCAAAAAAAATCAAACTGAATACTATGAAGACGCAAAAGAAATGAGAGAAATTCAGTTAAATAAAATAAAAAAAATAGAAGAGGAACACAAGGCACGTTTAAGAAGTAGGTTTGATCATCGGTATTGATAACTTAACATAGATAAGATATAATAATCCTAATAAAGGGAGGATTATTATGGAATGCAAAAGATGTCAAAGTAATAAATATGTAAAAAATGGTTTTGACAAGGATAAGCAAAGATATAAATGCTGTGAATGTGGATATAATTTTACAGATACACCACAACGAGGCTATCCATTAGAAACAAAGTTGCAAGCACTGCACCTGTATTTAGAAGGGCTTGGCTTTAGATCAATAGCAAGATTTTTAAAAGTAAGCAATGTAGCTGTATTAAAATGGATAAAATCATTTGGAGCAAATATAGAACATGAAATGCCAGCAAAGATTGATTTTATGGAAATAGATGAAATGCATCACTACATTGAAAAAAAGACAAAAAATTATGGATCTGGTTGGCTATTGATAGAGTTAAAAACAATGTCTTTGCCTAACAAACCGGTTGTCGTGGTACAAAAACAGGTTTAAAGCTTTGGAATAAAATCAAAGATATTGATTGTGAACTATATGCAACTGATTATTGGCTACCATACGAAGTCTTTATTCCTGAGAATAAACATATTCAGACAAAAGCGGAAACTTATACTATTGAAGGTTTCAATTCAATTACTAGGCACTATCTTGCAAGATTTAGAAGAAAAACAAAATGTTATTCAAAATCTATAGAAATGGTAGAGTATTCATTAAATTTACTACTCAAAAGAAAGGAAATTTTACGTTATCTATGCTAGATTAGCAACACCTAAATTTTTAATTACTTTACCCCGTAAAAACAACCACCCTATTTCGGCCTTCCTGTTTGGCTTTATACAAAGCTATATCGGCTTCGTCATAAACGTCTGCAGGGTTTTTGTCTTTACCATCAAAAGTTGCCACACCTATACTTATAGTAATCTTGATTATTTCTTCCTTGTCAGAAAGGCTTTTTGTTAATTTAAATTCTGTTTTTTCAACAGATGACCTGATTCTTTCTGCAATAACTCTAGCCCCTTCCATTGAGGTATCAGGCAATAGAATTATGAACTCTTCTCCACCGTACCTGCCAACTATATCATAATCCCTTATGCATTTTATAAATACTTTGGCCATTTTCTTTAAAACATAATCACCGGCACTGTGGCCGTATGTATCGTTAATACTTTTAAAAAAGTCAACATCTAATATAAGTATAGAGAGAGGTCTTCTTGTCCTAGAAACTACACTTGCTTCTTGCATTAATCTTTTATTTATTTGCCTTCTATTGTCAAGCCCAGTCAAAGCATCAACTGTAGCATGCTTAACTGTTCTAGCATAAACATTTGCTCTGTTTACAGTTACTACGCACTGTTTAGCCATTTCTTTGATAAATTCCACTTCTTCTTCAGAAAGTTCAAATACTTTTGCATCACCTACCACTACTCCAAAAATATCATCATCATTTAATAATGGTATTGCGATTATCCTTTTATCACTTGACATAACAATTTCTTTTTTTTCATTAACAAGGTCTAAAAGCGGATCAATATTATCTCTGGAATAAGAATTTGGCCAGGATATTTTAAAAATATCATTAGCTTGTTTTTGAAAAATATAAATAAGTGCGTTAGGAACGTATTTATCCATTATTTCACCCATTAAAGGTATAACAAAGTCCAGTTCATATTGAGTTTCAATAATTTTTGCTATATCTCTAACAGCGCTTGAAATAATGGAATTAAACGTTATATATTTTCTTAAACGATCATTAATGATAGCTGTAGAAATTTGTGTTGCTAATATATTAAACAGCATCAAGTAATCTTGAGTTATAGTTTCTGTAAATACCCTTGGATTCTCAAAAATTATTATGCCCAACAGATTATTTTTTTCTACCAGGGGCAAAACCAATACCATATCTTTTACAATTTCTTGTAAAGACTCTTCTTTTAATTTACTAAAATTGACAAATTCTTTTTGATACTGAACAAAAAACATTTGATCATCTAAAAGTTTTTTATTTAGGTTATGAGAAAGTTTTTTTATTACTTTATCAATTTCATTTAAGAAGGTCTTAGAATATTTTCCATCTATATTAAAGACTGTATCGAACTTACCAGTTTTTTCATTTTTTAAAAATACGTTCATCTTTTCAAGCCCTAGAAAAATTTCCAGTATGTGATAGATAGATTCAAGCATATTGGATAATTCAAGGCTACTGTTAATAGTCTTTGTAACCTCATAGAGAACGGTTAGTTCTAATATTTTTCTATGATCCTGTTTCAAAAACACTAAAAAAACCTCTTATTCAAAGAATGATTCAAGACCGCCACCGCTTTCAACTTCCTGTTTGGATTCATTAAACAGCATAAACAACTTATCTTGATCTATATTAAGGTAATCTAAAACATTAGGATCAAATCTTTCAATATTCATAAATTCATAAGGTTTACTGATAATGTTGGAAAAAATATTTGCAAGGTAAATAATACTGACAAGCTTTGTATTAGAGACAGAATCTAAAGGGTTATGATGACATCTTATTGTTTCAGAGAGGCTTTCTGGAAGATTCCACTTATCAGCAAGCTTGTATCCTATATTTGCGTGGTTCATTCCGATTATTTCTTCTTCAGCTCTAATCATTTCTTCTGAAGTATATCGTGGACCCAAAAGTTTAAAAACTTCCACGTAGTCTGAGTGTCCGTATTGATCAAAAACGACTTTACCTATATCATGGAGTATACCACAGCTAAAGGCTTCTCCTCCTTCTGTTATACCTAAATTGTTAGCTATAAGCCTTGCACATAAAGCAGTTGCTATTGAATGTTTCCAAAATTCTTTATAGTCCAGAGTTTTACCTGCTTTAGCATCTTTTGGACTAAAAATTTTAAAAATGCTTGTAGAGAGCACAAGGCCTCTCATTGTGGTAAACCCTAAAATCATTATAGATTGTTGTATAGAACTTATTTGTTTTGGAAAACCATAGTAAGCAGAGTTTACCAACCTTAAAACCCTTGTGGTTAAACCAGGGTCATGTGCAATAACCCTACTAAGTTCTGCTGCTGAAGAATTTGGATTACTTACTAATTCCATTACCTTTGTTACCACTTCGGGTAAAGAAGGTATATCCCTAACTTTTTTTAGAACATTATTTACTTTATCAAGGCTTTTTTCTTTTGTAGGGTCTGTTAATACTGTATGTTCAGTGATAGAAAAAACCTCTTTTGAATTTTTCTTTAATTCTTCGTATACACATTGTTTAAAGTTTTTATCAAAGCTTATCCTGTCAAACTTTAAGACTATTACACGTTCAAAATCATCAGCCGTAGAGTCATCTATAAGGTGACTTAACTCTGGTTTTTCATAATCAGGCTCAACAGGTTGATCTATATAAAACCTAAGCAGTTTAAAATTATGTTCCTTACAAAATTTTTCTATTTGCTCTTTTTGAATTTTTATTTCCAAAGTCTTATCAACTTTGTCACCAATAGAAGAACATATATAACCAACTACTTTCAAATTATTATTCCTAAAATACCGGTATTAGAGAATATTTACAAAATCTTTAAAAATTATACATCTTATTACTTAACTATAATATTATATTAACTGTAGTAAAAAAATTACACAATGACCATTAAGACGATGAATAATAAAAGTAATAATTCTGTACCATTTGATCCTGGATTTTCGGCTTTTTATCCTTTATTTGTGCAAGAGGTAATAAATCATCTTGACTCTGTGCTTAAATTAAAGACTCGTAATCAAGTAAAATTCCAATTGCAAATCCTAGAGAAAAAATTGGTCAATCCATATGCGACAATTAAAGCAATTTATTATGGTTGTGTAATCTACGGTAGTATTATAGCATCCAAGTACAATAAAGAACCTGCTATTATTGAAGGTAATCCGTTTCAAACATTGGATGCTGAAAAACAAATAAATACAGATCTAACTGTTGAAGTAAATAACGCCATTAACCTATATAGAAAAATGAATTCTAGTATACAATTTCACCTTAATAAAAAAAGTTCACTAACAGAAGATTTTGAAGACTACGCCAATTTGTACATGGAATTTATTACTATAAATAACCAATTTAAGGGTTTAGAAACAACAGATCAAATAATTTTGCCTGCTAAAACCCAACATTTTAAAGATTATACACCTCAGAAGCTTACTTCTTTGGAAGAAAAGGTTTTTGAAATAATTCAAACAAAAAACCTTGAAGGTGTTTTTGAGATTAATTGATATTATAAAGCCCAAGAGAGGCTATTATCAGAATAGGTCCTTATATTCTGTACAATTACACAGATAGTTTGTAGTAATTGCATAAAAGACAAACTAGCGCATTTTAAAAGTGTAAACTTTTTTGTTTATTTTTTTAATTTAACTAGCTTTAAAGCAATAATAAATCTTCAGTATCATTAATTAAGAAGAAGCATTTTAAACCTAACCTAAGGAGACAAATTTAATGATTACAAATTTAACGTTTAAAGGCAAACCGCCAGTTGCTTTTAAATCTTCACAAAATATTTCAAATGAAGAAAAACCTAAGCTTTATTATAGTACTTCTCAAATGGCAGAAGATTATTACCCCGACAAAAAACTTGCTAAAGACTTGAACAAAATAGTCAATCAGCTTGAACGGGCAGATCAGGAAACAATACAAGGCATACAAAAATTAATTATTAATGAAGAGCCTTTAACCGCAGAAACAAAACAAAAAATTGATGAATTATTGAAAAAATCAAAAAATTTATCCCCTACTGAAAAAAAATCATTAAAAGAAGCTGTTTACAAAACTATTGAAAATATTGAAGATTGTCCTAAAATACTAAAAAAATTATTACAAACAACAAACCCAAATTCCAAAATGAGCTGCATGGCGCTAGGAGCAATTATTTTATTCTTTTCACTTACTTCTGGCGTAGCTGCAGCAGAAATTTCTCCATTTATATTTTTGGCAAGCTTTTTAATGATATCTGCAATGGAAAAATTTAGTAAAAAAGATAAAGACAAAGAAGATATAGCTATTGGAGTAGCATAATATCTAAATTTTGGCATTTTAAGACCACTGTATAACCAACATATAGAGTTTTTATGGTTTCGATTTTCAAAAAAAATCACAAAAAGGTCTACCCCTTTATAAGACGGGTTTTTGAAAATTGAATAATTTTTAAGTTATGCAGTCATCTTTACGATGTGGATATTAATTATTTAAGGTTAGCTTTTTACAAAAGTATCTGCGTTTTTATTTTCAAGTTTATCTAATCTATTTTCAAACCTTTTAAATTTGTTTTCTAATCTATCTAATTTATGTTCAATTTTGTTATATCTTTTATTATTATTTTCCATAACTTTAAACTGATTTATGCCAAGTTGTACACTTTCTTTAAGCCTGAGACATAAAAAATCAATCCAGTTTGCATAAGTCATGCCTTTATTTAAACCTGAATTATATCCATCAATAAGTTCATTAGTTCTGCCTACAACATTATTTAGAAGTTTAGAACTCTCATTACAATTGCCATCGCCAATCGGTGTAGTAGTAATTTTAGGTATTTCGTTATGTGATCCATTAAAATTTATCATTTTTTCTCTCCCTTAAATTTTAAATTAAAATTTTATAATAGATATTTACCATGTTCAAAAAATATTCAATTAAGTGTTACATAATAGTAACAAAGTGAGTTTAAGCCCACTTTGTTAATGAATATTTCAATATAAGCTAATCCGGAAAACTTTCCGGAAAGTATTTAAAATTAAGCTTCTACTTTTACTTCTTCGGTAGTTGCGGCAGCTTCAGGAGCTTCTTCAGCTTCTTCTTTTGGTGAGGATACTTTAATTACCGGTATATCTGCTGACAATGTTGGAATTACTCCATTTGGATATTCTAACTCTCCTACTGTTACGTTAACATCAATATCTTCTATTTTAGATATATCAAAAGCAATTTTACTTGGTATATCTTTAGGTAGGCATTCTATTTCTATTTCATTGATGAATTGTAATAGTATACCGCCTTTTTTAACAGCAGGGGATTCATTTTCAAGAACTAAAGGTATGCTTAAAGTTACTTTTTGGTCTTCTTTAACTTGTAAAAATTCAACATTAAGTATTTCTCTAGTTAAAGGATCTGATTGAACGTTTTTAAGTAAAACACTAAAAACTTCCCCATTTTTATTAAGGCTTAACAAGTGTAAACTTTTGTCATTATAAAGTTGAGTAAAAAGTTTTTTCTCTAATTGTATTGAATAAGAATCTATACCTTTTCCGTAAACAGTTGCTGGTATTTTACCTTCTCTTCTTAACTGTCTGGGATTGATTGATGTATCTCTATCAGAAACATTTAAACTGACGATATTAGCCATTGCATAACTCCTGTTATTAATTTAGCGACCTAAAAAAAATAAAGTATCTGGGGCGAAAGGATTCGAACCTCTGAATGGCTGGACCAAAACCAGCTGCCTTACCACTTGGCCACGCCCCAATATACCTTAATGCAAAGTTATTTTATCTATCAAAATTAACAATGTCAAGTTAGCTCATAGTTTTTTATTACTTATTAAAATAAAAATTAGGGCTCATGATATTAAACCGAGGCCATTTAGTACTTATATAAAGATTTTATAATCAGGTATTAAATAATAATCTTTTTTACTAAATTTAAAATTACAAGAAGTTATTCATATGGTCTTCTTATATTATAGTAAACGCATAAAAAAATTATATATATCTGGACCCCT
>Ga0074195_1003539_pt1 | contig 14481 bp, 11 predicted proteins | sample EPASupsiteHSE623_FD_64525 | JGI IMG/M metagenome (GOLD analysis project Ga0074195, IMG submission 64525) | Bioremediated contaminated groundwater from EPA Superfund site, New Mexico - Sample HSE6-23 | ecosystem: Environmental > Aquatic > Deep subsurface > Groundwater > Contaminated ...
TCTATTACCGCCCCGTTAAATTGAAAAGGCCCAGTTGCAACCTCGAAGTGTTGTGGGATCTGGGTAATAAACTTATCAATAATTATTTCCTTCTTTACCCCTATCACAGAATCCATTGGTCCGGTCATGCCTAAATCGGTTATATAAGCTGTCCCTCCCGGTAAGATGCGTTCATCCGCGGTCTGCACGTGGGTGTGAGTGCCTACCACCGCGGATACCCGGCCATCCAGGTACCAGCCCATAGCTACTTTCTCGGAAGTAGCCTCCGCATGAAAATCAACAATTACCACCCGTGCCTTCTCTTTAACCCTTGCCACAATCTCGTCAGCCTTGCGGAAGGGACAGTCAATCGCAGGCATGAAGACCCGTCCGGCCAAATTAATTACCCCGACTTTTACATTGCCCGGGGTATCATAAATACCGGTTCCAGAACCAGGAACGCCTGGCGGATAGTTGGCTGGCCTCACGATCCTAGTTTCCCGGCTTATATATTCATAGGCCTCTCTTTTATTCCAGACATGGTTGCCCATGGTCAGCACGTCTACCCCTGATAAAAATAGCTCCTTGGCAACCTCTTTGGTAATCCCTTTGCCGCCAGCGGCGTTCTCACCGTTAGCTATCACCAGATCCAGCTCGAATTCTCTTCTCAAACCGCTTAAATTAACCTTTACCGCCCGGCGGCCGGAACGCCCGACTATATCTCCGATTACAAGCAGGCGCAAGAGTTTACCTCCTGTTATTTGTTGAATACCAGCACCCTGCCCTCCTCGCGGAAGGCAAAAAGGGACTTGTTCTCAGTTGAACTTTTTATACTCTCAAGCATATGCTCTATCATTTCTTCCTGAGCGATCATTTCTTCCTCAATAAGACGTTCATTTTCCTCTGTTACGAGGTTGTTGTTGAGGTGTTGGTGGAACAGCTCAACTATTAAGGTTATTTCCTCCTGAGCCAGTGATCCCACATCTCTTTGGACCTCAATCAAGGTCAGGTTATCACACACCTGGTGGCTGATCGCCACTAATCTTGTCTCATTCCCTTCCAGGAGACTATATACTTCAATGCTGTCCATGACTTTTTCTTTTAAGCAGTCCAGCTCATTATCTCCCAAAACCTGTGAGTATATAAAGGTAAACTTTAGTAGATGTTGCTCTGGATCAAAGTTGATCGTGGCTACTTCAGGGTAACGTACCAGGATAGAAATCAACAGTCCGACACTATCTGTAAGATCATCCCTGTTGCCTTTATAATGAACCCCCAATGCTGTCACCTTCCTTACAAACCTGCCTGAATAAATAGTGATTCTGTTTTCAATACATTATTCCTGCTTTTTTAAACCGCGCCTGTCTAAAAAATTCTTCCATAATAAAAAGAAAATGGACCTTCGTGCAAAAGGTTATTTCACAATCGGGTCGCTAATCTTGAGATGACAGGCAGCAAGACATATTGCAAATACTTCTGGATTGCAGGGGACACACCTCCTAAAGCGGAAAGGGGACACACCTCCTTTAGAGGAATGTCCCCCGATGGAATGTCCCCGATTGAATGTCCCGATGAAATGTACCCTTATTTTAAATCAGGATATTTTTATTTTGCATATTCTACCACCCTGGTCTCACGAATAATCACTACCTTGATCTGACCGGGGTAGTCCAGTTCATTTTCGATTTTTTTGGTAATTTCCCGCACCAGGCGCACAGCAGCCAGGTCGTCAATTTTATCCGGTTTGACCATGATCCGGACTTCCCGTCCGGCCTGAATGGCGAATGATTTTTCAACACCCTCAAATGAGTTCGAGATATCTTCCAGTTTAGTAAGGCGTTTTATATATGACTCCAGGGTTTCCCGGCGAGCGCCCGGCCTGGCTGCAGAAACCGCATCCGCCGCCTGTACAAGAACAGCTATAATGGTCTTTGGCTCTTCATCTCCATGGTGGGCGGCAATCGCGTGTACCACATCATGAGCCTCACGGTATTTTTTGGCCAGATCAACACCGATAGTTACGTGAGGGCCTTCCACCTCGTGGTCAACAGCCTTCCCAATATCATGCAGCAGCCCTGCTCTTTTCGACATCTGAATATCAGTGCCTAATTCCGCCGCCATTAACCCAGCCAGGTGAGATACTTCAATCGAATGCTTCAAAACATTTTGTCCGTAACTGGTACGGAATTTAAGACGGCCCAGGAGAATAACCAACTCCGGGTGCAGCCCGTGCACTCCCGTCTCAAAGGTAGCCTGCTCACCTGCTTCCCTGATTTGATTGCTCACTTCTTTTTGAGCTTTTTCTACCATTTCTTCAATACGAGCAGGATGAATCCTACCGTCAACTATCAGCTTTTCCAGGGCAATCCTGGCCACTTCCCTGCGTATCGGATCAAAACCTGATAGGATTACAGCCTCGGGCGTATCGTCGATAATCAGATCTATCCCTGTTAGTGTCTCAAAAGCTCTTATGTTCCTGCCTTCACGACCGATTATACGGCCTTTCATTTCATCGCTGGGCAGTGGTATTACTGCTACAGTCGCCTCGGCAACATGATCGGCGGCGCATCGTTGAATAGCCAGGGAGATTATCTCCCGGGCACGTTTTTCTCCTTCTTCTTTTGCTTTGTTTTCTATATCTTTAATCAACATTGCCGCTTCATGCTGGATCTCTTTCTCAATATCAGCAAGAAGAATTTGCTTGGCATCCTCGGAAGTAAGACCTGATATCCGTTCTAACTCCACTAATTGTCGGTTGTAGACTTCGGTAAGCTGAGCTTTGGTGGCATCTATATCAGCTTCCTTACGACTTAAGGTTTCTTCCTTTTTTTCAATTGAATCGACCTTGCGATCCAGAGTTTCTTCCTTTTGGACCAGGCGCCGTTCCAGCCTTTGCAGTTCGGATCTGCGCTCCCGGTTCTCTCTTTCCACATCGTTGCGAAGTTTTAAAATTTCTTCCTTTGCTTCCAGAACAGCTTCCCTTTTTTTAGCTTCCGCCTCTTTGTTAGCCTCTTCGGTTATTTTTTTGGCTTCCGCCTCTGCCGATGCTATTTTAGCTTCGGCCAGGTTTTTTCTAAGGAAGTATCCCAGAGCTAAAGCCGCCAAAACGGCTACAATAAGAATAATAATAGTGCTTAAATCCATACAATTCACCTCCTTGTTCTTTAATATGAGAAATCTTTTACATAACAAAAAAAACACCGAGTAATACTCGGTAGAAAACGAACTGATACCACTTATATAGTTGTCCAGATCAAGGTAAGAAAGATGTTCCTAAAAACGGGCACTATCTTAAAGTCCGGCCGGCAAACCCGGCCAAACTCCTACCTCCCGAAACTATAGGATTTTATCTATAATAAAACCCGTACAAAGTAGTATCTAATTCTATTTTCTCCCAGAATTATTGTACAGGGTTTTTTAAAAGCTGTCAAGCCAAACCCGCTTTATCACTAATGTTACGGCAAACCTGCCCTATAACATCATACGAAAATCCCCTGCGTTCAAGAAAACCTGCCAGGCGAATAAAAGAACAAATGCCGCCGCTTGATTCAGCTTTTTTTACTGCCAGTTTCATGGCAGCGGCGTATTCCGCCTCCTGGCCAATTTCATTGAGCGTTTCGTCAATGATCACAACTTCAACACCTTTTTCGAGCAACTCCTGCTTTATTACCCGGAATCCTCTTTTAGCCAGCCGTTGCGCCACCCAGCTACTGGCATAGTCCTTATCATTAATGTAGCCGTAATTAACTAAAAGAGTTAAGACCTGACAAGTGATTTCTTTTGAAAAGCCTTTTTGCTCCAGGCGTTGTTCCAATTCATACCTTGTGCGCCGGCGGTAGGAAATCAGCCTGTAAGCTAGATTCCTGGCACGCTCAAATTCGGTCTTCACTAGGATGCACCGTTTTCTCCTGATGTTTTTAATTCAGGTACATCATTTACCCCGCCTACGTTCAGGGCCTGACGGACTTTTAGCTCTATATCCCTGGTTAGCTCAGGATGCTCCTTAAGATATTCCTTGACATTTTCCCTGCCCTGGCCCAGCCTGTCGTCACCGTAAGAATACCAGGCGCCGCTCTTAACAATAATGTTCATGTCGGCGGCGACATCCAGGATGCTGCCTTCCCTGGAAATACCTGTACCGTACATTATATCAAAATCGGCCTGCTTAAAAGGAGGGGCCACCTTGTTTTTTACAACTTTAACACGTGTGCGGCTGCCAGTGATCTCTGTACCCTGTTTGATGTTTTCTTGTTTGCGCACATCAAGTCGAATAGAAGCGTAAAATTTAAGAGCGCGGCCGCCGGTGGTGGTTTCAGGCGAGCCGTAAATAACACCAACTTTTTCACGGATCTGATTTATGAAAATAACGGTGGTCCTTGACTTGCTGATCGCTCCTGTGAGCTTGCGCAGGGCCTGAGACATAAGTCGCGCCTGGAGACCAACATGTGAGTCGCCCATCTCTCCTTCTATCTCGGCTCGCGGCACCAGGGCGGCAACGCTGTCAATCACGATAACATCGATGGCGCCGCTGCGGACCAGGGCTTCGGCAATTTCCAGCGCCTGCTCACCCGTATCAGGTTGTGACACCAGCAAGTTTTCAATATCTACTCCCAGATTCCTGGCATAAGAAGGATCCAGAGCATGTTCTGCATCCACAAAGGCAGCCGTGCCACCTGTTTTTTGCGCTTCGGCAATTACATGTAGAGCTACTGTGGTCTTGCCGGAAGACTCTGGTCCAAATATTTCAACCACCCTGCCGCGTGGCACGCCGCCTACTCCCAGGGCTATGTCCAGGGCAATAGTACCTGTTGGGATAACATCTACGTGCATTTTAGCGGAAGACTCTCCCAGCTTCATAATCGAACCTTTACCAAACTGCCGTTCAATCTGAGCAAGAGCCATTTCCAATGCTTTTTGTTTATCCGACAATGAGTTCACTCCCCTTTTTAATATGAACACCTGTTCGGTCTTTGTTTAATTATATGGTTATTTCTGGTTTATGTCAACAGTAAAAAATAAAAAGAATTAATTTCTGAGCCGGGCTGGTTCGACACTCACCCGGCGCCCTCTGATTGTTTGGCGGTGCAAACAGGAGATCACCCGGTTGGCCCATTCCTCAGGAACCTCAACAAAGCTAAAATTCTCATAAATGTTTATCGCTCCGATAGTATTTTCTGGCAAACCTGTCTCTTCGGCTAAAGCCCGCACCAGATCTCCAGTTGAGATATTATCCTTTCTGCCGATGGTCATAAACAGCCTGACCATACCAGGGCGGGCGCCGGTGTTACCGAAAGATTCCACGATCAAATCATCCCTGTCATCATCCAGGTCAAGAGAAAGCTTCAATGCCGCGGCAGCTACATCCATGGGGTCATAATCATCCACCAGTAAATCCACAATATTACGGTAATAAGCCAATTTCCCCTTGTTAAGCGTCTGTTGAAGCCGCTCCCTGATCCCTTCCTTCTGGCGCTCATGGATGTCCGCCTGGGAAGGGAGCTTTTCACGGTGGATACGTGTCTTGGTAAGGTTTTCGATCAGCTTGAGCTGTTTATAGTCCCGCGGGCTGACCAGCGTGACAGCCACTCCGCTTTTGCCCGCGCGCCCGGTGCGTCCGATCCTGTGTATATAAAACTCGGGGTCCTGTGGAACGTCATAGTTAAATACGTGCGATACATTTTCGATGTCCAGACCTCTCGCCGCCACGTCCGTGGCTACCAGGTAATCGATCTGCCCTGTCTTAAACTGCCTCATCACATGATTGCGCTGGTACTGGCTGAGATCGCCGTGCAGAGCCGCAGCCTGGTAACCCCTCGCCTGGAGACCGGCCACAAGCTCGTCCACACCACGCTTTGTCCGGCAGAAGATAATGGAGAGGGTAACACTGATTGAGTCCAATATGCGGCACAGGTCCTCCAGTTTATTGTGTTCGCGGGTTTCGTAATAAACCTGCTCGATCAGGGGAACTGTCAAATTGTGCTTGCTTACTGTGATAAATTCCGGTTCTTTCAGGTACTTCCTTGAAAGACGCCTAATTTCTTCAGGAATTGTAGCGGAAAAAAGCATGGTCTGGCGGGTCTGCGGTACAGTAAGGAGAATGGACTCGATATCCTCGACAAAACCCATATCCAGCATTTCATCAGCTTCATCCAGGACAACTATCTTCACATTATCTAAGCGCAGGGTTTTCCTGTTTAAATGATCCAGCAGACGTCCAGGGGTACCAATCACAACCTGCACACCCTGCCTCAAACCCTTGATCTGGCGGTCGATCGGCTGCCCCCCGTAAATTGGCAGCGTGCGAACCCGGCGGTACTTGCCGATCCGGGATATTTCTTCCGCGACCTGGATCGCCAGTTCCCTGGTTGGTGTCACAATCAGCGCCTGAACACCTTGTTGGGTATTAACCCTTTCAACAATGGGAATTCCGAAAGCAGCGGTTTTACCGGTGCCGGTCTGGGCCTGGCCGATCACATCCCTGCCATTCTGTAAAATGGGTACTGTAAGCTGCTGGATCGGGGTTGGTTCCTCAAAGCCCATGTCAGCAATAGCTTGAGCTACCCGCCTGTTTATCTTAAGTTCTCCAAAGCTTACAATATCTTTTGTTGTGGTCATTAAAAAAGCTCCTTTTTAAAATAATATGTTTTTATTGTTTATCAATCAGATACTGTTTGACCGTATGCAAAGCGGCATTTACGGTTCCCTGCCTTACCGCCGGCCGGAACCCGGGGAAACGGTACTCCCGGTACAATATTCCATCATCTGCTGCCAGTGAAACATAGGCCAAACCAGTTGGCTTGGCTGGAGTACCGCCACCAGGGCCCGCTATGCCAGTAGTCGCCAGGCCGATTTCGGCGCCTGTTCTTTCCCTCACCCCTTGGGCCATAGCCATGGCAGTTTCCTTGCTGACAGCCCCGAACCGTTCCAGCACAGACATGCTCACACCAAGAATACCACTTTTTATTTCATTGCTGTAAGATACCACCCCACCTTTGAAATAGGCGGAACTGCCGGGCACATCGGTCAACCTGGCGGCTACAAGACCACCGGTACAAGACTCGGCGGTGCCGATGGAAAGTCCTCTTGCCAGTAGAAGCTTGCCTACCATTTCCTCCAGTATTTCCTCATCACACGCGAAAATATATTTATCAATGCGCGGCTTTACCCGCCGGGACAGTTCAGCTAACAGTTCTTCAGCCTGGCGTTCCTTGCCTGACCGTGCCGATAGCCGCACTTGAATTTCACCCGGCTTGGCTATATAGGCAATACCAGGATTGCCCTGGCCGCCCAAATCCTTGAGCAGGTCCTGCACAGCTGATTCCGAAATTCCGGTAAGTTTAAAGATCTTGTACTTCATGGCAGTGCCCGCGTCTGCTTTTGCTGACAAAAAGGGAAAGACCGATTCTTCAAACATAACCGAAAGTTCACGGGGAGGACCTGGCAGTATTATTATTATTTTCTTATCTTTTTCGATAAGCGCCCCCGGAGCGGTACCCACTTTGTTGGGCAGGATTTGTGAACCTTCCGGAAAATAGGCCTGCTTTAAGTTGCTCTGGGCCATTTTCTGGCCGCGCTTGTGGAAAAGCTCTCTTATTTTTACTAGTGAGTCCTGGTCTGCCACCAGCGGCAAACCAAGAACACCGGCCACAGTTTCAGCGGTAATATCATCTGTGGTCGGACCCAGCCCGCCAGTTATGATGATCAGGTCGGAGCGCTGCAGAGCCTGCCCCAAAACCTGGCTCATCCTTGCCCCGTCATCACCGACCGTTGTGTTTAAAGTCACTTCTATACCCGCTGCGGAAAGACGCTCACCCAGATATTGGGCGTGGGTGTTTAAGATATGGCCGAGCAACAGTTCAGAGCCGGTAAAAATTAATTCCGCTTTCATCATCTATCACTTCCCAGTGTTAAATTATAACATATCCACAACTTAAAACAAAAGCTATCGTGGGCATAAAACACAAAAAACAAGCCGCTGTGGCAGTCAAGATCAGACTGCGGCGCAGCGGCTTTTTATGTTTGCCGTTATTTAAACCGACTTTTCCCGTAAAAGCGACCGGAACTGTTCTCCCGTAACCTTTTCCTTCTCCAGCAAAACTCCCACTATGTGGTTAAATATGTGCTGGTGGCTGGAGACGTGTTTTTTTACCTGTTCTTCCTGTATCCTAACAATCTCAGTGATGGTTTTGTGTTTTATCTCCTGCGGCAGGGTGTCCGGACTGACCACACCCAGTTCGGACATACCTGAACGTACCATGGTTTCAGCAGCCCGCACGGCCTGTTCAAAATCCCCGGATGAGCCTGTACTCCGGCTGCCCAGTAATATCTCCTCCGCGACCGAACCGGCCAGCATAACCGCAATTTGATTTTCCAGATAGTCCTTGGTGTATAAATAGGTATCATCTTCCGGTGTTTGCCTCATATAACCGAGTGCGTCGCCTCTCGGGGTCACGGTCAGAGTCGACACGGAACCTTCCCGCACTATTTCACTAAGCAGGGCATGTCCTGTCTCATGCACAGCTACTCTTCTCATGTCGGCTTCAGACGGCCTCCTGTCAAGCTTGCCGCCCATCATAACCTTATCGATAGATTCGTTAAAGTGATGCTGACAGATTTCCTTAGATCCTTCCCGCATGGCCAGAATCGCGGCTTCGTTGGCCAGACTTTCCAGGTGGGCGCCGGAAAAACCAAAAGATTCCCTGGCGATTGCCTCAAGCTTTACATCTTCAGCCAGGGGTTTGTTTCTGGTGTGAAGCTTTAAAATTTCCAACCTTCCTTCTTTATCTGGCAGATCAACCTTGACCCGGCGGTCAAAACGGCCCGGTCTCAGAAGCGCGGGGTCGAGCATATCGGACCTGTTAGTTGCGGCGACAAGCAACACTCTGACCTTGTCATCAACTTTTAGCCCGTCCATTTCCACCAGCAGTTGATTTAGAGTCTGGTCATACTCCAAATGGCTGGTTGCTTGCCCCCTTTTCCCGCCCAAAATCTCTATCTCATCAATAAAAACGAGGGCATTGTTTTTATTCTGGCGGGAGGCGCTTTCCCTGGCTGACTGAAAAAGTTTCCTTACCCTCTGGGCGCCGACCCCCGCGTACATTTCGATGAATTCAGAACCGGAGGCGGCTATAAAGGCTGCGTCGGTATAACCTGCCGCCGCTCTTGCCATCAGTGTCTTGCCCGTGCCCGGGGGACCAGTGAGCAAAATTCCCTTTAAAGGACGAATGCCCAGTTTTCTGATGCTGAGATGGTTTTTTATAAAATCCAGGGCTTCTTTAAGTTCCTGGATCGCGGAATCCTGGCCGCCGATATCATTGAAGGATACTTCCGGGCACCCAGCACTGCCCGTTCCTTCAAAATTTTTCACATTAATCAGCCCCCGCATCCGGGCAAAGTAATACAGTCCCCCCCCCGCGGCAGCCAAAAACAGGAAAGGGGTAATATCATAGCCCGTAATCAGCATATATGTTACTGCCGCCAGGCCTAGCCCTATACTAATTTCTTTGAGCATTTACGCCACCTCCGCTGCTGGGTGTGCGGGAATCACCGGCAACCTGCCCCGCGCCGCGGGGAATAACTTCATCAAGTGTATGCCCCTGGTGCTGCAGGCGCAGGTAGATGTTTTCCTGGTCAATATAGACTTTAGCTTCGGCGCCGCGCGCCTGGGCCTCCCTGTTAACCACCCCCGCCATTTCCTGAAAACTGCCCTGGGACTGCGCCTGGTAAATGGCATACTGGCTTTGGTACCATACTTGTTCTAAAACGTCATCGCGGCTGTCGCTCAGTACCAGATTATATACCTTCCGGCCCATGACCCGGGCCAGGTCCTTTTGCACTTCTTTATAAGCCTGCATCAGGTTGGCGTCATAGCGTATCTTTATACTCACACGCATCTGGCCTTTTTCACTGCTCAGCTGATATGATTCAACTGACTGGATACTGTTCAGAGCAGCGTATAAAGGCCCTTGCGTGCTGTATTTCTGATAAAAATACTGAGCACCGAAAATAAGAGCAATTCCGGCGAGCAGAGAAAAGATAATCACATGTATTTTTAAGCCCTTCCACTGCATGAAGATCCCCTTTCCAGCCGCAAATAGTGCCGCACCGCCCCATTATTATAGCATAATGCCATGTGGCATTTCCCTAGTAAATGGTGGGTATAACACGCAAAAAAAGAAGACACCGGATCTTACACGGTGTCTTTCGATATTAACGAAGAATTGCAAAGGGTTAGCGTTTATGTCACCAGTTCCCCTTCAAGGTCATATGGGCTTGCACCCTTGACCAGGACACTGACAAAATCACCCGGTTTTAAGTCCTTGCTAGATTTAAAAATTACCTTTCCGTCAATCTCCGGCGCGTCTCCCTCGCTCCTGCCCTCGTAAATATGAAGCTTTTTTGTTCTGTGCCCTTCCACCAGAACAGTAATTGTCTCACCAATCTTGCCCTGATTGATATCCTTAGAAATCTTCTTTTGCAGATCCATAGCCCTACCCCGTCTCGCCAGTTTAATTTCCTCCGGCACCTGGCCGCTCATCTCCGCCGCGGCTGTGCCTTCTTCGCGGGAATAGGTGAATATCCCGACCCGCTCAAACTTAATATATGCCATGAAATCAAGCAATTCCTGAAATTCATCCTCTGTTTCACCGGGGAAACCAACAATAAAAGAGGTACGCAGGGTCAACCCCGGCATAGCGCCGCGCAGCTTCTCCAGCAAACGGGCGTTCTCCCGGCTGCCGCCCCGCCGGTTCATCCGCCTGAGCACCGTATCTGCGGCGTGTTGGAGTGGCAGGTCAAGGTAGCGACATAATTTACCGGTCCGGGCCAGAGCCTGGATCAGTCTATCAGAAAAAAGGGTTGGGTAGGTGTAAAGGAGCCTGAGCCAGACCAGCCCTTCTACCTGGTCAAGCCTGAGCAGGAGGTCATCCAGCGCGGGATTTTTATAAAGGTCAATACCGTAACAGGTAGTATCCTGGGCCACCAGGATCAGCTCTTTCACGCCCCGCCGGGCCAATCCTGAGGCTTCACTTACAATATCTTCAATTGTTCTGCTCTTGTACGCCCCCCTGACTTGTGGAATGGTGCAGTACGAGCAGCGATTGTCGCACCCTTCCGCAATTTTAAGGTAGGCAAAATAGGATGGAGTGGCTTGCAGCCTGGGATAGGCCGTGGTGTGAAGGTGCCCCGGCTCGCCTACCATTAAAACCCTTTCACCTGCCAGTGCCTGCCGGATTGCTCCGGTGATCCCGGGCAGTGAACCAGTGCCAACGAGACCGTCTATTTCCGGTATATCATTTAAAAGCTGCTTTGGGTAGCGCTGGGCCAGACAACCTGCTACCAGAAGAACGCGGCAGTTTCCTTTATCCTTATTACGGGCCAGTTCAAAAATCGTTTTAATAGATTCTTCTTTAGCGTCCTTAATGAAGGAGCAGGTGTTTACAACCAGAATATCCGCTTCCTGCTCGCGGCTGGTAATTTCATAACCTGAATCCTTTATTAACCCAAGCATAATCTCTGAATCGACCAAATTTTTCGGGCAGCCCAAACTTACAAGTCCCACTTTTAAGACCATATGCCAGTCCTTTCAAGGAATAGCCTTCTAATAAAACTATTTTAAGAGGTGCGATAGTTGACAAACTGTAGAGGTATATCAAAATCATGATCTTTAATAATCTGGATTATAGCCTGCAGATCATCACGGTGTTTACCGCTGATTCTGACCTGATCCCCCTGAATCGCAACCTGCACCTTCAGCTTACTGTCTTTTACCAGCTTTGTAATCACTTTTGCCCTGTCTTTATCCAGGCCCTGGACTAAGCTGACTTTCTGGCGAACCGTATCCTTCGCGGCCGGCTCGATTTTACCGTATCTCAGCGCTTTTAGATTTATCTCCCGCTTTACCATTTTTGTTTCCAATATATCAATCACATTTCTGAGCTTAAACTCATCATCTCCAACCAGTGTGATTTCTTCACCATCATAAATAATGTCACTTCTACTTCCTTTAAAATCAAAACGGGTGCGCAGTTCCCTGATAGACTGGTCGACTGCGTTTCTAACCTCCTGCAGGTCTACCCGCGAGACAATATCGAAAGTGTTTTCCTTGGCCACCAAAAAACACCTGCCTTATGATTTTCTATTAAATGTACAACCTGTGGCGGAAAATGTCAAAGGTTACTGCCAAATCAACTATCTCTTTTTGCAACACAGCGTCCGGAGGAAAAATAAATAAAATGTCGAACTGTAAGAAGTGACTAACGGAAGGAGACCCTGGCATGGCAGTATATACCTTTGATGGAGACGACCTGAAAATAATGCTGCGGGGAGCCGTGGATCTGCTCGAGCAAACAAAAGACGAGATCGATTCTTTAAATGTTTTTCCGGTACCGGATGGTGACACCGGCACAAACATGTACCAAACTCTGTCTTCTGCGGTAAAGGAAGCGCTTGGTATAGAATCAAACCATATCGGCCTGGTCGCTGAGGCATGCGCCCGCGGCGGACTGATCGGCGCCAGGGGCAATTCGGGGGTAATACTTTCCCAGGTGCTGCAGGGTTTTGCACTTTCACTGCGCTCAAAAGAAAATGCTACCGCGGCGGACATTTCAGTTGCCCTGGAAAACGGAGCCCAAATGGCCTACCGGGCTGTGATGACTCCTGTCGAGGGCACTATCCTGACGGTTGTTAAGAAGTCCGCCGAGGGCGCCGCCAACCGGCGCAGCAGGGACCTGCTCAGAGTGATGGTGGCTGTTATGAAAAGCGCTATTACCGCCTTGCAGAAAACACCCGACCTCCTGCCCGTGCTTAAACAGGCCGGGGTTGTTGACGCCGGGGGCAAAGGTTTTGTCACAATTCTGGAAGGCGCCCTGCAGGCTCTAAAATCGGCCTCTCCCACAGCAAAAACACCTTCCCCGAAACCTACGGCAAGAACAGCAAGCCGGGTCCAGGGCTTGTTAGATTTTCAAAGCAGCGCACAATCGCTCAGTTTCAATTATTGCACTGAACTTATCATCAAGGGTAACAACCTGCCCGGAGATACTATCAAGGCCCAGCTTTTGCCTTTCGGTGACAGTCTGATGGTGGTGGGCGACACCAGCACTATAAAAGTGCACATTCATTCAAACCACCCCGGGCTTGTACTGGAATGCTGTCTAAAATATGGATCACTCAGCGATTTGAAAACAACCAACATGTCCGAACAATACAATGAATTTATCAGCGAAGACAAAAAAAACGAGCCCGGCAAACCCTTCGCGATTATCTCGGTAGGCGCCGGCGAAGGCATCTCATCAATAATGAAAAACCTCGGCGCAGACGCGGTACTTGCCGGAGGCCAGACCTTTAACCCCAGCACGGGTGAATTCCTGGAAATCGCCGCCCAGGTTCCCTCTTCAAAAGTAATCATTCTCCCTAACAACAAAAATATCATTCTTGCCGCGGAACAGGCCAAAGGACTTTCCCCTAAAGAGATTACCGTCATCCCTGCCAGGAGCATCCCCCAGGGTATCAGCGCCCTGCTTTCTTTAAACCCGGATAACGATTTTAACACGACGGTTCACAAAATGAAGGAAGCCCTGTCGGCTGTGCGCACCGTTGAAGTAACCAGGGCGGTAAGGAATACAACTTATAACGACATGGTTATAAAAAAAGGGCAATTAATAGGCCTGGTTGATGGTGACTTAATAACAGCCGGCGATGATATGTCCAAAGTGTTCAATGATATTCTTGAAGAAATAGTTGAAGGCAGCGGCAATCTGGTTACAGTTTATTATGGTGAAAATGTGAACATTAATGAAATAGAAATATTGCTTGAGACTGCGCGGGTAAAATACAGTGGAAGTGATTTTGAGCTGCAAAAAGGCGGCCAGCCTGTATACGACCTGATTATATCTGTTGAGTAAAATATTAGGCCAAGGTGAACCAATGAACGAGATTAGAATCGTGACTGACAGCACAGCTGACCTGCCCAAAGAACTTGCAGCTAAACACAGGATCGTGGTAGTACCGTTAAAGGTTATTTTTAACGATGAAGAGCCGCTGCTGGACGGGGTTGACATAGAAACCGAACAGTTTTACCTCCGCCAGGTTGAAAAAAAGGAATACTCCAGGACCTCCCAACCTGCCCCGGCTGAATTTTATAATGTTTTCAATGGGATAACAGCGAGCGGCGCCAGCATTATTTCTATCCATATTTCTTCTTCTTTGAGCGGCACCTGTCAGTCTGCCCGGATGGCCAGGGACATGCTGCAGGGATCAGACATTGATGTAATTGATTCAAAGTCGGCCAGCATGGGATTGGGCCTGATTGTTTTGGAGGCGGCACGCGCGGCGGCCAGCGGGAAAACAAAAAAGGAGATCCTTGACCTGATCGGCAAAATGATCTCAGAGACAAAGCTGTATTTTGTTGTTGATACTCTGGAATACCTGGCCAGGGGCGGACGAATCGGTAAGGCTCAGGCATTGCTGGGCACGATCCTCAGCATCAAGCCGCTCCTGCATTTA
>Ga0074195_1003540_pt1 | contig 14481 bp, 9 predicted proteins | sample EPASupsiteHSE623_FD_64525 | JGI IMG/M metagenome (GOLD analysis project Ga0074195, IMG submission 64525) | Bioremediated contaminated groundwater from EPA Superfund site, New Mexico - Sample HSE6-23 | ecosystem: Environmental > Aquatic > Deep subsurface > Groundwater > Contaminated ...
ATTTTTGTAGATTTCATTATACGTCACTTGCGAAGTGTTGTCTTCTCCAATAATTCTAATCCCAACATAGTTATCACCCGGATTAGTATTTCCTGTATGTTTGAAATTATTTTCCTCAACCTGATAACCAGTACATTTATTCATCTCAATGCCAATACCGGTGAAAGTAGGGCAAACAGTATTTGGGCCGATGTCAAAAGTGTCTTTTAAAATGGTTGTGTTATTGACTGCGTTTAATCTAATGCCATACCCATTCGCTAAAAATTGAGATTGGCTTACAGAAATTGTATTGGTCGACCCTTGTGACAAAGCATATATGCCATGATTCAAATTCTGAAAGACTGATGGAATTGTATTTGATACAGGGCAAGGTAATGTATTACTCGAGCAGTACGATCCTACAATATAGCCAGCATCAATAGAATAAATACCATTACCTCTATTAGAATTTGTGGTAAATGGTATAAGATTTAAAAAATTACAGCCATTGAAACGAATTCCCTCAACATCCCACATGGTAATAAAAGCGTAAAAAGGATTCGTTATCAGGTAACCCCCATCAGTAGTGAAATTACAATTCGTAAAATAGCTGAGATTATTGGTTTGAGTGTACGGTGGTGACGAATAAGGATTGAAATTATGGTATGAAATGAATTCGATAGCTCGTCTATTATTTATAAATGTAGCGCCGGTTGCCTGAATGATTCCTCCTGAGGAGAAATAGTCTCCAGGGTTCCACATTGCAATGTTATAAGCATTTTCAATTACAGATCCTGAGTTAATGATCAATTTTCCTTGTTGACAGTTGCCATTAATAGTGTACTGATGCTGGTTATAATTGCCCCATACTTCAATTCCCGGCCAACTTTGATTGCATGGAGATGTGAATGTAGCCCCATTAATTACCAGCTTTGCCCCTGGTTTTATTATGATTTTTGCATTCGATTCAAAATACAGGATGCAACTATTAACTGTTAATGTATAGCCACCTTCAACAACCAGATTTTTAGCAAAGTACATATTTGTTGAATAGGAAAAATCATGTTCTATTACAACTTCATCCATAAAATAATCAACAGGTTGCTGATTTGCTGGTTGAAAAAACATCAACCTGCTTTCACTTGAGTAGATACTGCTCCCTTGACTATTTACACCAACAACAGTAAAATAATAAGGTAAACAAGGTTGTAATCCACTTATGATAAAATCTGTTGCAGCCCCGACATTAATAGGGGATGCACCTTGAGATGCACCTATCCCATTATATGGGGGACCTGAGTGAGTGGCATAATTTATAAAATAGCCCGTGGCTCCCATTCCTTTAAAGTACAAATGAATAGAATTACCGTTCATTTGTCTTTGGGCAAGAAATGCAGGATCAGGTTCCTTATTTATACCGAACCAACGTTTGTCTTCATGTAGATACCCATTATTATCATATCCCCATATTTTTAAACTCCCTAGAACTTGACCATTTTCATTCCTTAGGAAAGGCCCATTTGAAGGCAAATTGCCTGCATTTAAATAAAAATCCGTGTAGGAAGGGTATTCTAAGGAATATTGGGTTGCATAATTGTAGCTTTGGCCTGAAGGAAAAACATCCATTGCCATATTCCAACCAGTCATATGATCCTCATATGGATATATATCACCAAAAACTACATGGGAGTGCAATGGGTCACCAACAGAGAATGAATTATTGTATTGGGTTATATTGATATTATCTTCAATCCCTAAAGCGCTTACTTCATAAAATACTGTTCCATATGCAAATTGATTTGGATCATTGACATCATTAAAGTTAATTGAAATTACATAATCATCAAAATCCCAACCATTTGGAATCACACCAGTAAAGGTAATTTCTTGGATTTGACCACCAAAGGTTAGGGGAAAAACTGAAGGACTTATTGTTAGAAATGGAGATGAATGACTCTGATCAAATATACTAACTTGATATGTATGATATTCTGTTTCAATTTGCTGTATTTTAAAAGTAAAAGTCATTGTTTGACCCCAGCCTATGTTTCCATATGAAATGGTGGATGGTTCCTGGAGCATAAATTGGCCCTTAACCGAATAAATTGAGATGAATAATAATAGAAAAACTGTTAGAATTTTTGTATTTGGTTTCATATTGATTGTTTTTATATAACCAGAAATCTCCTCTCAACATAATGGAACTGACAAAGATCCGAATTACTCGATTTATTATAATTTTACAAGAGGTTGATGAAAAACGAGGCATTAAGTCGAAAAATATTTTTATATTGAAATTTATTATGTGAGTTATATGTAGATGGCATCCCAAATTTTGTTACGATTTCCTGTTGGGTTTCTTCAGGATAATCATAGATAATTTTGTAATAAGGTGGATAAAATAGATCATTTGATCAACTTCAGCTGGTTTCAGTTGACCACCTTACCTTATTAACTACCAATTAAATTAGGATAGTCAGGCTTTTCCGGCGAAGGCTGGTCAATGCTGGCGTTTGTTCCATGAATGCTTGTTTTAGAATTGTTTCTTGATCCATTTTCCTCGATGAATTTTGTTGTTCTCATCGATAATTTCATAGACATAAATGCCTGGTTGCAGGTTATTTGTCATAAATGTTACATGCTCATTCGTTATCTCCTTTTTTAATACATGTTCACCTGTAAATGAATAAAGAGAAAATGAAAAATGCTGATGAGTTGTTTTTATCTTAAGGCTATTTTCACCGGGATTTGGGTAAACAAGAAAATCAGAAAAAAAAGATTCAAACCCACTGTTATTAGATGTTATAACGCCATCTTCATTTAATTTTAAGAAGATGACATCATGCTCATAATTTTGTGTTTTATAATCATATCGGGTGGCAGCAATAATACTTCCGTTATCTTGTGTGGCTAAAATACTTGAAGGGACGTAGTAAGCATCTCCACCATAATACCTTTCATATGTTGGTATAAGTTCTTGATTTAGAAGACCCGTCATGATCCACGATGGTCCTTCAGGAAAAAAGTCAAAGATCACATTATGAACGCCAACATAAAAGATTCTATTATTTACCCGAAGATCCATACATCTTTCAGCTCCCGGATTATCACAAGTGTCAGTTGCCCCGAAAAAGTGAATATCGGGCGTATTCAATAAAGTATCTATAAAGGAAATGCCCACGTCATCATCTTGGAGTGTACTGTTTCTGTAATATTTTCCAATGAAGAGGAGCGATGAATCTGAAAACCATCTTGCATTCATGTTTCCATAAACTATCGTAGGTATCCAATCGATTCGTTGAAGGTTAAAATTTGTATCAAATTCTGCCCGCTGTCCTATATTATTATAATCAAAACCTTGTCCAAAAAACCACAATTTAGATGAATCATGATTGAAGGCTCCGCACCAAGGAGTAGGATTCCATGGTGTGTATCGGCCACTTTTTAATGTATCGCCATTGGTGTTTATTTTTACCAATACAAAGTCATACTGTCCATTCACAATCATGCCCATGTTCCCATAGAGCCATATATCTTCCCCGGGGCTCTGTATAAAATCGAGCCTAAAGATATGGTCATAATTAAATAGCGTATAATCCTTTTTCCAAATCATATTTATATTTGAATCAATCTTCATAATCAACAACCTCTCTTCATATGAAGGGGGATATGAAATTGATCCGAAAAGAAGGAACTGATGATCCTGCACTTTACAGATTTTGAACAAACGGGTAACTGTATCAGAAAATACAATTCGCTGGCTGAATGTATCCGCTGCCGATCGAAGTTTGTATATCAGTCCTTTATACGATGCTGGTTGATTGTTATATCCTGAATAACCAACAGCATAAAAAACTCCTGGCACATCCTCCACAATATCAAGAACACGATCGTCCTGTGAGTTTTGGAATAAAACCTCAAATGCATTCTGCGAATAGGAAGTGGTTGAAAAGAGCAGCAATAACGAAACTGTTGATAAAAACCTCATATACCTTGGTTATAAAAACATACTAATCTATTGCCATTGGATAAGAGGTTGCATTGACAGTTATGAAACGATCATCTTTGTATTCGGTTTAAATGTTCGAAACCACAAGGATCCTTCACTTCCTGGTTATTCTGTGAAGGCATTTTTGCCTCCTCATCAATCCACACATCCATGGTTAAATGGTCTTCCGATTCCACGAAAACACCCCACTCCCGCGAATCAATCTCAACTCTCAGGGTTTCGCCACCATGAATTGTAAATGGTCCAAGTAGATCAAGGTAGTCGAGACTGTAAACATAAACGGTTGCTAAACTTGAGGGGGTCCCATGTCCTTGTACGACAACCTCTCTTTTACCCCTGGAAATTAATTGCAGATTGTCCTTGTTTTGCTGCTCCTGGAAATTTGCAGCATGATAGACAGGTACATTATAGGATGGGATCGGATTCTGAGCCGAAACCATCAAAACTCCCATTCCACAAAGAAACACGATGAGAAAAAAAGTCTTTTTCATAACGATTATTTTTTTATGGTTACAGAAAATATACTTCGGCTAAAGTATTTTATTTCAATAAGATAATCTAAACAAATAAATGGAATTTTATTTTCCGTTAATCAGAAAAAATACAATGCAAGAAACAGGAAACAATTGATTTTCTTATCAGTATCAAAATCAAAACGGGCCTGCATCCGGGTGGAGCGATTCCAGGAAAATCAACTGGATTTGATTAAACGGAGATACTATATCAATTTCTGTTCAATTAACACTTTAATAAGGCCGGGATTGTTCTGCACGCCAAATTTGTCCCTGATTTTCTTTAAGGTTTTCTCAACGGCCGATACTGTCGATATCCGCTCATCAGCAATGGTTTTCAAATTAGCGCCCTCAGCTAACCTGATTACAATGGATCTTTCAGATGGTTTGAGAAAATATTTCTGCGGGACCAACGTATTGCCTGAGTAGGCAGCATTTTCATCCAGTAAAATAACCGGGGCAACGGTCTTGCCCTGGAACACTTTTTCAATCGTTTCTTTAAATTCCCGTCGTTCCACATTCTTAAAGAGATATGCATTGGCACCGTTCTCCATCATCACCCTGATCCAATAGGTGGATGTTTCCTGTGTCAAGATAACAACGGGTTTCCCTGGAAAATGAGTTTTAACCATTTTAAGGTTGTGAACCGGATCCTTCCCGGGAAGCCAAAGATCAAGGATGATGATGTCAAAAGCATCCGAAGTGGTTGACATAACAAACTGCTCTACACTCTGTGACCACCCTGATAGGGACATCTCCTCCTGGTGATGGCGTAACCTCTGTTTGATGCCATCTACAATAATCGGGTGATCTTCTATAATATAAATTCTGATCATTAAATTGGGTTTTACTTCAATTAAAAATGTCCGGTAATTCTCCAGTAAACACCATGACCCGGTACGGAATCGAGTTCTACCGAACCGTTGAACATGTTTGCCCTTGCATAAATATTCGACAATCCCATTCCGGTTTCCATTTTTTCATCAGGTATAAAACCTGTACCATCATCGGTATAAACGATCACGAATGATTCCCTCTGAAACCCTATCGACAATTCAATATTAGCCTGGCTGGCATACTTCCTCGAATTATTAAGGAGCTCCTGCACGATGCGAAAAATATGAATGGCGGTCTGTACTGGCAAAACTGTTTCCGGGTCGCCTATATTATAAGTCAGTTTCATTCTTCCAATTCGCGCTGTTTCCTGGCACAAGTTTTTCAGTAATTGTCCTATCGGATGCCGTTCCAGGATCTTGGCACTCATCCGGTGGGATATACCCCTAATATCATTTGAAAAGACATTAATATACTCGTTGATCTCCTGTTTCAGGTTATCATCGCCGGCAGGAAGCTGATTGATTGCTCCATTCACCTTCAAACAAAGCATCCCTATGGCATCATGCAGGTCCATTGCGTTTTTCTCTTTTTCATGTTCTTCGGCCTCAATAATCTTCCGTGCCGATTCAAGCTTAAGCGTTTGAAACCTGTTCCTGTTTCGCTGACGGATCCAGAAAAAACCAAATGCCGATACCAGGATCAGCACTCCGGCAATTGCCAGCCACAATTTCATGCGGTCGATCCAGGCATTCCTTAGAATCAGTTGCCGTTCCTTCTCCAGAATGACCAGGTTCTTATTTTTAACGTCTAACACGGCATTGAGCAATCTGAGCTGCTTTTTGGCGATCATCCTATCGGAAACAGCTCTGGCTTCAGTTGATTTTCTGAGCCAGACCACTGCTTCATCATATGCCTTTTTTTCGATCTGGATATCTGCATATGTATCGTAAAGCGTAGACAACCAGTCGTAGTTTTCAATTTTCAGGGCCAGCGGAATGGCCTTTTTATAAATGCATTCCGTGGCTGCTTCAAGTTGATGCCTGTCGAGGTACACATACGCCATGTTGTTATAGGCTGCGATCATAGTCTTGGTAAAACTATATCGCTTTGCCATGGCTAAAGCTTCCAGATAATAAAAATTGGAGGAATCCGGATTTTCCTGCAATAAACCCAAATTCACCAGAAAATCAGCGATCTCCTTCTCTGTCCCTTTTAATGATTCCAGCAAGTCAATGGCCTGTTTAATCATCTTTATCGATGCCGCTGTATTTTCCTGAAACCGGGCCAGGTTTCCCAGTGCAAGACCGGTCTCGTATGCCAAATTATAACGCTTTGCTATCAGGAGAGCCGAATCATAAATCGACTTGGCCATTGTCAGATCGTCCGTTGCCTGGTATACGGCAGCCAAGGCGATCAATGAGCTCGCAATTGCTGCAGGCCGATTGTATAGGTACCCCGATTGTATCGAAGAATCGAGGAGGATGATCGCATTTTCATTATCATTGGCTTCAAAGTACTGTTGGGCCATATTATGAAAAATACTTGCACGTTCTTTCCTGAATCCGCATGTATCGGTCAGTGTAAGGGCACGATGAAAATAATATCGGGCCGAGTCATCATGGATGACTAATAAAACCAGCCCTTTGTTATTCAGCGCTTTCACCAATTCTTCATCCGGCTTGATCATGGCTGCAACCGAAACAGCTATTGTTGCATATTCGCGGGCTTTTAAAGGATCGCTGTTCATCATGGCAAGCGCCAATGAATCGAGCATTAAAACAGAATCGGAGTATTGTTTGAACCCGGCTTCCGTGTTGTTAACCTTTGGTTCACTTTGGCAGCATGAAAGTAAGCATGTATAAATAATAAAAACAAATCCGATATTCAAACTGTGCTGCATTGTACTTGATTCATTATCTGATTCTTGGAATTTTTACCAATCCATTCTTTCTATCATTAACCCCACTTATCAGATAATCACCGGCTGGTTTACCTTCAAGGTTGAATTCAACAGTGTGTTTATCTGATATTTTTAGGTTAGGTTTTTGATTAAAGATCAAATCCAAAAGACAAGCGAAAATTATAAATAATATTGATCCGAAATGAATACTAATATAATTTTAATTCATTCTAAATACATGAAATACAGATAAATGCAAATTTGACACTTTAAAAATGGCGATATTTTAGGGTGGGAAATCAAGTCGTAAAAACACAGAATTTGTTGATCTCCCCCTTATGTCAAAAATAATGCCAGAATAAATTATTCAGGTTTTTCAATGGATTTAAAAAACAACGATAAAAAAAAGTGTAAAATAACTTTACACTTGAAAATGAACGGTTTTTCAAAAAAAATATCATTTGTTAGGGTATAATAAATACCAAGAAAAAAGAAAAAAGAAAAAAGAAAAAAAATAACTCTTGTCGTTTGAGCTGGATAGGCCGTTCCTATTGACCACCCGACGCCAATTTGTAATGACCACCTTATAGATCTGATAATAAAACAAATGAACTATTATGTTGCGATCAGCCAGGGATGGCCTACTCCATCGGCCTGTCCAGCCAACCTCCAAATCTTTCTTCTTCATCACCGTATCACTGCAATTTTTACACTGCCTTCTCTTTTTTCATTTATATAGAGCTCGAGAAAGTATAAACCTGGTTTCAGATTTGTTATGGGAATTACCATCTGCCCGTTCTTATCTGAAATTTCATAAGAATGCAACTCCTTCCCTGTCAGGTCATACAATCTGATCGTCCCTTGAACCCGGGATTCAGAAAAATTTGTCTTGACAATAAAATGGTCATTTGCCGGATTCGGGAATACTATAAACCCAGGCTTTTTCTTTTCTTTCTCATTAAGTGCGACGTTAAGTTGGCATTCCTCTGCCGAGGATCCCCAGAGTGAAACTCCATTTTTAGCAAAACAGATAAGTTCAGACTGAGTTAAATCAAATACCATATTCTCAAATAATCCAGCTGTTGACCCAATGCCATCAATAATATACTCTGCTCCCATAAGGGGGCTACTCAGGTGAAATCGCTTCCGGTAGTTGGTGTCTACCAGAATTGAGTCAATGGCCGTTATTATAACCGGTCCTGCCCATGTATAAAGAAATGCAGAAACAACGGTGTCACCAACATCCAGCGTATAATCATATAACAATAAATCACTATACCCATCGGAAGTGTACCATTTGCTTCCTTCTTCCCTCAAATACCCGTGAAGGGAATGATAAAAGTAATTGTTAGTCGGATTTGGATTTGGATAATAATACCAGTAACCCGTAGAATAAACTTTGAAATACACATGTGAATTAATAACAGTATCTCCATCAATATAATCCCTGTATTTCCCATATAAGGCTGGTTGCCCCGTCTCAAATCTTGCATAATCCACCCTCCATTCTGAAGCAGTGTCAATGGATTGCCCAAAACAAGAGGTTGCCAGGGTGATTAGGATAAGTGCAAAAAACAATGGTTTGGTCTTCATATGGATAATTTTTTTATCTGACGATGATTACTTTTCCGGTTTCGGTGAATGTCTGGTTTGTCAATATATAGAAATAGATACCCATGGGGATATCTGCTGTTGAAAAGAAAACCTCCGTTTGGCCGGCTGGAAGGGTGAACTCATGGACGACCTGCCCATACATGGTATATAGTATGATTTTCGAATTGGACCAATCATTAGACCCGGTCAGGCGAAAGTGGATAAAATCCCCGGCCGGATTTGGATAAATGCTAACTCTGATTGGGTCTTCGGAAAGTTCCTCTCCTCCAACCACCGTGGTATCGGTCAACCCGACAAGCCATACATCTCCGAATAAGTTATGATGCATCTCACACTGAACATCCCCTGAATGATCCCAGGTGTTTGAACCTCCTAATAAGGTAATTTTCCCATTGGGAAATTCAACCATATCAAAAAAGGTATCATCTTCGTCACCCCCGATACATTGCTTCCATATAATATCTCCCGTTGGGGATATCCGAAACAGCCATGCGTCACAGGTGGTGGGATACGAGTGATTTCCTGTTACATCACCGTCATGGGAGTACGAATAACCTCCCACAATATAGGATCCGTTGGCGCCTTGCTTGATAAAACGGGCAACTTCATCTTTACTTCCGCCATAACATCGTTGCCACTGCAGGGAGCCTAAGGAATCCAACTTCACAACCCAGATGTCATTCATACCATGATTTCCTGACACATTCCCATCATTTGAATCGGTTGTCCCGACAAAAATATACCCGCCATCGGAGGTTTGTAGGATTTCGTTTGGGCCATCCCCATTCGTACCGCCGAAACACTGCTGCCATTCAATGTTACCGGCAAGATCAATCTTAATAATCCATGCATCATAGAAGCCATGGATGTTGCATTGTACATCTCCGTCACCTATCTTAGCAGTTGCTCCTAAAATATATCCTCCGTCGCTTGTAGATTTTACGTTAACTCCTATATCAGCTCCGCTACCCCCAAGCGATTTTTCCCACTGCATGTTCCCATCCCTGTCCAGCTTCACCATCCAGCAGTCAAAAAAACCATGGTTCCCGGTAATATTCCCATCGACTGACATGGAACCTCCTGTCAGCAGAAACCCTGAATCGGGTGTTAAAATCATATTATTGGGCCAATCTGCATAACTACCGCCAAGACACTTCGACCAGAGTAAACTCCCCGTACTGTCCACTTTCAGGATCCAGTAATCTGCATCCCCGTAATGACCCACTACATCGCCGTCATTTGAGTACGTTTCACCAAATAATACAAAGCCTCCATCAGCGCATTTAACGATTTTCTTTTCACTTTCGAGGTCGCTGCCTCCATATGTCCGTGACCAGATAATCACCCCAGTTGTATCCGTCCTGACCAGCCAGAAATCACCATTGCCGTGGTTCGGTGGCACCTGGCCATCTTGCGATCCGCTACCGCAAAGGAGCACATAGCCATTCAGAACTGGAACATAACTTAACCCACAATCTGCCCCGGTGCCACCCAGACACTGCTGCCAGTTCACAACAAGATTCTGCGAGCTGAGAGATGGCAGTATAAATAGGAACAATATCAGCGCTATAAAATTTTTCATACCTTCATTAAATCCATGAACACAAATATAAGTGGATAGGCCGTTCCAATTGACCACCCGACGCCGATTTATAATGACCACCTTATAGCTCTGATAATAAAACAAATGAACTATTATTTTGCGATCAGCCAGGGATGGCCCACTCCATCGGACTGTCCACTATAATCTGAATGATACTTTCATTGCAATTATCTGATTTTCAAGGTTAATAAAACTGGCTTATTTAAGAAATCCTTCAAGCATTAAAACCTTACGAAAAGGCGGAAAAGTCAATAAACGGCTGAGTGAATTCCGATCAAACGCAATGTTTTTGTTGTAATACCAATCAAGTGTTTGTTCGACTTCGATTTCATCTTTTTGAAACAGCTCTGCAGGAGAACCGGCATGCGTGATGTCAATTCCACAATCCAGCCTGATCAGGATCTTTGTTTCGGGCAGCATGAAATAAAAAGGAGTTGCACCAAAACCCCCCATCCATCCGGTGGGAAAACCAATACTGGTCAATTGGTCAGAACTGTTGGCAAACGCACGGAATGAACCTGCCGATGAAAATATATTTTCATCATGTATCAGGTATACTTTCGGTGAAGCTGAGCGATGTTGGTCCGATGGCACAATGGTCTCCTTGTAATTCCTGATCAGGAATTCTTCACCCGTCCACAACTTTCCTTTTGAACATTTTTGATACTCCCCGGCTCCTAAATATCGCCGGATCAATGGTGCGTTTTTAAAGCCCAGTTTATATTCATAGGATACTGTGTCCATGATGAACATACTCATTATCTTCTGCCACGCTGCATCATCGCCACCATAATTATCACTGATATTGATAACAACAAGACTAAATTTCTTTGTCTGGCAGAAATGGGATAATTTCTTCATGAATTTATCTTCAAGAACCATTTCATTAAACCTGATATACAACATGTTGTATTTCCTGAAGTATTTGATGACAGATTTGTCAAAAAGACTTATGAACTTCACCCTCTTCAGCCTGCTTTTTTGTCCAGGAAAAACGGTCAGTTGTTTAACATGGTCGTTCTCATCCAGAAAATCGGCATATAGCGTGTCGTTGAGTAAAAACTGATTCCTTATATAATTATTTGAATAGAACCTTTTGTTCTTCAGGTCAAACTTTGGCATAACGCTTCCCGATGACAGTATCCGTGAAAGGGAATCATACACATCGATATTGTTTACGCTTTGCACTTTCCATCCGTTGGCAAACACCTTGTTCTCTGTTTTGAAAGTATTTGTCAGCAAATAGTGTCCATTAATGTACTTTTGCTGGACTCTGAACGGCCTTCCGGGTGAATCAATGCTTATTGTATTCTGGTATTCAATCAGGTTGTTAAAAGTTCTTCCAGCCTGTTGTAATTGTTCCGAATCGATCATTGTTAAAAGATGCTGCCGCTCTGAAGCCGGTAATTGTTCAAGCAAATATTCGACAACTGCCGGATGGACTATCGAAGCATGTCCATCGAGACATTTTTGAAGTGTTGCATTGATCAGCACCATGAAATCATTCGTGCTGTTAATGGTATCAACATACCTTCTCTGATTTTCAATCTCTTTTTCAATGTCGAGGTCTGCAAGAGCCTTCCAGCTCTGCAATCGTGGATCTACCGCCTTGATGATTGACACCAAAGAATCAAAATCGTTTAAGAATGCTTGATGAGTGGGTAACTGAGCAATTGAAGCAATATTAACGATAAGGACCAGAAATCCCAGGATCGTAGACTTATGTTGCAGTGATCTTTTTTGCATCTTCATTCATTTCTATTTCATACTGGATAGGCCGTTCCTATTGACCACCCGACGCCGATTTATAATGACCACCTTATAGCTCTGATAATAAAACAAATGAACTATTATGTTGCGATCAGCCAGGGATGGCCTACTCCATCGTCCTGTCCAGCGTAATCAACGGTCACAATTTGCGCAAGGCAAGCCGACAGGTTTTATCGAACAAAGATTCGGCAGGCATTGAATGTTTGCCGTTGATGAACCTTCCGGCAACCTTGATATTCCAAAAGATGTTCAAATAAAAAAGTCTAAAATGTTAATTGACAATTTGATATCTCACAAGACTCCAAGAAAAATCCGGGTAAGTGTTTTCCCCGGTTACCTTGATTAACCCAATGTCTTTGGCAAACCAAAAAGTCCATTTTTTCCCATCAAAGGTATGCTGCGTTCTCACCACATTTACGAATTTTTTTAATCCAAGATAAAAAACAGAATCTTGAGAAAGTAATTGATACGTACTTCCCTCATTTTTATTTTCGTAAAAAGATATGAAATTATCTTGCGAATTTGCTATGAGGGTATACATTGAATTATCGTTAATATGGATATAAAATGTTTCCCTGCCTCCTTCTTGAAGAATTATCTTAGAGGAGGAAAAAAACACGGAAGAGTATGACATTTCTATCCACTCCAGGGTGTAATTGTCTTTAGAACTATAGGCAGGGATATTTAAAAATTCCGGCTTATTTTTAACATATACACTATCAAGTTGGAGTGTGGAATCATTTTTGAATATCCAATAACTTCCAATATCAAACACTGTCCATTGTTTAAAAGCATTTGAGACATAAAAGTGTTCGGGTTCTGTTTTTTTACATGAATAAGTTAGTAGGTAAACAAGAATGATTACGATGATTATTAATGATTTTTTCATTTGCGAGACAATATAAATTATCACTACTGTCCGGTTGTTGATTTTTGAAAACACTGTAACTTGTTAATATACAATAAATAAACCATCGTTCTTTGATTTTTTGATTTGAAATTCATCCGATCTTTGTCAAAAAGGAGGTCCGATGAATTCCGGAAAAACAGTTTTTGCCCAGCTGATGTCATTTCTACCATGGTACGAGTTTGATAAGTGCGTTCAACGCTACGATGGGAATTACAAGGTTCAGCACTTTAATTGCCGCCAGCAGTTGATGGTGATGATGTTTGCACAGATGACCAACAAAGAAAGCCTGCGTGACATTGAAGCCTGTCTGAATGCTATTCCTGAAAAACTCTATCATGCTGGCTTTCGTAGCCTGATCAAGAGGTCCACCTTGGCCGACGCAAATGAAAGCAGGGACTGGCGGATCTTTGCTGACTTTGCCCAAATTCTGATTCCCGAAGCACGGGCGCTGTACAAGACGGATAACAATTTTAATGTTGACATCGACAACATGGCTTATGCGCTCGATAGTACCAGCATTGAATTGTGCCTGAGTCTTTTTCCATGGGCGAAGTTCCGGAAACACAAAGGTGCCGTCAAAGCGCATACACTGATTGATCTGAGAGGATCGATACCAACCTTCATCAAACTCACTGACGGTCTCTGTCATGATGTCAATGTGCTGGATGATCTGGAATATGAGCCGGGCGCCTTTTATGTCATGGATCGTGGTTATGTCGCTTACAAACGATTATTCCGGATTCACAAGGATGGAGCCTTTTTTGTAACCAGAGCCAAACGAGGAATGGATTTTGAGCGACTGAGTTCTCGAAAGGTCAATAAAAACAAGGGTTTGATTTGTGATCAGACCATTCGTTTACTCGGTTTTTACCCATCTAAAGACTACCCGGACACTTTGCGCAGAATTAAATTTCACGATGAAGAAACGGCAAAGACCTTGGTATTCCTGACAAACAGCTCCAGAGCAAAGGCAATAATTATAACACAACTTTACAAAGAACGATGGAAAATAGAATTATTTTTTAAATGGATAAAACAGAATTTACGAATAAAAATATTTTACGGGACAAGCAGGAATGCCGTGTATTTGCAGATATGGATAGCCGTCTGTGTATACCTCCTTCTTGCCATAATAAAAGCGAAATTAAATCTGAAAATAAGCTTACAAACAATGTCACAAGTTTTTGCATTTGGAATTTTTGAGAAAACCCAGTTAAATCAACTGTTTGACAGAACCGATTTGAACAAGTTTACTCATGAATTTTCTAACCAATTGATTTTGTTTGAGTAATAACCGGACAGTAGTGAGTTCATTTATATCTGTAAGATTTAAAACCCAATTTCTCA
>Ga0074195_1003542_pt1 | contig 14464 bp, 11 predicted proteins | sample EPASupsiteHSE623_FD_64525 | JGI IMG/M metagenome (GOLD analysis project Ga0074195, IMG submission 64525) | Bioremediated contaminated groundwater from EPA Superfund site, New Mexico - Sample HSE6-23 | ecosystem: Environmental > Aquatic > Deep subsurface > Groundwater > Contaminated ...
CCGCCGAAACACGCAGTGGCGCAAGCAGTCGGTTTCATCAAGAGAAAAAGTTCGGAAATTGGGCAAAACCAGTGTCTTCCCTTCCTTGAAAAGGGGATATAAGTAAGATATTTTACAAATCATTATTGCTTTTTAAAACCAAAAAAAAATGATAATAGTCGGCACCGGAGGTCTAGGCCTCGAAATTCTTGGCATTCTTATAAACAACGGCTACAACGGCGAAATCGTTTTTTATGATGAGAATCCGAAAGCTGCTGGTCTTGTCTTCGATAAGTACAGGGTAATAAATGATGCTGATTTGCTGAAAAAACATATTCAAGAAATTAACGCTGATTTCATAACCGGCATCGGCAATCCCCGCATCCGCGAAAAGGTGACAAAGAAGGTTGCAGAAATGGGAGGCAAAAATGCCTCTGTGATCTCAAAACTTGCAGGTATATACCAGTTCAACTCTTACCCTGCAGGAACAATGATACATCCTTTCGTTGCAATATCACACCACCTTCAGATGGGCGAAGGCTGCGCAATACATACACATACAAGTATCGGCCACGCAGCAAAGATCGGTAAATATGTTAACATAAGCCCCGGAGTCTCGGTAATAGGACCTGTTGAGATCGGCGACTATACCTACATTGCAGCTGGAGCTGTGATTCTGCCACACATTAAGATAGGCAATAACGCAATTATTTCAGCAGGTGTTATTGTTAAAAAAGACGTGGGTGATTTTGAGACTGTGTAGTTGAAGGAATCTTTTTCAAATATTCAATTCAAAGAATCTACCATTTCAAGATAATACTTGAATACTGAACATTTCACTAATTACATTCATCATTAAATAGCTTTCTTAAAACAGTTCTTGATATTTCTGTGTGTTTAACCTCTCTTAACCTTTCTTTTAGTAAAATAATGGTTTACACTTGCCAGTTTTAAAATTTGCAAGTACTTTTGGAGGATAATAATTAACAGGTATTATGCAGAAAAACATTCTTAAGGCCGCTGCGCCGCATGTTACAGCTGTAATAGCATTCTTTCTGATCTCTCTGGTCTATTTCTCGCCTGTTCTCGACGGGAAGAAACTGAAACAGACCGATGTTATGACATACACCGGCGCATCAAAAGAGGCGCTTGACTGGAAGGACGAATACGGCCATATAGCACTATGGACAAACAGTATGTTCGGCGGAATGCCCACATTTCTTATTACACATACCCCGCAGTCGAACCTGCTGGTTTACCTGCACCAGATCTTTAACCTGTTCAATTTTAAACCGGTAAATCTTGTCTTTCTTTACCTGCTGGGTTTTTACCTGGCCCTCCTTGTCTTCCGGATAAGGCCATGGCTTGCAATTGCAGGGTCAATTGCCTATGCATTCTCGTCATATTTCTTTATTATTCTTGAACCTGGTCACATTACAAAAGCAATTGCACTTGGCTATCTGCCTGCTGTTGTTGGTGGTGTATTTCTCTCTTTTAACAGCAACAGATTCCTTGGAGCTGTGATGATGACAGTTTTCCTGACTCTGCAGCTACTTATAAATCATATGCAGATCACTTACTACACAATGATAATAATCCTTTTCTACGGCGCATTCGAATTATACAACTATTTCAGGAAAAAGGAAATGCTTTCTTTTTTCAAAACTATTGCCGTTCTTCTTATCGGTGTTTTTCTGGCTCTTGGTTCAAACATAACAGGACTTTGGACGACATATGAATATGGAAAATATTCAATACGCGGAGAGTCTGAGCTTACTGTAAACGAGGAAAATAAGACCAGCGGACTGGATAAGGACTATGCCACATCTTGGAGCTATGGGGTTGGCGAGAGCATGACTCTGTTTATTCCAAATGCAAGAGGCGGGGCATCAACAACAAATCTCGGAAAGGATTCTGAAACCTATTCGTACTTTTTCAAACAATACGGGCATGATGTGGCAAAGCAGGCTACATCGTCAATTCCAACATACTGGGGACCTCAGCCATTTACCAGCGGACCTGTTTATTTAGGAGCATCAATAATTCTCCTTTTCATAATGGGCATGTTCCTTCTTAAAGGCAATCTTAAATGGTGGCTGTTCTCTGTTTCATTTCTGGCGCTTATGCTCTCGTGGGGAAAGCATTTTATGCCTCTAACCGATTTCTTCCTCGAATATGTACCTGGCTACAATAAATTCAGAGCTGTATCCATGATCCTTATAATTGTTGAATTTGCCGTTCCGCTACTAGCAATAATATTCCTCGACAAACTTCTGAAAAAAGAATTCGACCCCGCAAAAGTTAAAAAAGTACTTTTTCGTACAGCTGGTGTGCTTGGTGGTATTGCGGTAATATTCCTTCTCATGGGCTCCTCTCTTTTTGATTTCTCATCGCCCGAAGATGTAAGACTTAAAGAAGCCGGTTATCCGGTTGAAGAGATTATACAGGACAGAATGAGCATGCTAAGTTCTGATGCATTCCGTTCTCTTGTTTTTGTTGCTCTTGCCGGTGCCGTAATATTCCTGGTTATTAAGGATAAGATCAAAACAAATCTTGCAATAGGTTTATTTGCAGTAATTTTTGTTGCTGACTTATGGCCTGTCGACAAACGTTACATAAACAACGACAATTTCATTTCGAAACGTGAATCAAAACAGATATTTGCACCAACCGAAATCGACAACTTCATTCTTAACGATAAAGATCCGAACTTCAGGGTTTTCAATGCGTCTGTAAACACATTCAACGATGCAAGTACATCATATTTCCACAAATCAATAGGCGGATACAGCGGTGTTAAAATGAAACGTTATCAGGAGATCATAGAGCACCAGATATCCAAACAGAATTTCAGTGTACTTAACATGCTTAACACAAAGTATTTTATAATCCCCACAAAGGAAGGGGCTGTTCCACAGCGAAATCCCGAAGCCCTTGGGAATGCATGGTTTGTTGATTCTGTAATGATTGTACCGAATGCAGATTCGGAACTAACAGCACTCTCTAAATTCAATCCAGCAAAAACTGCGATTGTAGACAAGAGGTTTGAAAACGAAATTAAAGATTTTAAAACAGAAGCTGATTCGGGTGCAACAATAAAACTCACAAAATACGAACCTGAAAAACTCTTTTACAGCTCAAACTCAACAAAACAAAGGCTTGCTGTATTTTCAGAAATTTATTACGACAAGGGATGGAACGCCTTTATTGACGGAAAGCCGGCCCCTCACATCAGGGTAAATTATATTCTTCGTGCAATGATGGTCCCTGCTGGAAAGCACGAAATTGAGTTCAGGTTCGAACCACAATCCTATTTCCTTGGTGAAAAGATTTCGCTTGCAAGTTCTGCCATCACAATTGTACTTCTGCTGCTTGTTCTGTTCGGAGAGTGGAAGAAAATGAACAAGACAGCAAAGGCAGAAAAAGATTAGATTCATTTTTTTAATCAACGGGAGGCTATAGCTGTTAAGCTATGTCTCCCGTTCTTTTTTATCAACTTTTTACTTACACATTGTTTTATTTTACAGGGTTAAAAAAATATTATATTTGCAATCTGTTTAGCAATTCTGAAAAGACATGAGAAAAATACTGGTAACAGGAGGTGCAGGGTTCATTGGCAGTTGTCTTGCCGAAAAACTCATGCAGGATAAAGAAAATGAGGTAGTAGTAGTAGACAACCTTCTTACAGGACATCTTCAGAAACTTCCGGAACCTGCTCCAAATTTCAGATTTATAAAAGCAGATGTAAACAACAGGAACGAGATATCTGAAATAATGATGTCTTATCGCTTTGATTATGTTTTTCATTATGCTGCTGTGGTCGGTGTTGAACTTACTACCAGTAATCCTGTAACTGTACTTAACGATCTGAACGGTCTTAGGAATATTGTTGAATTATCAAAGAATACCGGCGTTAAAAGAATATATTACAGCTCTTCCTCTGAAATATACGGAGAACCTGTTGAATTCCCTCAACACGAAGACACAACACCACTCAATTCAAGGCTTCCTTATGCAATAGTGAAGAATGCCGGAGAAGCATTTCTGAAATCGTATAACCGAGAATTTGGACTTGAATATACTATTTTCCGTTTCTTCAACACATACGGACACAAGCAAAGCCGGCACTTCGTCATAAGCCGTTTTATAACACTGGCAAAAACCGGAAAGGAAATCACCATATATGGAGATGGGACACAGACACGCACATTCTGTTACATTGACGACAATATAAACGCTACACTCAACGCATTTTACAATAACATGTTTATAAATGAGGTTGTAAATATTGGTGATGACAAAGAAACAACAATAAACGAACTTGCTGCAATAATCAAAAAACTAACCGGATCACGTTCAAAGATAGTTCATCTTCCACCTCTTCCCGAAGGAGACATGCATGGCCGCAGACCAGATGTTAGCAAGATGAACGTATTATTATCTGAACCAAGGATCTCGCTTGAAGATGGTCTTCGCAAAGTACTTGATATGGGATTGTTTGAACTTAAGATACTTGGCTGATGATCACGTTAAAAAAGGCATCGGAGCTTATTCAGGCCGAGCTAAAGGACCTTCCGCTCGCGAATGACGTCCCGCCAACGCTATATGAACCTTATTATTACATGATGGAAGCAGGCGGTAAACGCATAAGACCTTCGTTATGTGTTTTTGCTGCCAGTGTATTCAGTGATGATTATAAATCCGCAATTAAACCTGCTACAGGATTAGAGATTTTCCATAACTTCACCCTTGTGCACGACGATATTATGGATAAGTCCGATTTCCGCCGTAACCGTGCCACAATACACAAAAAATGGAACGTAAACACTGCTATACTTACAGGTGACGTAATGATGATAAGAGCAGCAGAAATGTTCAGTGACCTGCCGGCTGAAACTTATCAGAAAGTAATGCCGTTGTTCCTCGAAACAGCAAGAAAAGTATGCGAGGGGCAGCAGTATGACATGGACTTCGAAACAGAAGAGCGAATCACAATTCCAGCTTACCTCCTTATGATCAGGTTAAAAACTGCAGAACTAATTGCAGGAGCAATAAAGATTGGTTCACTAATTGGCAATGCCCCAGATAATGCAGCTGAGGCTCTTTACAGGTACGGAATATACATCGGCACAGGATTTCAGCTCCGCGACGACTACCTTGACGTTTATGCAAATGAGACAGAGCTTGGAAAGCCTGTTGGAAGCGATATCTTAAACAAGAAGAAGACCTGGCTCTATCTTTATGCACTCGAAAATGCAGCTTTCAACCATAAGAACTATCTTACAAAACTATATTCTGAGAATTCAACTCCAACGACTGGAGATGTGGAAAACGTCAGGGAGATATATCACAACCTTAACATTCCCGATATTATAAACGAAAAGATAAAACAGCAGCACGACTTTGCCGTTCAGCAGATCGAAACAGCAGGCCTCCCCGGTGAAGCTGTTGTGGAGCTTAAGTCGTTCGCAGAAAAGATGACAAGCAGGGCAATGTAAAAACCCTGAATTACAAATGAAAATATATTAGAATTTTTTAGGCTTTCAATCCTTTATCTTTTTTACAAAACCAATACAAAGCAACTTATATAAATTGATATATTTTTAGCATTTACTCTCGCTCAAAACCTGTTAATTCTTTCTATAAAATGGTTGATAACTTCCGGTACTAAACCAGAATTAATAATTATTTTTGTTGATTAATAGAAGTGGCAGAAATTGGAAGCAAAAAAAATAAAACGGGCCTTAATCTCAGTATATTATAAAGACGGCCTTTTACCCGTGGTTAAAGGACTAGCGGAGAACGGAACAGAAATCTTTTCAACAGGAGGAACTTTTAACTTTATTACCGACGCAGGCTTCGACTGTAAAAAAGTTGAGGACCTTACCGGTTATCCTTCAATACTTGGAGGCAGGGTAAAAACCCTTCACCCGAAAATATTCGGAGGAATACTTGCCAGGAGGATAGAGGAAAGTGACCTTAAACAGCTTGCTGAATTTGGCATTCCCGAATTCGATCTTGTTATTGTTGACCTTTATCCTTTCGAGGAAACGGTGAGGTCGGGAGCTTCTGACGAAGAGATAATTGAGAAGATAGACATAGGCGGAGTATCGCTGATACGCGCAGCAGCAAAGAATTTCAGCGATGTTTGTATAATCAGCAACCGCAGCCAGTATAAACGTATCGTTGAGATAATCTCAAAGAACAATGGCTGCACCACTGTTGAAGAAAGAAAGAAGTTTGCAGGAGAGGCGTTTCTTCAAACATCATGTTACGATACCCAGATATCCGACTGGTTCGCAGGTCCTTCACAGTCGTTGTGTGTTAAAGTTCAGGGATGTGAAACCCTGCGATATGGCGAGAACCCTCACCAAAAGGGAAGTTATTACGGAAACCTGTCTGACATTTTCGAGAAGTTACATGGAAAAGAAATATCCTATAACAATTTGCTTGACATAGATGCAGCCGTCGGACTAATTGCAGAATTCGAAGAACCTACAGTTGCTGTCATAAAACACAACAATGCATGCGGTATAGCATCACACAGCAATATTGTTGAAGCATGGAAGCGTGCGCTTGCCGGAGACCCCGTTTCTGCTTACGGCGGGGTAATTGTAACGAACAGACCCATCGACGACAATCTTGCAACCGAGATGAATTCACTGTTTTTCGAAGTTCTTGCAGCTCCCGAATTTCAGGGAAAATCACTTGATATTTTTTTCACCAAAAAGAACAGGATAATTCTAAAACTTAAAAAATACCCGAAAAAACAAATACTGTACAGATCCGTTCTTGAAGGCCTTCTTGCACAAGATCCTGATGATGCTGTTGCAGAGGCTATGTCGGCAAAGTTTGTTACCTCACTTAAACCCGAAGGTAAAGAACTCGACGATCTTTTATTCGGAGAAAAGGTAGTAAAACACACCCGTTCGAATGCGATTGTTCTTGTTAAAGACAAACAGCTTATGGCAGGAATAGGCGGACAGACTTCCCGAGTTGACGCACTTAAGCAGGCCATTCAGAAAGCAGGAGCTTTTGGCTTAAGTTTAGATGGAGCTGTTATGGCTAGTGATGCTTTCTTCCCCTTTCCCGACTGTGTTGAGATAGCTCACAACGCAGGTATAACAGCAGTAATTCAGCCTGGAGGATCGGTACGCGACAACGAATCGATAGAATACTGTAACAAAAACGGTATGAAGATGGTATTTACCGGGATTAGACATTTTAAACATTAAACTAAGAGATTAAACTAAATATGGGCCTTTTTTCATTTTTCACACAGGAGCTGGCAATTGACCTCGGGACGGCCAACACCATCATCATTTACAACAACAAGATAGTAGTTGATGAACCTTCGATAGTTGCAATAGACAAGGAGACAAAGAAACTTTGTGCTATTGGCGACAAGGCGCGACAAATGCACGGAAAAACTCACGAGCACATTAAAACAATAAGACCATTACAGGACGGTGTAATAGCCGACTTCCACGCAGCAGAATTAATGATAAGAGGCTTTATAAAAATGATAAGCCCGAAGAACAGACTATTCACTCCCGCGCTGCGTATGGTTGTTTCAATACCCTCAGGAAGTACTGAAGTTGAAGTTCGTGCCGTACGCGACTCATCCGAACATGCCGGTGCACGTGATGTGTATCTGATATACGAGCCAATGGCTGCTGCACTGGGTATAGGAATTGACGTTGAAGCACCCGAAGGCAACATGGTGGTCGATATCGGTGGAGGGACAACTGAGATCGCTGTTATTTCACTCGCAGGTATAGTTTGTAATAAATCTATTCGTATTGCCGGTGACGAATTCACCACCGACATTCAGGAATATATGCGTAACCAGCATAACATCCGAATTGGTGAGCGTACTGCTGAGGAGATAAAGATCAATGTCGGAGCTGCTCTTCCTGATATCGACAACCCACCACCCGATTATCTTGTAAAGGGACCGCATCAGATGACTGCTCTTCCAGTTGAAGTTCCTGTTCAGTATTCTGAAATTGCTCATTGTCTCGAAAAATCGATCAACCGAATCGAAACAGCGATACTTCAGGTTCTTGAAGACACACCACCTGAATTGTATGCAGATATATACAACAACGGGATTTATCTGGCAGGAGGTGGTGCCCTTCTCCGTGGCCTCGACAAAAGGCTGTCGGCAAAGTACAGTATCCCATGTAAGGTTGCCAACGATCCTTTGCATGCAGTGGCAAGAGGTGCCGGTATTGCTCTAAAGAACATCGACAAGTTCAGCTTCCTCAGACGCTAAACCTTAAAAACGGTTTGGTATATGAGAAACCTGTTCCTTATCATCCTGCGCTATCATTACCAGTTGCTTTACGTTATCCTTATGGTTTTCTCTATGCTCCTTCTTTTTAAAAATAACGAGTATCACGAAACCACCTGGTTTAATTCTTCTACATATGTAACTGGATCTGTTTACAGTTCTTATTACTCAATAAAAAATTATTTTGCTCTGAGGCAGGAAAACATAAGATTATCTATGGAGAATACAGTTCTTAAGAATCAGTTAAAAACAAATTATCTTAAGACAGATACAAGTTTTAAGGCAGGACGTGGTACAGTTCAGTTCTACTATATTGATGCAATTGTGATAAATAAGTCCGTAAACCGCCAGAAGAATTACATGACACTTAACAAAGGAAGTCTTTCGGGTATTGCACCTGAGATGGGTGTTATTGCCCCCGATGGCATTGCCGGTATAGTTAAAGATGTATCACCCTATTTTTCCACAGTTATTCCGATAATCAATACCGGTTCGCATTTAAGCGTCAAAATAAGAAAAAAGAATTTTTTCGGCACTATTTCGTGGGACGGAAGCAATTACAGATATGCAAAACTTAACGAAATACCCTTTCATGTTCCTGTTGAAGTAGGCGATATTATTGAGACAAGCGGATACTCTGCGATTTTTCCACAGGGGATGATTGTAGGTATAGTCCGTTCAGTTTCAAGAGGAACAGATGATTATTTTCTTGACATTGACGTAATGCTTTCTGTTGACTTTCTGAAGGTGAATCATGTGATGGTAATTAAGAACATGCTGAAGACTGAACAAAAGAATCTAGAACAAAAGACTACAAATGGGTAAGTTCGGATCAATATTTCTTCTTTCGCTATTCATAGTGGTCTTTCAGCTGCTTGTGCTGAACAATGTTTACCTGTGGGGGTTTATAAATCCTTATATCTACATTTTCATCATACTAATGCTGCCAATGGACTTCAGGCCATGGGCCGGACTTCTGGCAGGTTTTGCACTAGGGCTGTTAATTGATATTTTTACCGACACTATAGGTCTTCATACGGCAGCTACTTTAACAATGGCTTTTTCGCGTCCAATGGTTCTAAGACTTATTTCTCCCCGCGAAGGTTACGAAAGCGACGCACGGCCCGATCTGGGCGAAATGGGCTTTTCGTGGTATCTTAGATATGCTGGATTGCTTGTTTTTATTCATCATTTTCTACTTTTTTATCTCGAAGTATTCCGGTTTTCAGGTTTCTTCGGAACTTTTAGCAGGATGCTTTTCAGTTGGCTTGCCAGTATGGTGCTGATATTCCTGATACAGTTCCTAATACAGAAACCGCAAAAGTAGGCTATGCTTAACCCCTACGTCAACCGGAAATATCTTGTGTCGGGCATATTTGTGGCATTTGTTCTGGCATATTTAATAAGACTTTTCTACATACAGGTTATTGATGATCAATACAAGTTTTCTGCCGAAAATAATTCACAGAGGCGGATAATTAAATATCCTCCCAGAGGAGTTATATACGACAGGAATGGTCTTTTAATGGTACAGAATGAAGCAGCTTTCGACCTGATGGTTATTCCCAGGCAGGTAACCCCATTCGACACTATTGATTTCTGTAAGATGTTAAATGTTGAGGTTGAGGACTTCAGAAAAATGCTCAAGGAAGCTACTGATTATTCTGGCTACAGACCTTCTGCTCTGGTAAGCCAGGTCTCTGCCGAGACATATGCGATTATGCAGGAAAAGATGTTCAAATTTCCCGGCTTTTTCTTTCAGTCCCGCACATTACGTAAATACCCAAGACCTGTTGCATCTCACCTGCTTGGATATGTTGGTGAAGTAGACGAAAAGATAATTGAAAAGAACCCATATTATAAAATGGGTGACTATATTGGAATTAGTGGTGTTGAAGCTGCTTATGAAGAATATCTCAGGGGGAAAAAAGGGGTAAGTCTCTACACTGTTGATGTTCACAACCGTATAGTGGGTCATTTTGCTGAAGGAAAACTCGACACAATCCCTGAACTGGGAAATGATATTATTCTGGGTATCGATCTTGAACTACAGGAATATGGTGAGAAACTAATGCAAAATAAAATAGGCAGCATTGTAGCTATTGACCCTGCTACGGGCGAGATCCTTATGCTTGTTAACAGTCCGTCTTACGATCCAAATCTTCTGGTAGGTCGAGTAAGGGCAAAGAACTATCATAAATTGCTTTACACTGCGAACAAACCATTATTTAACCGTGCTATAATGGCAAAATATCCACCTGGAAGTACCTTTAAAATGGCAAACGGATTAATTGCTCTTCAGGAAGGATTGATACAACCCACAACAACATTTGGTTGTTCTAGAGGATATCATTTTGGCGGGATAAAGGTGGGCTGTCACGCTCATGCAAGCCCGTTAGACCTGATTCACTCTATTCAGAACTCCTGCAATGCCTATTATTGTAACGTGTTCAGAAAGATCATAGACAATCCGAAATACAAGAACACACGAAAAGGGTTTGAGGTATGGCGAAAATATATGCTTGGATTCGGGTTTGGCCGTAAGCTTAATAGTGACCAGGTACATGAACTTGAAGGTAATATCCCGACTCCTGAATATTACGATAAATATTTCGGTGAGAACAGATGGAAGTCACTTACAATTATCTCTCTTGCCATAGGACAGGGGGAAATTGGTATTACTCCTCTACAGCTTGCTAATTATGGAGCAATTATTGGAAACAGAGGCTGGTATTATACTCCTCATGTAATTCATGAAATCAAGGGTGAAAAAGGGATTCCCGTCCAATTCACCAGAAAGAATTTCACCAGCATAAAACCTGAATATTACGAATACATGGTTCAGGGTATGGAGCTGGCGGTTCTATCGGGCACAGCCCGAATTGCAAGCCTCGATTCAATTGTGGTTTGTGCTAAAACTGGAACAGCACAGAACCCTAAAAAGGACCATTCTGTATTTCTAGCTTTTGCCCCTAAGGATAATCCAAAAATTTCGATATCTGTGCTGGTCGAAAATGGTGGCTTCGGTGCAACCTATGCGGCTCCGATTGCATCACTTTGTATTGAAAAATATCTTACGCGTGAAGTAAAACGAAAAGATCTTGAAGAGAGAATGATAAACGCCAATCTTCTTAACGCATCAAAAGAAAAACCCTCGAATGACGCGCAAGATTAATATACTTGAGAATATTGACTGGTTTACTGTAAGTATCTATGTTGTCCTTGCGGTAATGGGCTGGCTAAATATATATGCAGTTGTATACAACGAGGATCATAGCAGCATATTCGATTTCTCTCAGAGGTACGGAGCTCAGTTCGTGTGGATGATAGCAGCATTTGCCATAGCTTTTGTGATTATGACCGTAGACAGTAATGCATATTCCTATTTTGCATACATACTGTACGGAGTGAGTATGTTGCTGCTGATAAGTGTTTTGTTTTTCGGAAAAACCGTAAATGCAGCAAAGGCATGGATAGAGATTGGTCCTCTTCAGCTTCAGCCAAGTGAGCTGGTAAAGATCACAACTGCACTTGCTCTTGCCAAGCTACTCGACAATCAGCATTTCAAAATTCATAATCTTAAAAACCTCTTCCTGATGGCAGTGTTAATATTCCTGCCTGTAGTTATAATAGTACTTCAGAACGATACCGGATCTGCAGTTGTTTACGCAGCATTCTTCCTTGTACTGTATCGTGAAGGGTTAACCCCCTGGGCACTGGTGCTTGGCTTCGTATCAATCATATTGTTCTTTGCTGCCCTTTTAACCGATAAGATGGATCTGGTAGTGTCACTTACAGTCTTTACATATCTCGTCTATTTTATAATAAACATGAGATGGAAACCCTTTGTTCTGGCTTTGGGGATATTCCTTGTCTCACTAGGCCTTCTTTATGTAACCGACTGGATTGCCGGAACAGAATTCCCGTTTTATTATATTTATATTGCTGCAATTATTGTTTCTTCACTAACCCAGCTGATAATAATATATGCAAAAAGAATAAGGAACACTTCAATAATAATTTTCTTTTTTTTAATAACCGTTGGTTTTACATTTACCGTTGACTATGGCTTCAACAATGTACTTGAATCACATCAGAGGGACAGGATCAACGAACTGCTTGGATTATCTTATGATCCGCTTGGGACAGGATACAATGTTAACCAATCGAAGATTGCCATTGGGTCTGGAGGCTTCTGGGGGAAAGGCTATCTGAACGGCACACAGACCAAATATAATTTTGTACCTGAACAAAGTACCGACTTTATCTTCTGTACTGTTGGTGAGGAATGGGGATTTGTCGGAAGCACAGTTGTTTTGCTTTTGTTCCTTACATTACTGGTAAGAATTGTGTTTATGGCAGAACGACAACGAAGCAACTTTAGCCGTGTTTATGGTTACAGTGTAGCTGCAATTCTGTTCTTTCATATAGCAATAAACGTGGGAATGACGCTGGGACTTGTCCCTGTTATTGGAATACCGCTGCCCTTTTTCAGCTATGGTGGATCGTCATTGTGGTCGTTCACCATACTTCTCTTTATCTTTATAAGACTTGACAGCACCAGGATGGAGAAACTTGTTTAACTATAGTTAATTTATTACTTCTTCCTGTTCTTTACCATTAAAATATGCGCAGTAACTGCAACAGCAATAATCACTAATCCTGCACGTAAATAATTATTCCCGATCAGGAATATTACTGAAACAAGTATTGTCGCCCATAATAATGAAATAGCATATACTTTAACGCTAAAAGGGATTCCCCTGCCCTGTCTGTATTCGCGAATATAAAGTCCAAACCATTTATTGTTCAGCAGCCATTTGTTGAGTCTTTCTGAACTTCTGCTAAAACAAAAAGCGGCAAGAAGCAGGAATGGGGTTGTAGGAAGTACCGGGATAAATATTCCTGCTACTCCAAAAAAAACCGACATTATCCCGGCGGTTACAAGTAATGATTTTATAAAGCGATTAGTTTTCAATTGATTCCTCGTTTGTTTACCAGTAAAACTTTTACTTACAGAAAATCAATTTGTTTACCCCACCCTCCTTCCTTCGTCAGGATAAATTCCGGGAACAAATTGATTTTCTTCACTCCCTTTAGGGAAGGGGCAAATGAAGAAAATCTATTTGCATAAGTGGTAAACAAACGATGATCCATGTTTTCAATTCATTTTTCCTGAAAGGGCAGCGAATATACTAATTAATGTGAATTCTGTAAAAAGTAGCAACTTGGTTTTTAATCAGGGAAAAGGTTCTGATTTATTATAGTATTGACAAATTTCTTAATCATTATGTTAGTTACTGATCCCTTTGGAGATTCTCTCCAAACCTCTAACACGTCATTCCGAGTAAATTGCATTTGGCTCAAACGCTTGAGGTGAAATGACAGTTAATAGCGCGACTCCCGCCCGCAGTCTTCGACACGGACTTGATAGTTTGTTTATAATTTAAGCGTTCAGGAGGTACGGCTCAGACTGATTGCCAGGCGCGCAAAAAAAGCAGTCACGTTGAGCCGACCCGGTACGAAGAATAAATAATAATAATAAGTTATTGGTCGTGTCGAAACGCGGCTGCTTTTTCTCTTATACCTTTCAGTAATCATTAGAACTGTTTTATTATGCCGCTCATATACAAACATATGAAAAACGCTGTCATTGGTAATATCCCCTGATCTTGTCGAGGGTTGATTCAGAATCTTAGAAATACATATACTACGATTCCGGTCCCGATAGCTATCGGGAAGGTCCGGAATGACGTTTTTATTTTTGGCAAATTGAAAAAAGTATCTCGTGGGTCAGGGGTGGAAAACCCCTGCATCAGCTTTAATATTCCAGATTGTTTAAAAAAACTGAATTTAGATTCGATTGCCCTGTTTGTAATATGATTAATGAAAAACAATGCTATTTTTTATAACTTTGTAGAATCCTAACAACAAATAATATGAAAACCTCAAAAGTTACATACATGGGAGGATTGCGTACCGAGGCTGTTCATCTTGCTTCGGGAAACAAGATAATTACAGATGCTCCTGTTGACAATAAAGGCAAAGGAGAATTTTTTTCTCCAACCGATCTTATGTCGACCTCTCTTGCTTCGTGCATGATGACCATAATGGGTATTGCTGCACAGGAACACGGATTCAGCATAGACGGTGCAACGGCAGAAGTGACAAAAATAATGGGATCAAACC
>Ga0074195_1003543_pt1 | contig 14457 bp, 18 predicted proteins | sample EPASupsiteHSE623_FD_64525 | JGI IMG/M metagenome (GOLD analysis project Ga0074195, IMG submission 64525) | Bioremediated contaminated groundwater from EPA Superfund site, New Mexico - Sample HSE6-23 | ecosystem: Environmental > Aquatic > Deep subsurface > Groundwater > Contaminated ...
GTAACCATATCTACATTTTATAGCGCTTAATTCATCCATATAGCTTAATGGCGCAATTCAAATATAAAAAGTTACCTAAACTATTTTGTTACAATTACTAAGATAAGCAGAGCAATGATCGAGCCTACCATGAAGAAAAACGCGCCAAGAAGATTGGAACGTCGATCGTTTGTCTCTTGCATTCCGGCGTATCCGACGATGGCGCCAAACACCGGCAATGTGCAGCAGGTGCTCGCCACGGCGCTTGCCAGACCTAAAAGAAACGCCAATGGCAATGCCATCGGGCCCATTCCGGCCTGTTCAAGCTCTGTCTTGGCCCATTCAGCAGGATATAGAAGCCAGTCCAATCAGATCCTTCCTAATTACTAACATGGTACAGCACAGCCCCCTGGACTGCAGCCAGACGGACGCGATGCCGCCACCAGGGATTGCAGCAGATTTCCTTCCGTTATATTAGTCGTAGCGACACTATTGCCAGTTCCATTGACCATTGCCAGGACGCATGGTGCTGACACTTGGCTGGTCACCGGGGCATAATCTGCAGAGCCTTCGTCCAATACGAAGAAGCCCATCATTATACCCTGTGATTGCGCCTTGCCTGCTGCCGCTTCGATTTCCTTCTTGATACTCTCATCAGGTCTCTGACCCTTGGCGGGCAGATAAAGGAAAATCGCATCTTTCTGGACGGCTAAATCATTGAGAGAGGCGAGAGATTCAAGTGGCTTGCCCCAGAGCGAAGAATTTGCCTGATCAGTCTGGGGTGAAGCCTTCTCGTCTACCAGTGATTTTGCAGTGAATGCATTCAGTCCCCCATCAGCTCCTGTTTCCGTTTTCTGCATGACGCTATTCGCCAAAACGATTACGGCGGCGAATGCGACGACCAGGCATATGATCACCTTGCCCTTGGTGCCGATTTTGGTACCCCCGCAATTGCATCCCGGTCCGCATGCTGATGCGCCTTCCGCCTGATTCGCAGATGAAGTCGGCTCCAATTTGTTATTTCCCATGGTGTTACCTCCTTCTTGCTGTTAGCGGCAGCAATTGCCCGCAGCATTGTCGCAACATGGGGAAGGTTTATTTTCCGGAGCTGCAACAACGCTTTCGGCAAACCTGTCTATGGCTGACATGGCCCCTTTCTGGATCATGCGCCCCACGGCGATGGCTTCATTGATCTCATCTTCTCCGATTCCAAGTTTTCTGGCCTTATCAATGTGAAAGGTTAAGCAGGGCTGACAATGAGCGGCTAAGGACGCCCCAATGGCAATGAGTTCTCTTGTGTTTTCGTTCATTTTTATTTGCTCCTCTTCCATTTAGTTTCAGCTACCGTCGCAAGGACACAAATTTCATCATGCATTCGGCGATTGCAGTTGAGCTTTTCGTCTCCTACTCAAACATGTGAGAATGCGCATATATGAATGTTGTGGCAAGATGTATGCTATGATTTTTGGCTCGAAGCATCATTGTGCAGAAATGTCTCCGCATTTCTTATCCTAAGCCACCAATAGATTGGCCAGATATCCCGCAGCCACTGCTATTGCAAAGATGGTGAGCACAAAGGCTGCCAGCAGTTTCTTCTCGAATATGGCTGAAAGTAGCGTCAGCTCAGGGATGCTCGCCCCGGCTCCGCCGATAACCAGCGCCAGGACGGCCCCCACGCTCATGCCTTTCTCGATAAGTGCCAGGCCTATGGGGATCATGGTCTCCGCTCGAATGTAGATGGGAACACCGATAATTGCGGCCATAGGAACGGCCAGGGGATTGTCCGGCCCTGCGAATCGAGAGATGATCTCCGTAGGAACGAATCCATGAATGAATGCTCCGATGCCTGCGCCCAACAGAAGATAGGGCACGAGCTGGCGGAACAGGCCGAATGCAAAAGCCGCAGAGCGCTGTATTCTCGATCTTGCGTCTGTTGCCTGCTCGCAGTCACAGCAGCTTCGTACTGCTGCCACGGATTTGACCTGGCCAGAAAAGCCGAGCGCATCGAGCAAAAGGCCAATGGCAATTGCGCCCACGAAGGCTACGGCAAAATAAAGCACGGTTATCTTCCAGCCCAGCAGAATGATGAACAGGGATATTATCACCGGTTTAACAAGGGCGAAGCGAACAAGAATGCCATCGCGGAGGCGAAGGGCACGCCAGCGTTGAGCATCCCCAGGAGAAGTGGAATTGTCGAGCAGGAGCAAAATGGCGTAAGAGCGCCAAAACCTGCACCCAAAATGCTGCCCAGAATTTTGTGACGCCCGCCCAAAGCTCTCTTAATCGTCTCATCAGGCACATACTCCTGGATCAGGCCCACGAGAAAGGTTATGCCTATGAATAATATTATCAGCTCTACTGCAATTTCCAGGAAGAAATTTGCAGCTACCGCTAGGTTGTTCAAGAACATTTGTGTCTCCTTTAAAAATGCTATTGTTTTTTCTTCAGCGCTTCAGCCTGCTTGATCATCTCATTGACTGCTCCGTCTGCAAGCCGGTAATAGGACCATTTGCCATCCCTGCGCTCTTTTACAAGTCCAGCTTCCCTCAAGATGGAGAGATGGTGGGAGGTAGAGGATTGTGGCTTGGAGAGAGCAGTCATGATCTCGCAGACGCACAGCTCTCCTTCTTTGAGCAGCTTGAGAATCCTGAGCCGACAGGGGTCTGCTGCAGCCTTGAAGACCTCTACCTCTCCTTCCGGCCCGGCTTTGTCGATTTCCATCATTAAAAAGGAGAGCTTTTTCGTCCTGGTTTTAGCCTTGTCCGTATCGCCAATGAGCCTCGCCAGGCTGCATATTGCGTTCTCATCGATATTTGCGTCCCCGCTGGTCTCATCATTCATCGATATCTGCCTCAATATCAATTTCGGCCACTTGTTGAGGTATACGTGGCCCTTATTTCGTTCGAGCTTCGTAGTATCTTTGATACTCCTTTAAAAAGGCCTCTTTATACATCGCTTCGGCACCCTCTGCGATGAAGTTGAGTTTTTTCAGGTCTTCGACTAGCTCATCGCCCACCGCATCATCCGGTCTCTTTCCTTTCTGGAAGTATTCCTTTAGCGTCTCGTCCAAACCCATAATTCCAGTGCTGCGCCCTCCGACGTTGATCTGCCGCAGGCCGACGATACGTGTCCCGCAACAGCAGCCGCTCTCCTTCTTTCCAAATATCTTATCTAGCATATCAATCGAATAACATATCAAGTTTGATTGATATATAAAAGTTATGGCTAAGATGTATGATTTTAAAATGGCCCGGTTTTGTCATTTAGGTATAAGATATTAGTAGAATTAATTATAAATGTTTTTCAATTGAGATCATTGAGAGATTATGGTTCATGTAGAGATAGATTTCGAAAATACATATCAATATTAACTGATGTGATATTGGAGGTGAGCGTCTCAAAATGGTGAAATCGAAATCAGCCATAATAAATATGGTCCATCGCAGTTTTGAGTACTCTGTGAGCCCTCTGTGCCCTCTGTGACTGCAGAGGTGGCAGTCCGTAACCGTCTGCAGCCCATTCTGCCACAAAGTTCACAGAGTGCGCACAGAGCGACTAACCAAGAACACAAAAGCTAATGTAACATCCAGTTGGGAAATAGCGAAGAGCCCTATTATTTTATGCCGACGCAAATGCATGCTAAATTAGGCTGGGGAAGCTGCTGGAATTGGTGCCTAGGACGATAGATCTTATGCCATTTATGATCCATAAATGACTATCATTGGGTGCCGCCTGGACAATAGCCTCCAAATAAGCAGAGCTGCAATCTGATGAATCCGCTTGCCATTGCAGTTTCTTGTAGTTATCGATAAGCGTTTGATATGCTCCATCATCGAACTCAAGATGATTTATGGAGTCCCATTTCAGGAAAAGCCACTCGTACCTTGCCTGGGTCAGATTGATTTTATTAATTTTGCTGCTCTCGAAGTGCACATTCTTTCTAAATTGCGCATCATGAAAATTGATCTTTTCGCTAAATGTAGATCTGCTGAAGTCTGCTGGACCCCTGAAGCCGGTATTGCTGAAATCGGCATCGTATGCGAAATTTGAGCCACAGAAATCAGCAAATCCCAGGAAATTGCAGGCTGTGAAGTCGGCTCGCTGGCCAAAAGAGGTATTGCAGAAGGTGGCATCAACCCCGAAATCGGATTCATTGAAGTCTGCGCCGGCGAGGAAATGAGAGTCTTTAAATTCAGCCAAATCGATGAACTTGGCTCTTGCGAAAAAAGCCGGGCCCATGAATTGAGCCTCATTGAAGCAAGCATCCTCAACAAACTGCGCAGAAATAAAATCGGCCGTGCTGTTGAAGACGGGTCCTAAAAACTGGACTGCGCCGGCGAAATTTACCTTCTCGAATGAGGTCTCCTTTTCAAATTTTGTGTTATTGAATTGCACAGACCGGCCGAACAAAGAACCAATGAAGCTGTCTCTCCCCCTAAAATCCGTCTCGCCAAAGCTGGCATCAGATGAAAATTTGCTGGAGGCGAATTGAACATCGGAATAGAATATGGCATGGCTGAAATCTGCAATGTCGCCAAACTGAGTACCATAGAAAGATGACGATCCGTTGAAATAAGTCTGCAGGAAATTCACCTTTGCACTGAACCTCGAATCGGCGAAGCTTGCCGTCTTCATGAACATGCAATGAGAAAATGCTGCATCTTCTTCGAAGTTAGAGTTCTCGAAGGACGCATTTTCTATAAAGAATGTATTTTCGAATATAACTGGCTTATGAAATACGGTATTGTTGAAGTCCACTCTGCCATATATGATGGAATTTCTGATCACAATCGACGAATTGGCCTGCATCGGACCATCGGATGCCGACATCTTCACTTCAAAGGGGATGCGCAGGATCTGCTTGGCAGTCAAGCCCAGCCGCTCTGAGGTCAAATTGCCTTTAATAGCAGCTTTATCGTATTCTACAGGCAAGCCGAGCCTGATCTTGACCATGATCTCATCGGCTAAGACTATTGATGAAGATTCGCCAAGAGCCGTCTTAGGTTCGGCAAAAAGCAGAAACAGTATAAAGAGAATTGTGGCTACCAATATCTTCACAAGACATCTCCTTCGAATATTAAACATTACATTAAACTTAAGACTATCTCACGCTCTGTCAATGCGTATATCTGAGAGACTATATTTCGGTTGGATACACTCCATTTTGCTCCTTAGCTAGTCTCTTGCATTTGTAGCTGTTTACCCACTCTGATTGATGCGGTTTGCTTTTCAAGTATTAATGGTTTTGCCTCAATATCTATATAGACTCAATATATAGCCATCAAGGCCAGAGTACTCAGTATTCAGCAGGACTCGCAGTTCTCGGACAAATGGCATCTTATGACCGATATTCTGGATAGCGAGAGCATCACAGGGCCAAATTTTGCCCGAAAAGGGAAAAAAGCCAGGGCTTTTGCCTTTGATTCGACACCTGGCTTCTCGTTAAGAGCGTCAGCAGCATCCTGCCGGTCGAACCCTGCTCGGCCCCGGTCAGTCCTGTCAGGCGACCAGCGGGTCTCTGACCCCGTTGCTGGCAAACGCCTCCTCTCTCTCGACGCAGGTAGGACAGGTGCGGCATGGTTTCTCTTCGCCTTTGTAGCAGGACCAGGTCATCTCGTAAGGCACCTGAAGGTCTATGCCCATTCTGACTATCTCTGCCTTGGTAATATCCACAAATGGTGCCTGCAATTCCACAGGATGCCAGGCTGTGCCGAGCCGAATGGCGGGGCGCAACGCCCTCACAAACTCAGGTCGCCAGTCGGGATAGATAGTGCTGTCGTTCTTGTGGGCTGCATAGAAGATCTCGGGGATCTCATGGGCCTCGGCGTAGCCGGCAGCGACGGAGAGCATGATCATGTTGCGATCGGCAACGACTGTCTTCTTGGCCGACTCTTCGGTATAGTGGCAGCTGGGCACCTCTTTTCCTCCGAGAAGCGCGCTGTCTCCCAGAAGAGATGAAAGCGAGCTGAGGTCGATGACCTTGTGAGCGATTGACAGCCTCCTGGCAATGGCTGCCGCGCAGTCTATCTCCTTTTTGTGCCTCTGAGCATAGTTGAATGTGAGAGCTTCCACCTCGCAACCATCATCGAGCAGCTTGTATAGCAGCGTAGTCGAGTCCACGCCTCCTGAAAGAATCAAAACTCCTCTCATTTTGCCTTCCTTATTATTGGATTTGTCCCCTGCCGCAGGAATCTTCTCCAAAGGCCCGTCCGTGAGGATAATGGTCAGCGTCTTGGAGAGCCTCTCCTTCAGAGGTATTCGAGCAATGCTCTGATGTGTTCCTGGTTGGTTGTGTATTTGGCTTCCAGTAGCGATATGCATTTATCCAGCGTTGTCTCCCTTGCGACAAGCTTGATGGCGAAAGAGTAGCAGCTCTGCTCTCCACAGATCTGACAATTGGTTTTGGGGAGGTACTCGTAGATCTCTGTGTGGTCCACCTTGATTTTCTCTCTTGGGACTGGTGTCACGCCACTAGCGATGGCCTTGTTGATGGTATTTTTGAGTTTTTCCAAGATCTCTTTAGCTTCTGCCTCGCTTTTGATCATGGTCATGGTGACGTTGCCTGTAGAGTAGAGGGTGATGAGAATATTGCTGCTCTGGATGATGAGGGCTCCTATCCTCTCCGAGTACCTGGCCCTGGGAAAAAGAGGCTCCATGAGCTTCAGGGCTCCACCCAAAGCCGGCTGAAGCCTGGCGATGATCCTGAACTTGGATTCATCTGCAATGCAGGGCAGAAGCTGTCGAATTTCCATGATCTGTAGTGGCTTTGTTCCTGAAAGATCCTTCATTGACTCAGCAGGCTTTTCTGCTGATTTGGTTTCCATAAAGTTCTTTCCAAAATCGGTCAGAATAAACGTGCCCTCTTTTATCTCTGTTAAGCCTGCCTGCTGCAGCATTTGCAGGTGGTAGTCCAGCATAGCGGCACCAACTGCTTTCCCAATCTCTACATTTGTTCTCTCTTTCTCTACCAGCATGGCCATGATTTTTCTTCTCGTAGCGTTTGCCATAGCATTGCTCACCAACTTTACATTTTCGGAAGGGCTTGTCATTTCATTCTCACCTCTATGCTCCGGTCCCACAGGAGACCTTTTCTGGCAAATCGGGATAATATTTGTCTCTCAGTTTCAGGGCCACATTTACAAGTGCAATCAACACCGGAACTTCGATGAGTGGCCCGATCACGGCAGCAAAGGCCTCCTGGGAGGCGATGCCAAACACTCCCACTGCCACAGCAATGGCCAACTCGAAGTTGTTGCTGGCCGCGGTGAAAGACAGAGCAGCCGTGTTCTTGTAGTTCACGCCCAGCTTGTAGGCCATAAAGAAGCTGACAAAGAACATGAGCAAGAAGTATATGGTCAGAGGTATGGCCACTCGCACCACATCGAGAGGAAGCTGGACTATATAGTCGCCTTTCAGTGAGAACATCACAACAATGGTGAAGAGCAGGGCGATAAGGGTCAGGGGCGAGATTTTAGGTATGAAATCTCTCTCGTACCAGCCTCTTCCTTTGGCTTTGATCAGGCTGAATCTGGTGATTATGCCCGCCAGAAAGGGTATGCCCAGATAGATGAATACGCTCTCTGCAATCTGAGAAATTGTTACATTGACCAGCGTTCCCTCTGCTATGCCTAGAGCTGCCGGCAGCACAGTGATGAAGACATAGGCGTAAACGGAATAGAACAAGACCTGGAATATGGAGTTGAGCCCCACCAGGGCGGCGCAATACTCGGTGCAGCCGCAAGCCAGCTCATTCCAGACGATGACCATGGCGATGCAACGGGCTATACCGATGAGGATTATTCCATACATGAGATGAGGATAATCTCGCAGGAAGATTACTGCCAGTGCAAACATTAGAATGGGACCTACGATCCAGTTCTGCACAAGTGAGAGGCTGAGAACCTTCTTATCCTTGAAGACCTTCCCCAATTCTTCATACTTTACCTTGGCTAAAGGCGGGTACATCATCAGAATAAGGCCGATAGCGATAGGTATCGATGTTGTGCCGATCTGCAAGCTCAAGATAAACTGGGTAATTCCCGGCGCATAGTAGCCAGCGGCCACACCGAGGAACATGGCCACAAATATCCAGATAGTAAGGTACCTAGATAAAAAATCCAGTCCCTTACTGACTCCATTTGACATTTGACTCCTCCCTCCATTGACAACAATTAATTTTTTAAAAGGCCATCATGTTGTGCCAAGCTTGGTGTATTTCGATCCAACAGCATCCCCTTCAGCCGGAGCCGTATCATCCGGCACCTCCGCGGCTGCGTTTGCCTTCCAGTCCTCCCATGTATAAGTGCTGGCCTCATATCCCATGAGCTGAAGAGCATACCAAACCAGAGCTGACCGGCTGTAATCATCGGAATAGACCACAATCGGCGTTTCTTTGTCCAGCCTGCTGAAAACAGTGCTCAGATCCGCCCTGGTTTTGATCTTATCCCCTTTGATCACATTGGATGGGTCCAATGCAATAGAACCAGGTATGCGACCTTTGCCAAACTCGACAAAGGGCCGAACATCTATGATCTGTGCCTGGCCGGACTTTACGTACACGTAATCTGCCATTACCTCTGTCCTGACCAGGGGTTCGTATTCTTTGCCCGGCAATATATTCGCTGAAGCCTCTTCAGGCAGGCCCGCAGCCTTCCAGTCAGCCAGGCTTCCGTCCAGGAGCTTCACATCATTTTGTCCCAGGTGGCTAAGCACTAAGAAGGCAAATTCAGCCTCTCCAGAGCTCTCTTTGCTGCCGTAAAGAACGATGGAATTGTCCCTGGAGACCCCGGCATTTCCCAGGATCGTGGCAAGTTCCTCGTCTGTTTTAAGGTTGCCTTCGCCGTTAAGAAATTCTTTAGTAGGGATGTGAATGGCGTCCTTAATGTGGGACGCAGCATAGCTGTCTCCGTTAGACACGTCCAATACGACATCTGAGCTGGAAACGCTCTTCATGGCCTTGAGGAGCTCTCCTTTGGGGAAGGAGGCCGTTCTATCTACTGGCTTTTGCGTGCCGCTCACCGAATTCCCTGAAGCGTCATCCTGGGCATTGCCTGGCTGTACGGGCTGGCCGGTGTCCAGCTCAGAGTTCAGGAAACCGTTGGGGTCCCAGTTGCCTCCACTGCAACTACAGCCTGCGTCCACCACAGGAGCAAAAGCTATCAAGGAAAGCATGAGAATTCCCAGAGCATAGAACCCTCTGCAACTTTCATTTTTCTCATAAAGGTTTGGGCTGGCTTTGTTATTGTGAATTCTATTGAATTTCGTCATTTATGATTGCCTCTCTAAGACGTTAGCTTTTCATCAGCTTCACTAAATTGAGCATCTCTATTACAGCGCCTTCAGATAGTCGGTATCTGGACCATCTTCCGTCCTTACGCTCTTTGATGAGCCCTGCATCCTTGAGGATGGAGAGGTGATGAGATGTGCTGGATTGAGGTCGGTCCACGCCGACCATGATCTCACAGACACACAGCTCGCCTTCTCGCAGAAGGGAGAGGATCTTAAGGCGGCAGGGGTCGGCCATCGCCTTGAATAATTCTGCTTCAACTTCGATATCCTTTTCGTCCAGCTTACTGGCAATGGAGCGCAGCTTATTGACATTGCACTCGGCTTTATCGGCATCCCCTATTAGCCGCGTCATCCTATTGACAGCCTCTTCCGGAACACATGCCATGAAATGATCCCCTCTCAATTGCAGCAGCAGCTTTTTTGGGCCAGAAGGTTTTGCGTTTCTTGCTTCAAACAATTGTTCATTTTGGTCATTCACCTTTTTGTGCTTCCTCAGTAGATCTTCCACCAGTATCAACTTCTAAATTCCATGCATCTTGATCCGCCCCAACTACAGAGCTGTATGGCCATCCATATCCAGCTATTTCGATATATAAGATTTTCCCGTCATACAGTTATATCTTAGTACGACACCTGTCTTTAATTAAATTTAAAAAACTTAATAAAATATTTACGCTACAAGCGAATTTAAATTAACAATTGAGAACACACATGATCTCTGAATTATAGCTAGATCAGAAGAATTTGGACCAATATTTTTCTTATGTATGGCTCTGGAGATCATAAAGACGAAAGACTTATATCCAGTAATATCGATATGTCGTTTCAGGCTTGCCCTATCAATGGCAAGATGTCGATGCAATCTTTGCTATCGGCATGGGAATGAGTGTGGAGAATCTGAAGTTAAAAAGGAGAGTGTATCATGGACATGACTAAGGAAAAAGTTTGCAGAGCATCTTTGGTTGCTATCTTCATCATGGCATGCGGCATCAATGCTATGGGAGCAGAATATGGCGTGGGATCTGCAAATGATGACTGGTGGACCGCTTATCCAGATCAATCATCAGGGAGCGGGGATGCGGTGAATCATCCCTCTTGGGTCTTGGATGCTCTTGAAGCCAAGCCGCTGCTGATCTATGTTCATAAGCAATGCGACTATTGTGTCCCGCAGACCGAAGCGGCAAAGAAAATAGCTGACGATTTTCAAGGCAAGATAACATTCTATGAAATTGATGCCGACAGTGGCGATGTCCGGGCCGAGGAAGGTCTCCAGGCTTATGATCCCAACGGCGGCACCATGTATGTTCCTTTGACCGTTGTGCTGACATTAGCTTTGGATTCAGAGGGCAATGTCGTGCCTGTCTGGCATAGCACGGATGAGATAACAGGCGAGGGCTGGATCAAGAATTATGTCGAGGATGCCATAAAACAATACGATGAGAATTCCGCCAACTGGAATTCTTAAAGGCGGGCCTGGGATAAAGGGATATGTTCATGTCAATAAAATGTAAAGAGTCCCTGATATCGGGTTTGCTCACACTTTTTGTCATCTTGAGTTCTCTCTTATTCGTATGCTCGTCCACCGGCCTATCACAGGAGGCAAAAGCCCCTGATTTTCAGGCAGTGGATCTTGATGGAAAGAATGTATCTCTCGGTGATTTTCGTGGAGAAGTCGTCCTTCTGCATATCACAAACATTGAAAATCCCCTCTGTAGAGAGTGCGAGCATGCCCTAAATGCTCAGACCAGCCAGCTTTCCATGCTGGCGAAGAAAGATCCTGGTATAAAAATCGTAACCCTCAATGTCCGAAAGAATCCCTATTCTAAAGATGGCCGGGCTTTAGCCGGTGCCTGGTGGAACATCAATGTAACCTGGCCCTGGATTGAGGATTATGAGCCCTATCCCCTCACGGGCAAGTACATCGATTACTCCACCCTGGAAGGCGGTTTTGCCAACCCTACACTGATCCTGATCGATAGAGAGGGAAAAGTGGCCGGCCTCTACCATGTCTATCAGCTCGGCAAGGGAGAGATAGACGGCATCCAGAGCGCTGAGAATCTATCCCGCGATCTGTCGGGCCTGGAGCGTGGTGAAGCTTCCGGGTTCAAAGGGGTGGCGTCCACCAAAGGCGTAAACTACCTGGGCATGTTTGCCTTAGGAATTGTAACCTCATTATCTCCCTGCTCCGTGGCCCTGCTGCTGGCCATGTTCTCCTACGTCATGACGGCTCGCAGGAAGGAAGAGTACCTCAAGAAGTCAGCCTCGGCATCCAAGGAGGGCTTCATGATCGGAGTGGCCTTCACTTTAGGCATGGCCATGGTCTTCTTTGTGGTGGGGCTGTTCCTCTCCGACATCGGCGTCTTCATCCGCCAGGCCCGTTTCTTCGATCTGGCCGCCGGGCTGCTGATGGTAATCCTGGGCATCAATATCATCAAGCCCATCGGCGAGATCATAGAGCCGGTTAGGTCGCGCCTCTCTTTGGGCAAAGGCAATTCTGATTCCCTTGACTGCGACTGCGCTCCGGAAAAGAAAGGAATAATGGAGAGGCTAGTTCATTTCTCAATGAGCCTATTCCGGTATTCAGCGTTCATTGGAGCCTTTACACTGGGCGTATTCTTTGCCCTGGGTTGGGCTCCCTGTGCCGTATCCCTGGTCTTTCCCGTGCTCATCTGGCTCATCTCCCAGGATGTGACGCCCCTGGCTGGCGGCCTGATGCTCTTCGTCTTCGGCGTGGGGCACGGCGTGCCCGTGATTCCCATTGCTACCTTCTCAAGGGCGGTAGGCGGGCAGATCGGCGAGAAGTACATCTCGGCAGGAAAGTACGTCACAAAAATCTTCGGGGTGGCGGTGATTGTGATAGGGTTGATCTATGCGGTGAGGTACCTGGGGTACAAGATATGGTGAAGGAGTACGGAGGCAAAACCTGTCAAGAGATTTTCTCTGAGTGGCATTGCCTTCAACTATTATTTTTTTGATCCACTTCAGCCATCTCTCTCATCCTCTCTAGAACGTCCCTGGCCCGCTGTACACTATCGCACTGGGAGAGATCCTTGGGATTGCAGCAGGCCAGAAGGTCCATGGCTCTGTCCGCTAGCCGGTCGAATCCCGCGTTTTCAAGCCTTTCCAGCAGCAGAGCAGCGCGATGGTTGAAATCCCGGCACTCAGATGATTGGGTAATCTTCTGGTGCATAATGCATAGGGCCTCGATCTCACCCAGGATTTCTATTCTCTCCACCTCACTTTGTGGCATGGTCTACGATAGAGGAGCAAGAGGATTTCAATATAACTCCCCCCAAAGATTAAATCAAATTGAGGAAATGGACAGAATAGGCCAATAGCATTAAAGGAATGAGGGCCCATGATTAACGTAATAATAGATCGAGAGGGCTGCATAAGCTGCGGCCAATGCTGGGATACCTGTCCCAAATTCTTCGAGGAGAATGCAGAGGACGGATGGAGCCAGGTGGCAGCTAAGTTCAGGATTGCAGGAAAGCTGAACGAGGGAGTGGTTTTCGAGGAGCTTGAGGAATGCGTTAAGAAAGCTGCAGAGGACTGCCCTGCCCAGGTAATCCATATCGGTCCTCCTGCAATGGTATTCGATCCAGTTTAGTCTATTAATCAAAAAGAACGGATATATAAGACCATCATTGGAACGGAGATGCCAAGATGACAGCCCAGCAAAAGAAGAAGGTGCTCTTTTTATGCACCCACAATTCCGCCCGCTCTCAGATGGCAGAGGGGCTACTGAGAGCCATGCATGGAGAGGAATACGAGGCCTATAGCGCCGGCGTTGTCGCCACCTCTGTCGATTCCCGCGCTGTGTAGGCCATGCTGGAAATCGGCATTGACATTTCGGCTTCGCGCTCCAAATCGTCCCAGGAATTTCTGGATACGGTATTCGACCTGGCGGTCACAGTATGCGACCGGGCCAAACAAGTCTGTCCTATCTGCAGCACGCAGCTCGAACTTCCCAGCATGAATCCCAGAGCAAGAGCAGTCGTTCACAGGAGCTTTGCGGACCCTGCCGCTGCTGCAGGATCAGAAGAAGAGCAGCTTCTTGCCTTCCGAAGGGCAAGAGATGAGATAAAAGACTGGATCTCTCAAACCTTCGGGGAGATAATGGCAGATTAAGGCCTCCCTGGCGATCTCAGTTGACTGGTATTTCGCATCTGGAATGCAGCAGAGAAGGCTTCTTCAAACGCCAAAAACTTCATATATGCACATATTGGCATGTAGTTGGATGAACCAAACGGAACAATACGTTGAGCTATTTAAGGCACTCTCCGACGAAACGCGGCTGCGGCTAGTAGTCTTGCTTTACAAGAGGGAGTATTGCGTCTGTCAAATCGAGGCTGCTCTGGGCATCTCGCAGACAAAAGCTTCCCGGCACCTTGCTATCTTACGTCGTGCAGGACTATTAAAGTCAAGGCGGGAAGGTTTATGGATATATTATACCCTTGCAGAGCCAGGGAGCAAAGTAGAAGCAAATCTATTTGAAATTCTTAGAGAGTGCTTATTCGTGGAGCTGTCCAATATGGTGGATCAGGCAAAAAAATAGAACCTGCAATGCTGAGAATGCGACTTGAGAATCCAAGATTATTCAAAACGTTCTGAGGAAATAGAAGCCTACCGTGATCAAAACGACTCCTGCCACAAGTCGGATCGCACTTTCCGCTTTTTTAATTCCGATAGCTGATTTGCCTAGAGTTACACCCAGCATGAGTGCGGCTAAAGGCAGGCTGAAGCCGACAGCGTAGGCACCCAGGATGCCGAACATCCAGAGCGTATATCCCTGCAGTACAGCGACTCCCAGGATGATGAAGATCCCAGGGTTGCAGCCCAGAGAGCATACGCTTACCGCACCGCCCACAATGAGCCCGATTGCCGCTGCCCCTAACAGCCCTCGTTTTCGAGCTTTTACTGTCTTGTTCTGTATCCCTGGGATTTTGAAAGGAAGGAGATTCAGGGCACCAAGGCCAACGATGATGGCGACAACTCCTGCGAAGACCTTCCAGTAATTTCCAAGGACGCTTTGTGCGACCTGCCCGATCAGTCCGGCGACGCTCCCTAAGAGTCTGTAGCAAAATAACTTAGGTAAATTCTATCATTTTGTTAGGTTTAATTGTATAATTCCATTCGCCATGAAATTTGTCTGATATCAGGTTTATCTCTTTTAATTCTTCATCAGAT
>Ga0074195_1003544_pt1 | contig 14452 bp, 10 predicted proteins | sample EPASupsiteHSE623_FD_64525 | JGI IMG/M metagenome (GOLD analysis project Ga0074195, IMG submission 64525) | Bioremediated contaminated groundwater from EPA Superfund site, New Mexico - Sample HSE6-23 | ecosystem: Environmental > Aquatic > Deep subsurface > Groundwater > Contaminated ...
CGCAAAAGAATGAAGGAAAAAATAGAGAAAAAGAAGAAAATATAAAAAAAAAAAATAAGAATTGGAAAAAAAAAAAAAAAAATAAAAAAAATCCTACACCCTTAACCCGCTTTTTGTCGTGTTTTTCGAAGAAAAAAAAAGAAGGGGGGTTGTTGGGGAAATCTTTTTCCCTTTTTTGTTTTGGCTTTTTTTTTTTTTTAAAACTGCCCAGCCGCTTTATAAAACTTTCCCTAGGCCGCCTTCTCGCGGACGCGAGCGCTTGGCGATGAAGTGCTTGTCATTTTATTTTGAGGGTTGTATACTATTCTCAATTACCCCACCCCTCCAGGGGAGGGGTAAAAGCCTAATGGAGGATACTACATGGATCACGGCAGCACCGAGAGCAAAAAAGCCCTTACGCTTCTCAAGACGGCGAAGGGTCAGGTGGAAGCGGCGATCCGCATGGTCGAGGAAGATCGCTATTGCATCGATGTATCAAAGCAGATTCTCGCCTCGGCGGCCCTCCTCAAGAAGGCGAACCTCGTCGTTCTTCGGCAGCACATCGACACCTGCGTGAAAGACGCGGTGAACACCGACAAGGGGCAGGAAAAAATCGAGGAAATAGCGACGATCCTGGAACGGTATTTGGGAGATTCCGGAAACTGATGAATATACGCGCCTATCCCAGGCGCGAAGGATATGGACCATGATCAAAACCGAAACGCTTGAACTGAAGGGCATGACCTGCACTGCCTGCGCGGCGGCCAACGAGCGCGCCGTGCGCAAAGTGCCCGGCGTATCCGAAGCTTCGGTCAATTTCGCCACTGAGACCATGAAAGTGAGCTTCGACGATTCCTCGGCTTCGGTTGAGGCGATAAAAGCCGCCGTCAAGAAGGCCGGCTACGAAGCGGTGGAACGCGTCGAGGCCAGGGAAATCTCCATTCCCGTGGGCGGCATGACCTGCACGGCCTGCGCCTCGGCCATAGAGCGCTCGCTCAAGAAGCTTCCCGGCATCGAGATAGCCTCCGTCAATTTCGCCACCGAAAAAGCCACGGTCAAATACGATCCCGCCTCGGTTCGCCTTTCGGAGATAAAGGGCGCGATCAAGAAAGCAGGCTACGAGCCGCTGGCGATGGAGGCCGTCTCGGCGGCCCAGATCGATGAGCACAAAGCCGCGAAGGAACGCGAGATCCGCTTGATGTGGACCAAATTCATCGTTTCGGCGGCCTTTTCGATTCCCCTGCTTTATATCGCGATGGGCCACATGCTGGGCTTGCCCCTGCCCGCGGCCTTGCATCCGATGGATTATCCCCTTACCTTCGCCCTCATCCAATTGGCTCTCGTCATCCCCGTCATCGCCGCTGGATACCGCTTCTACGTTGTGGGAGTACGCTCCCTTCTCCATGGCGCCCCCAATATGGACAGCCTGATCGCCATGGGCACGAGTTCGGCCGTCCTCTACAGCCTCTTTTCGCTGGCGAGGATCGCTGGGGGAAACGCGGGCGCGGCCCAGGAACTCTATTTCGAGACCGCAGGCATCATCATCACCCTCATCCTGCTCGGAAAAACGCTTGAAGCCGTGAGCAAGGGCCGAACCTCCGATTCCATCAAGAAACTCATGGGGCTCAAGCCGAAGACGGCCACGGTGCTCCAGGAAGGTAAGGAGATCGAACTTCCCATCGACGAGGTGGAACCAGGGGACATGCTCCTCGTCCGCCCCGGCGAACGGGTGCCCGTCGACGGCAGCGTCATCTCGGGCGCGAGCGCCGTGGACGAATCCATGCTGACCGGAGAGAGCATCCCCGTGGACAAGGGTCCCGGCGCCTCGCTTACGGGCGGCACCATCAACAAGAACGGCGCCCTTACCTTCCGCGCCGAGCGCGTCGGCGCCGAAACCACGCTTTCCCGGATCATCAAGCTCGTGGAGGACGCCCAAGGATCCAAGGCGCCGATAGCGCGACTCGCCGATGTCATTTCTGGCATTTTCGTGCCTGTCGTCTTCGGCATAGCGATATTGTCGGCAGGGGCTTGGCTTCTCGCCGGACACAGCGCCGTCTTCGCGCTGACGATCTTCGTGGCCGTGCTCACCATCGCTTGTCCCTGCGCCCTCGGCCTGGCCACCCCAACCGCCATCATGGTGGGAACCGGCAAGGGCGCCGAGTTGGGCGTTCTCATCAAATCGGGCGAGGCGCTCGAGACCGCGGGTAAGGTCCAGGTCGTGGTCTTCGATAAGACGGGAACGATCACCGAAGGAAAGCCCGAGCTCACCGACATTCTGCCGGCTGAGGGTGTGGCCGAGGAAAAGCTCCTCGCCCTCGCCGCCGCCGCCGAAAAAGCCTCGGAGCATCCGCTTGGGGAAGCCATCGTCCGCGCGGCGGAAACCCGCGGCCTTTCGTTGCCCGTCCCGGAGAGCTTCTCGGCCCTGACCGGCCGCGGCATCGTCGCGAACATCGATGGCGCGACCTTCTTCCTCGGCAACGCGCGCCTTATGGAGGAACGCGGCATCGATGTCGCGGCCCTGGCCAGCGCGGCCGCCCGCCTCGCCGCGGCCGGCAAAACCCCCATGTACGCCGCGGCGGGCGGCCGCGCGCTGGGCCTTATCGCCGTGGCGGATGTCGTGAAGCCGAGCAGCGCCGCCGCCATAGCCCGCCTGCGCGCGATGGGCATCCAGACGGCGATGATCACCGGGGATTCCCGCCCCACGGCCGAGGCGATCGCCAAGGAAGTGGGCATCGACCTCATCCTCGCCGAGGTTCTCCCCGGCGACAAGGCCAGCGAAGTGAAGAAGCTCCAGGCCGCGGGCAAGAAAGTCGCCATGGTCGGCGACGGCATCAACGACGCCCCCGCCCTCGCCCAGGCCGACGTAGGCATCGCGATCGGTTCCGGCACTGATGTGGCGATGGAAAGCGCCGACATCGTCCTGATGCGCAGCGACCTCATGGACGTTCCCACCGCCCTCTCGCTTTCGAAGCAGGTGATGAGGAACATCAAGCAGAACCTGTTCTGGGCCTTCGGCTACAACGTGCTTGGCATTCCGGTCGCCGCGGGGATCCTCTACGCCTTCGGCGGTCCCCTTCTCTCGCCCGTCATAGCGGCCGCCGCCATGTCGATGAGCTCGGTATCGGTGCTTTCCAACGCCCTGCGCCTGAAAAGATTCAAGCCCCAGGCACTTGCATCGGTTTGAGAATTTCTTATATTTCAAGGAGAAGGATGAATTGGATGGCCGGCGTTGACCGGCATAAAGATAGCAATTATAAGGAGATAGTATGAGAAAGCTTTTAAAGATTGAGGGCATGTCCTGCGGACACTGCGTCATGCACGTCCAGTCCGCCCTCGAGGACGTTCCCGGCGTCAAATCCGCCAAAGTGGACCTACTCGAACGCTCCGCCATGGTGGACGGCGAAGCCTTGAACGATCAGGCTCTCCGCGCCGCGGTAGCCGACGCGGGCTACAAAGTCGTCTCGATAATGCCTTGAGCTTGGAGTCGTCCAGTGATCGTATCGCAGCGTAGCTCATAGTGTTAAAAAAGAGGCTGTCTGGGGTTTTTGCCAGGCAGCCCCTATAATCCTTCACAATGCCTTAAAGATATTTTAGTCGGGTGTGAAAAATTCTACTGGGGTTAATTCGCTATTGTAATAATCCGCTGAATCCATATTATTGAATACCCCATTGTGACTACATCCTACCCCGTAATAACAGCCATCCTCTTTTAACATCACCATATGAGGTTCTTCAAGTGTTGATAGCGAAATCCTTACAACTCCACTTTGCACCAAAATAGGCAGTTCACTCATCGTCATGGTCCCGTTGCCAAATTGCCCACGCGCATTACTGCTGCCGAAGGCCCATAGATTTCCGCCCGAATCGAGAATCATCGACCAATAAATTCCGCTTTCAGCTTGTACACAACCCGCCATAATATACCGGGCAGTGCTTGTGCAATCGACGAAAGGAGGTGCGTTAAATACCGGGTAAACACCTAGTATCCCCCATCCATATACACTACCATCCGCTTTCACAGCCAATGTTGAAGCGCCACACGCCGAGATCCACGACACGCCCTCCATAATCTTCGTCGGTATGTATCGATCAACAATAGTACCGTCGCCAAAAAGACTAGCGCGGTACTCCGTACTGCCATCAGCATAATATGCTTCATTATGGCCAAAGGCCCACAAGGAGCCATCCCTTTTTATAGCGAAGGAATTCTTATCTCCAGCTTCTATTCGGACAACCTCAGACATAACATAAACAGGAGATCCTCTCGATGTTGTTGTGCCGTCGCCCAACTGCCCATACGTATTTTCTCCGATTGACCATAGAGTATGATCGCTTTTTAGGATCAACATGTGGCCATACCCTATCGATACATCGATGACATTATCGGTAATTCCGATCGGGATAAAGTCGTTGTAGCCTCCGACGACGGTAGAACCGCCAAGCCGCCAAAGCGTCCCGTCCTCTTTCACGTAGGCGATTGAAGTGCCATAGTCTGAGTTATACGCATCAACTTTAATAACACCACTTTCAAAGAGCTGCATAGGCTTTTTTATTCTTCCGCCACCATGCTGAATATATACCCCGCATAGCCATAGTTCCCCTGAGCTAGTTAAAATTGTGGTGTAGTGGGAGGAGGTGATAAGCCTATGTTCTCCCGTGAGCGCCTCCACTGTGAAACCGAACCCCGCTGATCCATGTCTGCTTTCCTTCTCCCCAGTCACATTGATGTAGTGGGTTCCAAGCGCGAGGTCGCTGCCGAAAGCAAACTTGTCGTCCGTTTCCCCGGAGACAGGATCTCCGTCGAGATACCACTGCCAGCTGTCGGGTGTCGGGGCTCCTGTGGCTGTCACCGTCATGGATCGACCATATGTGAGTGTTGGCCAATTGCCACCTAAATTCACTGAAATTGGCGCAGCAGGATCATAGTTTACTCCAATGGTGAGCCCTCCGCTCGTGGGCGTCAGGACCTGATCGCCTGTTAGAATCCATCCGCCCTGCGTCGTCTCCCCCTTGAGAACCAGGATTGTCTCGACCCAAGCCCATACGAGTCGGTCGTTGTCTGACGTGTCTTTCAGTTTTATGGAAAGGGTGTAGTATCCATTGGCCATGGAAGTGTCCGACCATGTGCCTGTTTCGCCTGTGATCGTAAAGCTTAGGCTGCGCGCGTTTCCGCCCGAGAGCGGCGTCAAGGTGGCGACGATACTAGGAGCGCCGATCACTCCGTCAGGCCAGCTCAGGGAGAAGCCGCAGGCGCCTGTTCCCTCAAAGGGTATACAGAGCACGCTCACGGCAGCGGTCCCGCCCATGGTCACGGTGACGGTTTTTGTGGCGCCTACAATCGCTGTCCCGCTTTCATTCTTCCCTATAACCGAGATGGTCCAATCGCCTATGGCAATCGCGTCCTTTGTATAGATCTCGTCAGCAAACCCGGGAACGGAGAAGGAAGCCCCATCAGGGCCTGAGCCCTCGATATCGTAGGATGCCACCACAAGATCGACTCCAGGGTCCAAGGTCCGGGAAAGGCTGTCGGAGTGTAGCACCAGGACAATTGTCCCCTTCGAACTCGCTCTGCCCCAGAACGCGCAACTTGATAAAACCAAACTCGCGATAGCGAAGATGCACAATATAAAAGCAATGCCGCAGACATTCTTCTTCATGATCGCCCTCCCCTTCTGGCAGCTATTAATCCGTGGTGTTGCCATCCTGCCAGAACACCTGGATGCCTTTTCCCAAGAGGTAATCGACGACCTCCCTATTGGCCGTTCCTGTCCTTAAGTCCAATCCAAGATAATCCACATCGACCGAGGGGCTGATATCATCCACCTCACGTAGTCCGCCAGCATCATACAGAACCTTGAGAGGCGAAAGGTCCGTAATTCCGTCGCCTTCGAAAAACACTGTACAAAGCGAGGTCATGGACTTGATAAAGTCCAAAGATGTCAAGCTTGTCGTATAAGAGATGGAAAGCGAAATGAGGTTCGTCAAGTTCGTCAATCGGGCAGTGACGGCATCTGATATCTGCCACGAATTGTAGCTCTCGAACCATTCCAGCGTATCCCGGTGAGGATATAGGACAGTGTCATAAAGATCGATGAAGTTCGCGTCCGTAAGCGATATGCCCATCTCCAAAGCCCATAGAGGTGCGAATATTGAGAGTTGCTGAGCAAGTGCGTGGCTATATGTCAAACCTCGATGGCCTGTAAGCGCAATAGTACCAACGTTCGGCAGATTCGCTGGTGTTAACCAAGAGATATCGGCCAACGATGTCGGTGTCATTCTAACGGCATGAAGGCTCGCCATCTGTCCTATGGGGCTGAAATCGATGATTGGATTAACCTTGAGATTCAGCACCCGAAGCGCCTTGAGTTTGGGAAGCATTGAGATATCGGTAATATTATTCCTTGGCACCCTGAGTGTCTCTAAATACTTGCAGTACTCGATGCCTTTCAAATCAGTGAGACCGCTGTCTGCCTTGTCGACTATGGTCAGCGCAAGAAGATCGTAGGTTGTTATCATCTCGAAGGTTTTCCCCGTCGCAGCTTCAAAGGCTGCCCGCAAGACAGGATCAGGCACATCATCAGCTGTCAGAAACCTAGTTGCGACAACCTTGAACCTCAGACCGGCAGAGCCCGCTTTGTCGCCTTTCTTGCCCACGGCCACCAGGCTGTGCATGCTCCCCGCAATCATGCCGGACCCTACTTCGATGTTCTCATCTTCTGACCCAGGCAGTGGATCCCCATCAAGATACCACTGCCAGCTATCGGGAACTGGAATTCCGGCTGCCGAGACCGTCATTGTATCGCCGGCAACAAGACTGTCGCACCCACCGCTCAGGGTCACCGCGATGGGCATCTTCGCGTCAGAAGTCAAGGTCAGCGAAACTCCGCCGTCAGGAACATCCAGATCTGAAGCCACTAAGGTCCACAAAGCATTTGTGATCTGATTTTTATAGATCAGAACACTCTCATTCCACGACCACGCGAGGAAGTTGTCCTTTCCAGCGTCGTATAACTTTATCGAAAGTGTATAATAGCCATTCACCAAATCAGATTTCACGCAGGACATAGTGTCCCCCGTTACCGTACAATCGAGGGCTATAGCTTCGCCGGATTCCAGGATTAGCTTTCCCACCACCAGCGGCGTCGTAATGATGCCGGAAGGCCAATTCATATTTAGATTGAATGTCCCGCTCCCTGCTATAGGGAGACAAGACAAGACCGTTGTCGTAGTCTCCCCGGCAATGAGGGTGACCGTCGTGGCTGCTGACTTCACGATCACTGTTCCATCGGCGTTGGCGCCGCTGGCTTCAATGGTCCATTCCCCGGAAGCCAAGCTGGGATTCGTATAGCTCGACTCCGTGATCCCTGTCGCGGCGAAGGTCGTGTCGCCTGGACCAGCACCGTTGATGCTATAGCTCGCAACATTCAGATCAACATCCGGGAGGAGATTCTTAGCTAAAGGGCTAGAAGTCAGAGATATTGTCAGCCTGGCTGTCTTTTTCACGCTGACTAAACCGCAAGCAGGAAAAATTAAGGCACACATTGCGCAAATGACTAGCAAAACGAGAAAACAGGACAAACATTTCCGATCCCTCAGAATTCGATACCCCATGATTATTCCCTCCAGAAAAGGCGCGCAAACGTATTCGGAGGTGGCAGGCAAGCGCAAAACGCGCAATGGGCTCTTCAAGGTTGCTGTAATAGTATTAAAAGTGAAGGGAGCAAGAAAATTCAGCTATCTTGCACGCCCACCTTCCTAGAGGGAGCATAGCACCGTTCTTTGCGCCAATATTATCAACTAAAGTTGATTTTTTACATAAATAAGGCTAATGAATATCTATGCCCAGGTATTGAACTAGCTCTACCCGCGACTTTAATCCTGTTTTTTCATAAATATTATGTGTATGCCGTTTGATGGTCGATTCGTCCACGCAGAGTTCGAGAGCTAATACCTTGTTGCTTTTTGCCTGGAAAATTCCAAGGATCACCTCATATTCTCGTCGCGTGATGCCATATCGTCGAGCAAGAAAAGGGAAATCCAGCAATGTCTTGATATATGTATTATAAGCTTGTTCCAGAACTCGTACCTTAGCGCACGGACCTCGGCAGGATTCGATTATTCGCGTATTCGTCCTGTGCTCAAAGAGGAAGAAGAACCTCTTCCCTTGAGCTTCAAGCACGAGCCTATCCATGCCAATTGTGCATCGCTCGGCGATGAAATTTCGATACTTCTGCAAAAAAAGGTCTCGGTTCCGTCGAGCTTCGCCTGAAAGAATCAAGTCCTTCCAACCGAACAGCGTAGAACAAATCTCGCCTATTCGAGCCCCATATGATAAAAAATTCCCTTCTCGATCCAGAAATGCCACATCCTCAGCATCAGGCTCAGGGATGAAGGCTCGCAAAAACGCATCGTTCAAGAAACAAGAAATGAAATGAAACAGCTCGATCTCGGCATCTGTGTACCAAGAGTTGCGCAAGCCAGCACGACCAAGCGCGCAATACCCTCTGATTTGTCCTGCTGTGAATATTGGATCGTAAATGATGTCCGAGATAGGTCGGGCAGTCTGGACTGCTTTTACAAACTCGCCATTTTCAGCCTGATAGAATTCAAGCCTGCGGCGAAGTACATATTCTTGACCACTCTCTAATAATGCCTTGATTAAGAAGTCTTGATTCATCACTGATAAATAGACAGGGATGAAACTCTCAGGGTTATTCGAGATGAATACAGGACTGCCAGATTGCGTTTGGTTAAAAAGGCAGAAGGCGAAATAATGGCCACCCACAAGTTCCGCAGTCTCATTCGCGGTATCGGCGATGAGGGATTCATCGAATTTTCTATTGTAGAGGTCTTTGATCAAGTTCTCTAGGAGAGGCTTTTTCTCTTTCGGGACATACATATCATTTCTCCCAGCCCCTAACTACATCCCAAGATGTTCACCTATGTCAGTTTAAGAAATCGCTTTTTCAGCCAATTCTGGCGAATCGGTCGCAAGAGGAATAGTGTCAAGAGAAAGATTCAAAACTAAGTTTACCCTAGTATAGAAGCCAGTTTTCTCGTAAATGTTATGTGTGTGGCGCTTCACCGTAGACTCGTCCACGCGCATTTGGTACGCGATTTCCTTGTTTGACATTCCTTTAAAAATGCAGCGAAGTACTTCCCTCTCTCGCTTAGTAAAACTGCAAGATGCCTTGTTTGTTAGTAGCTGCTCTTTCTGATACGTCTCTTCCCCTGACACAGTAGTGTCAGCGTACGAAACCAAAGCGTAAGGTACTCCTTGCTTAGGTGGCGTCGCTGAATCATGGGTGATGAAAGTAAAATAAAATGTATACAACCTTCCATTCGTGTTAACAGCCCATCGATCCAAGCCCGGCATAAAGTGATTAGTCGCGAAAGTCCTATACCGAAGCAAAAACGACGTGAAATTTCTTTTCTGCGTAATCCCCGCATCGGATCTTCCTATGCCGAAGACTTCCCCGAACCTTGCTTGGATCTTTTTTCCAGCTAACAGGATATTGCCGTATAAATCCAGGTAGGCGGTGTTCTCCGCTTTTAAAGATGAGATAGACAATCGCGCATACGCCTCGGAAAGGAAGCTAGAGATAAAGCTGAATAGATCAATATCGTTGTCGGAAAAAGCAGGGCTGTCGAGTCCTGCGCGAGCGATCGCCCAAAGTCCCCGAATCGTGCCATCAACAGCCTTGATTGGAATATAAATTCCATCCGACGCAGGGCGCACGCTCGCGAGCGTAGACAAAAAGTTCCGATTCTGTTGGTCGTTCCAGCCAGGAATCCGCTGTAAAACACAAGTTTTTCCAGAGGTAACAAGCGCGTCAACGAGGAAATCTTCTTTAAATACTTCGTTGTACGCTGGATAGAATTCCGGCGGATTATTGCTAATCATGCTTGGAACAGAGTCCTTCGATTCAGAGAAGCGCAGCAAAGCGAAATAGTCAGCATCGAGGATGGAGGATGTTTGTTGTGCAATACTCTGTATTTCATCATCTTGCAAGGATGATCCATGAATAGTCTCGATCAGGGTATGAAGCTGCTGAATCTTTATGCGGGAAACATACATTTGTATCCTCCCGGCCGAACGAATGGCTTTATGAAATAATTAGATTATGCTGAGCATAAATACATAGAACTGTCAAGCGACCTCGTTTTGCCCACCGTGGGGCTGGCTAAACCATCAGCGGCCGGCAGAGACTTGATCGGACAACGAAAAGCCCGCACCTTGCAGTGCGGGCTTTTCTCTATCTTCAAAGAGCGCCACCGCGGCCGCTCCGGCTTCAGGAATTCGCCACGTCGGCAAGCTTCACCGCCTGCGGCTCCGCGTTCTCTCCCTCCGTCCCCCTCAGTTCCTCGAGAAGTTCCTTGCCGCGCCGGGAAAGGCGAGCGGGAATCTGGATGAGCGCCTTGATGTAGAGGTCCCCCTTGCGACCTGAGGCGCTCGGAACGCCTTCCTCGCGCACCCTGAGAAGCTTCCCATGCTGGGTTCCCGCGGGAATAGTGAGCCGGATTTTCTTGCCATCGAGGGTATTCACCGCGACATCGCCGCCGAGCGCCGCCGTCGTCATGTCGACCCTGACCGCGCAGTACAGATCCTGCTCGTGCCGCTCAAAATAATCGTGGGCGCGCACATGGATGAAGACATAGAGGTCTCCCGGAGCGCCCGCGTTGGGGCCGACGTCTCCCTGGCCGGGAATCGTGACACGCTTTCCGTCGTCCACCCCGGGGGGAATCGTCACTTTTATTTTCTGCTTCTTTTTGGCGATCCCGGAGCCGCTGCAATCGCGACAGGGTTTTTCGATCACGGAGCCTTCGCCGTTGCAGGTGGGACAGGGTTGGGAAATCGAGAAGAAGCCCGAACTCCTGCGAACCTGGCCTGAACCCTTGCACATCCCGCAAATCTTGCGTCCCGAACCGTCCGCCGATCCCGAGCCGCCGCAGGTCTTGCAGGTATCGTCTTTCGAATACGCGATTTCTACGTTCGTGCCGTAGACCGCCTTTTCGAAGGGAAGCTCTATGTCATACCTGAGATTCGAGCCCCGATGGGGTCTGTCGGAATGCTGCCCGGCGCCGAATCCGCCGCCGGAATTGCCAAAAATCGAGCCAAAAATCGAGGAAAAATCGCCAAAGCCGCCAAAAATATCCTCAAAATCCTTGAAGACGGTGGAATATTCCTGCTGGGCGTTGCCGCCCATGCCCTCAACGCCAGCGAAACCGAATTGGTCATAGGCTTTGCGCTTCTGATCGTCGCCCAGCACTTCGTATGCTTCGGTGGCTTCCTTGAATTTTTCTTCCGAGGCTTTGTCACCGGGATTCTTGTCGGGGTGGAACTGTATGGCTAGCTTCCTGTACGCCCGCTTGATGTCGTCCTTGGCAGCGTCCCGCTGAACGCCAAGAACCTCGTAGTAATCTCGCTTCGCCACTTTTGACTATCCTCGACCTAAGAATATAGGCGCCCCGAAAGGCGCCTTGAATTATTTATTTCTTGTCTTCGTCGTCGACGACTTTATAGTCGACATCGTCGGCGTTCTTAGTGCCTTCGTCGGGCCCTTGGGCCGTTTCGCCCTGCCCGCCCGGCTGGCCGGAGAATCCAGGCCCCTGGCCCGGGCCAGCGCCCGCCGCGCCCTGGGAAGCTTGGGCGTTCTTATACAGCTCCTCGGAGAGTTTGTAGGAAGCCTGCTTCAAAGCCTCGGTCTTCTGCTTTATAGCCTCGAGATCCTGGCCTTCCATGGCTTTCTTGAGTTCCTTCATGCCATTCTCGATATTCTGCTTCTCTTCGGGGCTGCCCTTGTCGCCATACTCCTTGAGCGCCTTCTCGGTCTGATAGAGGAGGGCGTCGGCTTCGTTCTTGGCGTCGACACGTTCGCGCTCCTTGCGGTCTTCCTCGGCATGGGCCTCGGCCTCGCGCACCATCTTGTCGATGTCGCTGTCGTTCAAGCCGCTGGAAGCCTCGATGCGGATCTTCTGTTCCTTTCCCGTTCCCAGATCCTTCGCCGAGACGTGGACAATGCCGTTGGCGTCGATGTCGAAGGTGACCTCCACCTGGGGAACGCCGCGCGGGGCCGGCGGGATGCCGACGAGATCGAACCTGCCGAGCGTCCTGTTCTGGGTGGCCATCTCGCGCTCGCCCTGGAGGACATGGATGGAGACAGCGGTCTGTCCGTCGGCCGCCGTGGAGAATATCTGGCTCTTCCTGCAGGGAATCGTCGTGTTGCGCGGGATGAGTCGGGTAAAGACGCCGCCCAAAGTTTCGATACCCAGGGAAAGCGGGGTTACGTCGAGAAGGAGAACGTCTTTGACGTCGCCGCCCAGAATGCCGCCCTGAATCGCGGCGCCCACGGCTACCGCTTCGTCGGGGTTGACGCCCATGGAGGGTTCCTTGCCGAAGATCTCCTTGACTACCTGCTTCACCTTGGGTGTCCTGGTGGAACCGCCGACGAGGATGACCTCATCAATCTCCTTTGTTGAAAGATTTGCATCCTTCAGTGCCGTCTGGCAGGGACCAACCACCTTGTCGATCAAATCTTCGACGAGCGATTCCAATTTGGCGCGAGTCAATTTAATATTCATGTGTTTGGGACCCGATGCATCCGCTGTGATAAACGGCAGGTTGATATCCGTCTCCATCGTCGTGGAGAGTTCCATCTTCGCCTTTTCCGCCGCTTCCTTCAGACGCTGCAGCGCCATTTTGTCCGCGCGCAGATCGATCCCCTGGTCCTTCTTGAACTCCGCGACCAGGTAGTCCATGACGCGCTGATCGAAGTCTTCACCGCCCAGGTGCGTATCCCCGTTGGTCGACTTCACTTCGAAAACACCTTCACCCAGCTCCAAAATGGAGACATCAAAGGTTCCGCCGCCCAGATCAAACACAGCGATCTTCTCGTCCTTCTTTTTATCCAGACCATAAGCCAGAGCCGCAGCGGTCGGTTCATTGATGATGCGCAAGACATTCAGCCCGGCGATCCTGCCCGCATCTTTGGTCGCCTGACGCTGCGAGTCGTTGAAATAAGCCGGAACCGTAATCACCGCGTCCGGTGTCTTTTCGCCCAGATATTCTTCGGCCGTCTGCCTCATCTTCGTCAGAATCATCGCGGAGATTTCCGCCGGAGAATAATTCTTGCCCCGCACGGTCACCTGAGCGTCGCCGTTAGGCGCCTCGGTGATCTTGTATGCGGAGATCTTCACGTCATATTGAATTTCCTTGGAGCTATATTTTCTGCCGATCAGCCGTTTGACGGCATAAACCGTATTTTCTGAATTCGTAATCGCCTGCCTTTTCGCCACCTGCCCTACCAGCCGTTCACCGCTCTCCGTTATGGCAACAACGGACGGGGTGGTGCGGTTGCCTTCCTGATTGGCGATAACCACCGGATCGCCTCCCTCCATCACCGCCACGCACGAATTGGTCGTCCCTAAGTCTATCCCGATAATTTTTCCCATTTTCTATTCCTCCTTGTTATCCGTTGGTCTCTTTAATTTCACATCCGTCGTTATCTTTATTTTTTTTGCATACGCAGACTCTCGATGGACGGATCAGTCTGCCGTTCAGCAAATAGCCTTTTTCCATCTCGCTGACAATCTGGTTGTCCCGGTGTTCCGCGCTGTTCATTTGCATGAGCGCTTCATGAACGTTGGGATCAAAATTTTCCCCTACGCTGTCGATCTTCTCCACACCGTGTTTTTTCAGGCAGCATAGCAACTGGTCCTGAATCAGCGCGATGCCGGACTTGAACGACTGCACGTCACCGCTTTCGGCGCTTTCCGCATGCGAAAGTGCCCGATCCAGACTGTCCAGAAAAGGCAGAATATCTTTTATTAAATCTTCTTTACCGTATTTAATGATATCGGCTTTATCCCGTGCCGACCGCTTCTTGAAATTCTCCAGTTCGGCCACTGCCCGGAGATAGCGGTCGTAATTTTCTTTGGCTTCTTTTTCTTTTGCGGTAAGCGCCGCTTTCAGCTTTTCCGGATCGATCGTCTCAACCGGATCCTGCGAGGTTTCAACCGGTTCGCCTGATTCCACTTTTATCTTCTTATCCGCATGATCTTTTTTTGAACTCACGTAAATACTACTCCCTTTATTTTATATCCGGCCTCTGGAACAATTTGATATCCACCAATTCACAGATCACGTGGCCGGCTGTAATATGAGTTTCCTGAATTCGCGCCGTGCTGTTCGATGCGACGTTCAGGGATAAATCCACCATTTTGGCAATAGCTCCGCCGTCCTTGCCGGTAAAGGCCAATGTGATCAAACCCATTTTCTTTGCCGTCTCGATTCCTTTTTGCACATTCGGCGAATTCCCGCTCGTACTGATCCCCCAGGCGACATCGCCCTGCTGCCCGAATGCCCGGATCTGCTTGGCGAAGATCTCTGAGAAGTCATAATCGTTCCCTATACTGGTAATAACGGATGTTTCCGTTTTCAATTCTATCCCCGGAAACAGCCGTCTCTCCATCA
>Ga0074195_1003549_pt1 | contig 14438 bp, 11 predicted proteins | sample EPASupsiteHSE623_FD_64525 | JGI IMG/M metagenome (GOLD analysis project Ga0074195, IMG submission 64525) | Bioremediated contaminated groundwater from EPA Superfund site, New Mexico - Sample HSE6-23 | ecosystem: Environmental > Aquatic > Deep subsurface > Groundwater > Contaminated ...
AATACTTAAGGGCTGGTAAACTTGAGCAAATGAAGCAAAATTCAAAATGAAAATCAAAATAGAGGATAGAAATATTTTTACCATAAAACGAGTATGATTTTACATTTTTACATTTTCCACATAGCCCCTAACGCGTGGGCGCTAAAAGCAGCAAAGGCAGATCCTTAGAAAAGCAGGAATAACGCTGGTTTTGTTGCGATTTAGCGCCATGTTAGAGCCTGTTAATCAATAATTATTTTCCCTGATCCAATAACTCCTTTTGAAAAAGTAATAGTAAAGTAATAGATTCCTGGTTTGAAATTGTTTTTCGAAAGTGTAATTCTATCCACTCCGGAACTTTGATAAACCTTTTTTCCAAGTAAATTAAAGAAACAAACAGAAATTGAATTTTTTTTCTCTACACCATTTATCGCAAGTATAGCAATGTCGGAAATAGGGTTAGGAAATACAGAAAATGTTGGAGCAAAATCTGTTTTTTCATCGGCACCTGTGAAATAAACACAGTTGGTATAATTTGGATCATGGTATGTTAAAATACCATTTTCGAAGAAACACTGTAAGGTAAACTTATCCCCGCCGACGTAATAATATTGATTATGGAGCATTCCCCCCATGCTTCCTATACTGTCAATCCATTGTTCTAAAACGTATGCAGTATCCTCTGGAAGTGACAAATTGATTCGTCTGTGGTATGATTGATCAATTAAGATGCTATCGATATTGCGAATGTAAAACCTCATAGAATCAAGATTTTCATAAGTATAGCTCGTTCCAAGTCCATAAACAAGTATTGTTTGATGAGATTGAACGTTCATGTCATAAAGTAAACGTTCAGGATCACCTGCATTAATTTTGTAAAATACCTGATTGCTATCATTTTCCCTAATGAACCCGTATGGCAACCAGTACATTTGGTTTTCATTTATTCTTTTAACATTTTTGTAGGTTAATGAATTAATTACAGTATCAGTGGTAAATTTGATATACTCAAAGCCCTCAACTGGGGGCAAACCACCATTATAGTAATAAATAACATTATTCCACTGTTTATTTGTCGTTACAATGGATTGACCGAAAACAAAGTTACCCACCAGTAAAATGGTGCTAATAATTATCGTTTGTCTCATGGTTTTTCCTTTCATTATTTAATTGGCTCTGACATGTCACCTGCCGCCATTTGGTGCTACCTGATCCTAATCGTTTTAAGGTTGCTTTAATATGAACTTTGTACATATACGATATAAAGATAAGGACAAATACGATAGGTTGTTGAATGGGTGATGAATTTTGGCAATGATTACAACCAAACGGAATAGGTTTACAGCTAAAGTAAATGAGAAAGCTGACATATAAGCTGCCAATGTTTGCACCCGAGGAACGAGGTGCGCAATAGGTGGCAGAAGCAGGCTGGGGGACGGAGTAAGCAAATCCGAGCCAACCTGCGGCCATTTCTTTCCGATGGTTGGCTTTTAACGAGAAGCTGGCAGACCTGCTCAAACGAAGCAGAAGCGGCAATGATTTATTGAACCAGCTGATTATGAAAGACCGTTACCGCCAGTGGTGCGAGAGGTTCTCCTTACCGGCGTTGCAGGCGGGGCTGTCTACTCGATTAGGGGCTGGGAAGTCATTGCTTCACTATTTTCGCAAACTGAACCATTCTATCCCCAATTAACTTTACTATATAAACTCCACTGGGGAGGTAACTGATATCAATGGTTGTATTTGGCCCGGTAATATTTTGTCCTAAAAGCTCCCGGCCACGGAGGTTGATAATGTAGAGATAGCCCTTAACTGGTATTTTTGAAGATCCGACAGTAATTTTGTCTGATGCCGGGTTTGGATATACCATTATGTCATCGTTTTTCTTTATTGTTTCAATTCCGGAAATGGGAAATGAGATATAGTTTGCTTCATAACGATAAGCCTGCACTGGATAAATTTCCTTTGTTTGAGAATACAGGTTCAAGAATTCAATTCCAGGTTGCCAATTACCAGCATTCCAGGTTTCATATTTTCCCGTTATTGAGTTTTCATTAGAGTCATATGTATAAGTATATCTGCCCGTATTCACCCAGGCGCTGGATTCCCAAATTTCATCTGATTCTGTCAGCATACTTCCGGCTGCGTCATAGATATAGGCTTTCCTTGAGAAATTGACCCATGAACTGTTTTGCCAATTCTGTAATAATTCCGTTAATTTATTTCCATTGGAATCGTTGGTATATGTGTATCTGCAACTATCCACCCATACACCTGTAGACCATAATTCATGTAACCTGGTCAGCATGTATCCGTTTGTATCATACGCCCACAAGTACGAATCGTAATTCAACCATGCATTGTTTTCCCAAATTTCACCCAACTCGGTCAACGGATTTCCATTGGGAGCGTATGTCCAAGTGGATCTGTTGTAATTGACCCAGGCATTCGCCTCCCATCTTTCATATAATTCGGTCAACATATTTCCATTTACATCGTAAGTAAAAATATATTTCCATACAGGCTGCCATGCGTTGAATTGGGATGTTTCTAATTTTCGGGTCAGCATATTCCCGTTTGCATTGTAAGTGTAAGACTGTCTCCATCCATAAAACCAGTCCGAGAAAAAAGTATCCCAGATTTCATATGTCAAAGTCAATATATTCTCATTGGTATCGTAGGTGCAATTGGTCCTTTGGTTATACACCCAGGTTCCATTACTCCATACTTCATAAAGGGTGGTCAGCCAATTTCCATCAGTACTGTATGTATAGGTATATCTCTCAAAATTCACAAAGAAAAAATTTTCCCAAAGCTCCCTGAACACTTCAATGACATTCCCCTGATTATCGAAGGTGTGAATTTCCCGCATTAGTAATCCCGATGTATGGTATTCCACGATGGTATCCCATTGCCATTCCACAGAAGCAGGGATAGATGAATTTAGTTTCCCGGGAAGGACGTAAAATTTGTAATTGGCAGCAGAGTGTCTTTGATCGGGGGTGGCAATATTATTGTAGTTTTTTAATGAAAACAAATCAGCACGTTCATTGGTCTGCGAAAACATCCTTCCGGTTAGAACCAACATTGTTATAAACAGTAAATATTGTTTTTTCATGATAGGTCTCTTTTTGCACTGTTAGCCTTTCTTGACTTGTATGATTTTATTGGTTAGCAAGTATTTAGGCCTTGTCCCTACCGTTCCGCCGGCAGCCGCTGTGCGGGTTTTACTTGTTGTTTCTTGTCTTTCCCACCTCCATTTGCAGGTTTGATGAATGCCAGCCTCTGGAAAACGCCCGCATTGCACGGCTGCCGGCTTGTAGTGCCCAGTTATTAATATAAAATATATTCCCATCCAATGTACTTTAATGTGTCATTTTCAAATTCGAATCTATAAAATCTAAGATCTGACTTTTTATTTGAAATGAAAATTGTATCACAACCTGTCGGAGGGGCATTAATAAGATCGAAAAAATCATTTCTTGTTGTTTTATAATGAATTACAGGATCGTTTTTTAAAATATTTGATTTTATCTCAAAAACTGCAATCTCAAACTTAGTACTACCTTTAGAATAGTTGTACAATGAAAATATTACCCTTGATTTATCGTCATAGAATTTATAAAATTTGATTGAATCACCTGCTGTATTTTGATTAAAGCCACTATCAATAATAACATTTTTATTAAAAAACTCAATAATTTCAGGGAATTTAAAATCTTTTTTGATAAAAGGGCATATTTGGTGGCTGAGAACATCAAAATTCATTTCTAAACAACAGTCTCTACGCTGAATAAAAGGTTTCTTTTGGTGATGACAAGAAGTGCTGGTAAGGATTAGGAATATCGCAAAAATATTTGTCTTAATTCTCCACATGGCATATTAATAATTGGGAACAATATATCACCTGCCGCCATTTGGAGCTTACTGATCCTAATAGTTTTCAGGCAGTTTTGATATAAAACTTTGTACATATACGATATAAAGATAAGGACAAATACGATAGGTTGTTGAATGGGTGATGAATTTTGTCAATGGTTGCTTCCAAATGAAAAAGATTCAAGCCTGGCGTTAGCTGAAAACTGGACTATCAACTGCTAATAATTGCACCCGAGTTTTTACGAGGTGTGCAATAGGTGGCGGGAGCAGGCTGGATTACTGAGAAAACTTCAGGGAGCCAACCTGCGGCTATTTCTTTCCGCTGGTTGGCTTTTAACGAGAAGCTGGCAAACCTGCTCAAACGAAGCTGAAGTGGCGATGATTTATGGAACTGCTGATTATGAAAGACAGTTATCGCCAGTGGTGCGTGAGGTTCTCCCTACCGGTGTTGCCGGCGGGGCGGCCTACTCGATTGTGCCCCGTTAATTTTTATCAATTATTTTTTGAATATCTTTTTCAAGTTCTTTGTCGACTATCGGAATCAACTTATCATTCATGTAATCATATTTCATTACAAAAGTCGGTTCTATATCAGAATCAAACTTGTTGTTTTTATTCCTGTCGTATCCAAAAGTTATAAGTATATCCTTTTTATTCTCAACATATTTAAATTCATTGACGGTGGCATTGTCTATACTTATCTTTTGAAGTTCTCTTGTTTTAAGGGAATAGACAAATAATGATTTAGAGTCCAGCAGAGTAATTCTCTTGTCCTTATCAGTATCCTTTTCTGCGCCTGTAAACACAACAATTATTTCATCGTCAAAATATTCAAAAGATAAATCTGTCCCAATAAATCTTGAATCACTAATCTTGGAAGACTTACTGTTTTTATAATCATAAACAATCAGATTATTAAAGGCCCCATAAAATCTTTTGCCTGAGAATTTTCGATTAGAACTCATTTCATAGTCCGCATCAAGAAGTCCGATTACTTCCTTGTCTATTTCTTCAGGTTTCTCAAGTGTCTTAACATTGACAGGTAGCAAATAAATCAAATTCAAGGTATCTACAAGTCTTGGCGAAGCATAAGAGATAATTTGCTGACGAAGGCTATCCTTTTTTAATTCGTCCACTTTCTCGTCCGCTAGTAAAGTGTTAGTCGTTGGTCTTTTATTCGGAATCAGTTCTGAAATAACGAAGATTATCAATGCAATAAGTCCGATGCCAGCAGCTATTACTATGATTGTACTGAAAGCTGCGAGCATTTTCTGGTTGTAATTTTTTATTTTCTCTATGTTCATAATCTATGTGTTTGCAGGTGTCTTGTTTAATGGGGCACAACGCGTGGCCGCTAAACGCATCAAAGGTAAAACCTTTGAACAGCACGTATGACGCTGGTTTTGTTACGATTTAGCGGCATTTATTAGGTGCAGTTATTTAATGTTCATTAAAATGTAGTCTTTCACTTTTTCACCTGGAAACGATAATTTATAAGAAACAAGTCCCTTGTCCTTCTCATAAACTGAAGTCATGTGATATTGATAACCTTGTTTAGTACTAAGAACCTCAAATTTCATCAAATCAGTAAAAGTGCTTTGATTCAATCTATTAATCATTAAAATTCTGGTTTTTGTTAATTCACAAGTATCCGACGAATTAAAGCCTTTAAAAATCACTTTCCATTGGATTTCGGTATTAGCTTTTTGTCCTTCAATAAAAACCACGGAGTCTATTATTTTGCACTCTGACTTATGTTGAATGCCTTGTTGATCATAATTGTAAAGAGTATATGTGCTGATTTTTGAAATTCCGTTCAAAATTTTCTCAACCATTACTTCTGAAATTCTATTTTTGGAATCTAAAATTGTGGTTTGCAAAAGAGTGTCAATATTGGAAACAATTGTCTTCAATTTCCAATATGATTTTTCTGTTGAGTCAGTTTGGTTTACATAACAGTATGTTTTTTCATTAAAACAGTTTTTAACTGGAAAATAATAGTTGTCGTTTTGATTAGTCTGCCCAGTACAAGCTGTAACAAATAGAAGAACAGGGTATAGGAGAAGTTTCATTTTATATTGCTTGTTTTGGTTTTCGTTGTAATTGCCACTAACGTTGCAGTTAAGCCCTGTGAAATGGTTTCGGATTCGAGCTGTCGAACCCAGTAGTATGCAGAATGGGACTTAGTTGCTGTGTTAAGGGATGTGACTTTTATTTTCGTTTTCTATGGATCTCTAAAATTTTAGTAATTCGTTCGCAAATCAAATTTGAAATATCGGTCTTGGTTTTCTTATCAAAAGCGGTCAATGCAAAACCCGTGAATACGTACATATAAGTGGAATCCAATTTATTCGTATAATAGATTCCGGCAAGTGTCGGAATAGTTCCTTTAGAAACACCATACCAAATTTCCGCCCCTTTTCGATAGTTACAGAATTTTTGCTCAAAATTTAAGGAACCCATGGCGAATTTGATACATTCAGATAATAAGCTATCTTGGACTTTAGAAAATGTGGCAAGTGATTGATAAGTTGTTTTGCTATCTAATATTGAATCTTTAAATTCCACGAAGGGGTGTGGTAAAGAAAATGTGATTTTATCGTTTGATTTTGGAAAATCTTTGATGTTATAATAGTTTTCATATGGAGGCGAAAGAATACTTAAGGGCTGGTAAACTTGAGCAAATGAAGCAAAATTCAAAATGAAAATCAAAATAGAGGATAGAAATATTTTTACCATAAAACGAGTATGATTTTACATTTTTACATTTTCCACATAACCCCTAACGTTTTGCAATAAGAAACTTAGGGCATTTCGAAGCCCCTACCTGTCAAGCTACCAAGCCGTTTATTAAATGATATATCGTTAAAATTTAGCACTTACTGCCCTATGTTTTTTATTGCGTGTTATGCACAGAATTTAATATATCTCTTTCTTCCTAATTTTTAATCCACTCATATTTAATAACAACATACACAATTCGTTTATTTCTGTTCCTTTTGATGTTTGCCTGTAAACCATATTGTAATTATTATCTTTTCTTGCTTCAAAAATCCACATTGCTCCGTCCATTACAATCATATCGCTCTTCTCAATTGTGGGTATTCCCCAGAAGTTGATGTTATAGATTTTACTCATTACTTCGTTCCATTGACTTTCTGTTATTCGGATTGTATCATTTTGAACTACTTGTCCGGGATTATATCCTCCTGCTCCGTTTGCTCTCTTTACAAATAGCAGGTAACCATCATTTCTTTGTTCTAGTCGTATTGAAATTGGATTATGAAATGTCCTTAGCCAAGTAAAACGATATGCTTCAAATTCATAATCTTTGTAAAATTTTGGTTCGTCCAAAGCTTTCAGTTGTTGAGAAAACCAAGTATTTACAAATAATGCTGATTCTTTTCTTTCTTGATAAAACAAACTATCTTTTTCTTGTCTGTAACCATTAACTGTGTCAATTAAAAGTCTTGTCGGAAAATAAAAAAGATTTGTGTCTTTCGAGTAATACTGGTCAGTCACATCTATTGTATCTTTTCCATTAATAACTGTCATTTTCTGTCCCTGAACAGTAAAAATCAAAGTCATTAAAATCAATGTTAATATGTATCTATTTTTTTTCATATTTTGTGCATAACGTGTCACCTGCCGCCATTTGGCAATTTATAATCCTAATAGTTTTCAGGTAGCTTTGATATGAAACTTTGTACATATACGATATAAAGATAAAAACAAATGCGATAGGTTTTTGAAAGGTGTATGAATTTTGGTAAAAGGATAGCAAACCATGATCACTTGCTGAACCCGAAAAGCTGAAATTTTGAAGGCGGAGCCAGGTGAATAGTTCGGTAGCATGAAAAATTATCAGCTTGAGTGGTGCAGCATTTGATCGATAGTCCGCTGCCAATATGTTTCCTTTTCTTGAAACTTTTTGGCGGCGGAATAGTCGGAAGTTCGGTGTGTGGATTCTACAACGGATACTCGTCCTGCTCGTCAAAGCACAAGGTAGGGCATTTGCCGGTTTTTAAGTCCTGAGGTGGTAATTGTGGGTGCTTTATGCGATACCGGCAATATCAGGGAAAATGCAGCGAACGCTGAGAGGATTGCGCGGCAACAATGTTTTAACGGGGTGATCCCGATTAAGAGCGTGGTGCGATAGTGAACGGGATCATTGTGGTTGCAATTCTTTGCTGCGGCGCAACCTCGATGCAGTGAGCGGTTGGGGAGTGCAGGGCTTGCTGTGGCAGCAAATGGAGCGTCCGGTGGCAATGAGAAAGTTGATTAAAAGATTACCAGTTGCATGCCGACTGACGCGGAATGCAGCGGACACTTGAAGCCCGGAAACGACCAGCTGGGAAAGGCCGGTATCGCATAATGCACCTTTTCCGAGGTAAAATGCGCTGCCAAAACCCATGGTAATGAAAAACGCTGCCGGATTGAATAGCAGTGTAGGGCAACTTGCTGCAACCGAATGGAGGTGGTTGCAGCTCTTTAAGGCAATCCACCGGAATGAGTGGTGCAGTATGTTGACCAGACAGGGCCGACAAACGGAGAAGATATGCTGATGCCTGCCGCCGTTTTTTCTTCAACGGGGGCAGGCAGTGACTTATGCTCGCAGACCTTATGCTGCCGGTATTTCCAGGTCAAGGGTAATGAGCGGCGAGGATTGGGCTGCAGGAATAATGTATTGAAATGCTTATGCAATCAACAGCCCAAGACTGTGCAAGCCGAGAATGGTGTTGACCGAACGGGCAGGCAGCAAACTCAATGACTTGTCGTACTTGATTGGTAAAACGTTGGATGAGCGCCTCTAAAATTGCATGTTCTTCTTTTCAGACAAGCAGTTGAAGCACCCTCTCAAACTCCTCGTGCTGCTAACCTGGATATTTATCATAATACTGATTTATAAGACTGTCCGCAGGTAAATAGTGGCAGCCAATAGCAAGGACGACCCAATGGGCAGGGATAATGACGGCTAGGGTGGCTTGCAGCAGCCGGGTGAGGGTGGTGGATGCCGTTTAGGCAATGGATACCAGAATGCCCGAACCAGGCTGCCGGCCAGCGGGGGCGTCCGGCGGCAATGAAAATATAAATAAAGAGATTAAGGGTGGTTTGCCGCCGGTCGCAACCGCCGATAGAGCAATGGAGGGATTATCAGCCCATTGGGGCTACTTGCGACATTGGCTGACACGGGCAAAAGCGCTGGGAAAATGCAGCCAGCGGCAGCTCTTATAAAAGCATGTTATGATTAAATAGACAGAAACTCGTCCTACTGAGGGGAGGAGAATGCTGGCTACAAGGGATTGAAACGGCACCTACAAAGGTTGCAGATTTCCAGTATGGGAAAAATAACCGGGTTTTCCCGGGATAACCAGCTGGTACAGCTGGGGGTGGGGGGTGGGAACGAAGGTTTCAAAGTTGCTTGCATACGCAATTACGCTGGTGAACCGACGGGCAACTTCATAAGCCTGAAGACACATTAGTGCAAATTAAAGTATCGAGGCTTATGAGGTTGCCCAGGTTGGCTAGATTATCTTCCAACCCATGCAACGAGCAACGGGTAAGAGTGAAGGAATGAAGCGGCAGGGGGAGCTGCGAAGCAGCGGCAGCAGCGAAATGACTGAACGATTACCGGTTGCGAAGTGGAACTCCCTTTTGAGCGGAAACGAATTCTGAGTATAGAGAAAATTGCTTTGCAAAATGAATGTAAGCAATGCTCAATGCTCATATCATATTTGGTAAAGAAGGATAATAAGCAGAAATTTCTACCGTTATTATTGACAGTCCTACCTACGTTTAACTTAACATTTGCCAAATGAAAAAGACACTTTTTTTAATCTGTGCTTCCCTCTCAATTCTTGCAATTTCATGTAAGAAGAACTCCGAAGACCCTATTACTACAACAAAAGCAGATTACTTTCAATTGAAAGTTGGTAATTATTGGATTTATGAAGGCTTTAATGTTGATACTAATGGTGTTGCTACTTCAACCGGCAAGTTTGATAGCGCACATATTGAAAAAGATACGGTAATAAGAGGATTTACTTTTGTTGAATTATGGGAGAAGCCATATGTAATGGGGATTACTCAGTTTCCCGTTTATCTGCGTGATTCTTCAGGTTATCTTGTAAGTATGGATGGATCAGTTTTGGCTTCAGACTTTAATTTTACAGATACAATCGAAATTGATAACTCTAATCCACTGTTGTATCTGGGGTATGTTAAAATGACGGGCAAGGATTCAATTGTTGGCGAGAGTCTTGGGAAACCAATTCAATCGATTACCTCCAGAAAGCAAATTGTTCCGATGCTGCCAAATTTAAATAACCTGCCAATTAGGTATACTTATGAAGTATATGGGAAAGGTATTGGTAAAATTAAAACTCACTCGTTCTTTTTTTCGGGAGGTGGGCCAAAATTAGAAGCACGGTTAGTAAGGTACAAGGTGAATTAATTGCAAAATCACCATTGGCTCTTGTTCGCCATTAAATGGGAACCCGACTATTATCCACATAGTTGGGTTTTTTTATTGTTTAATGAATTTCCCCACACGTACCATTCCTTCATCCATTATACGCACAAAATAAACTCCGGTTTTTAATCCTCTGACATCAATGGTTGAGTTCGGCTGAGTAATTTCCTTTTGCAGGAGTTCCTGACCGCTTGGGTTAAGGATGGCGAGAGAGCCTTTGGTTGGGGTTGAGATGGTGATCTTGGTGGATGCGGGGTTGGGTAATATTAACAACCCACTTATGGTGGTTAGATTCTCCACCGATAAATGCCTGCACATTGTATCCACCTCAGCCGGGCTATTACAGCCTGCTTCATTGTCGTAAATTTCAATTGAACCGATCGGGTTGGCCAAATAATCGCAAATGGTCTTTACCGCGCAAGCAGACAAGTTATTATTATTTACTATATATATAGATTTCAGTTTGTAGGGATCGATATTATCAAGCCCCGTTAAGCCTGTCAGTGCCTTATTATTAAATATACTGAGGAAACCATTGACAGACGTAACATTACTCAGGTCCTCAAGGCTGGCTAGTGAAACAGTACCTGTAACAAATAGATTCCCGCCGACAGTAGTCAATTTGTTTAAACCTGATAGTTTTGATAGTAGTGGATTTTCCTGAAATCCTAAAAAACCTCCAGTAGATTGTAGTTTTTTAAGGCCAGTAACGCTGGTTAAAACAGGATTCAATGTAATCCACAGGTATCCACCTATGGTCGTCAGCTGGTTCAATCCGGAAATTTCCCTAAGTGAATTATTATAGTCAACCACGAAGCACGTCCCTATTGTAATTAAACTATCCAATCCTGAAATGACGATTAATGAATCATCACCATGGATGTGTAATCCTCCGACATCATGCAGGTTCTCTATGCCGGTTAAATTTTTAAGTGAAGTATTTTGCTCAATTTGTAGGTACGAACCGACATGGTACAGGTGTTCAAGGCCTGATAAATCGGCTATGCGCGGGATGTTATTAATTAAAAAGTTACCGCCAATTGATGATAAACCCGATAATCCGACTAGCGAGGGTAGTGCTGAATTATTAGTGAGGTAAAAATCAGAACTAATTGATACTAATTTCTCAAGTCCCGACAAATCTTGTAATGATCCGTTGTACCAAATTTTCAGGTCACCGTTTACCGCCTTCAGTGCATGTAAGCCGTTGATGTTGGTAATATTACTGCTGCCTCCATAATTCCCTATCGTTACATCTCCCTCTATTACAGTGCAATTAGGATAATTGATCGGGAAACTGTCAATCTGGTTCTGTGTCGAGAAAGTGATCCCCTCCGACAGGCAGGATTGTGCGGCGCCAGCGAACGACAGGAGTAGCAAGATCATAAATAAGAAGATATTTTTCATAGTGCCAGTCCTTATAGTTTTGTTATCATTCGCATCTTATTGTTTAATGAACTTCCCGACCTGCACCGACTTATTACTTGTCAGTTGCACAAAATAAACCCCGCTGTTAAATTCGCAAACATCAATGGTGGTATTTGTTTCAGTGATTTGTTGTTGCAAGAGTTGCTGGCCGTTTAGGTTAAAGATGGAAAGTGTTCCTCTGGTATTGGTTTCGATAGTGATGCTGGTGGATGTGGGGTTAGGGAATACTGATAATCTGCCATTGATTGTTAAATCCTCCACCGATAAAATTTTGCAAATTGAATCTACTTCCGCCTGACTGTTGCATCCAATCGCGTTATCGTGTATCTCAAAAGTGCCATTCGGACTGGCCAAATAATCGCATATGCTTTTTACCGCACACGCAGATAAACTATCATTATAACCGATTTTCACGTATGACAACGATGCTGCATTTAGTTTGTCAATCCCATTTAGCCCTGCAAGTCTATTATTTCCGACAATCGTGAGTGTGTCGCCGATGTCAGTTAACTTGTCAATCCCAATTAAACTGGTTAATTCATCATTGTTGGAAACAGAGAATGCATTATCGATTTGATGCAAGTTATCGAGACCAGAAAAATTACTCAGTTTGGTATACGCTATATTAAGTTCATTTGTTATTGATTTCAGATTCTCCAACCCATTCAAACTTCTTAAATTCGGGCATTCGACAATATCCAGCCTGCCGACTGAATTAAGATTGTTTAGCCCGGTAAGACTTGTAAGACCCGTATCGTTCGAAATTGATAGATAGTCTCTGAGGGAAGTAAGTTGTTCAAACCCTGTAAGGTTGGTCAGGGCTGGATTATTATGAATCTTAATGTGTCCCCCTTTAACAGCAATCAATAAGTCAAATCCTGTCAAACTGACAAGCGAGGGGTTGTCTTCAATTGTGAGAATGCCCCCGATGTTATGCATACCTGCGAGGGCAGTAATACTGTTTAGGAGCGAATTTTGTTTAATTAAAAGATTACCGCCAACGCCACTAAGTCCATTCAACCCGGCCAGGTCTGTTAACCTGGAGGTCTGATGAATATACAGGCCTCCCTCTATTAGGAAAATACCATATAATCCTAACAGGTTAACAGGGCCATCACCGATGATTGTGACACTGCCTTCAATTCTATAACAATTTGGATATTTTGATTTAAAACTGTCGATTTCAGATTGGGTACTGAAAACAATGCCTTCGGGTAAGCAGGATTGTGCGTTACCAGCGAATGACAGGATTAGCCCGATCAAAAAAAGGAAGAAATTTTTCATGGGCCCCATCATTGTAGTTTTATCTGCGTTCGCGTCTTATGTAATTTATCCCTTTCATTGTATAGATTTATAATCAAATCAAAGATAACGCAAAAAACAGGAATGGCAATGATTTCAAATTACATTTGACCTCACTAAATAACCATCTTATTATTTGATACCTGAAATACAGGGACGATGACAGGATTGTAGTTCAAGTTTCGAATTAAAAACTATTTAATGGAGCAAATGAAGTAAGATTAGATATTTAATGGATTGTCTGTGAAAGCTATAATTTATCAAGACTGCTAAAATATCGGATTTAAGTTTTTTAAGCTGCTTTTTGCTGGTCGCCCGTGAGTCCATATGATTTCTGGGCAATGATGACTGCACCTATATTAAACTGGCGGATTTGAAGGGTGAATTCATGTCCATCAATTACATATGGACTAATCTTTCAAACATCTGATTGGAAACGCATTCGCCCTCAGCGACGGATACAATGAAACAGAGAAATTCCAGTCGTTCATACCATGTGCCAGGGCTCGTTGTTGACCTGAGGTTGTTGATGACCAGAACAGGGTTGCAAAGCCCAGGTAGCTCATCGAGTTTTGTAAATAGAAAATCCCGCTTCTCAGTGCCTTGAATCCATTGATAATGGTGTCCTGCAATGGTCTTCCTGCCCGGCTGTTACCCTGGTAGTAGTTGAACAGAATTGTCCAATCACTTTCTGACGGCACATGCCACCCTGGCGGACATAAGCCCTGGCCCAAGGGGGTATCAGTATAGTTCATCAGCTCATCCCATTGATATAGACCGCCGTATTGATTGCAATTGACAGTAAGGTTGTTGTAGCAATACTTTTCAGAAATGCAGTTGTCATATTGAACCAGCGATGATGAAATGGTGTTCCCGTAATTGAGATTTGAAGCCATCCAGCATTGGGTGCCGATCTGAACAGTAGGATAGACTTTGTTATCCCGGGTATCGGTCAGGTTGCTTCCACAGTTAAAGACCTGCGCCGGTTGAACAAGGATCGACTTTGATTTGATTGCACTGCAATCATAAACATTTAAATAGGAATAATTGATTGTCTTCACACCAGTTCCTGCAATGGATGGAGTAAAAAAACTTGTGGATGAATTAACCCCCGGTCCTGAGTAAGTCCCTCCCAATGGCAGCCCGCCTCTGAGCTTGAAGGGTTTTGCATTTACGGTGGTAACAGTATCGAAACAGGCCGTGAAGGCCATATTCGGAGCAAGCGACCCAATCATGATGATCTTTGCTGAACTTGCCGGGTTTCCGGTAACACAGTTCAGGTTCGAAGTTATGACGCACCGCACGCTGTCACCGTTTAAGGGAGAGTATACCATTGCTGGTGAATTCGTCCCAGCATTTACACCGTTCACTTTCCATT
>Ga0074195_1003551_pt1 | contig 14432 bp, 16 predicted proteins | sample EPASupsiteHSE623_FD_64525 | JGI IMG/M metagenome (GOLD analysis project Ga0074195, IMG submission 64525) | Bioremediated contaminated groundwater from EPA Superfund site, New Mexico - Sample HSE6-23 | ecosystem: Environmental > Aquatic > Deep subsurface > Groundwater > Contaminated ...
GAGTGGAAAGGGGGTGGTGTGGGGTTGTTGGGGGAGAAAAAAAGCACCAAAAAACCACCCTTTTTAGTCGTTGCGAGGAGCAAAGCGACGAAGCAATCTCATTATCATCAGTGGGTTGCGATTGCTTCGCTTTCCACCACGCTTTGCTTGTGGCTTCGGCTCACCGCAATTGACAAATAACGTATATTTCGGTATTTTACTTTATTTATTGCAAAATGGTATAAATTATAAAATTTATCTAAGTTGCAAAGACTTGTTTTTAACAAGTATAATATTTTTAATTCAGTTTATATAAAGGGTAACCCATGGAAGAATCAAAGAAATCTTATGCAATAATAAAAGTTGAATTTACCAAATTGGATTTTTTTGATGGATATAAACTTCAAAAAGAAGCAGAGATTTACTTTAAAGAAAATATCTATAACTTAATTATTGATTTGTCTATAGTTAATTACGTATCTAGCCGTGGCCTAGGTATCCTGGTTGACATACACAAAAAATGTCAAAAAAGTGGCAAATTAATACTTTGCGGCATTTCTGATGACGTTATGAGTGTATTTAAACTAACAGTTTTAAATAACTTTTTTATAATAGTAGATAATCAAGAAGAAGCTCTAAAATTAATAAATGCGGAATAAACTATAGCAACAATCTGCATATAAACAAAGAAGCTAATATTCCTGCAATATCAGTTATTAGCCCTGCTATAACCGCATGCCTAACTTTGTAAATACCCACAGAACCAAAATATACCGCTAAGACGTAAAAAGTTGTTTCTGTACTCCCTGCCATAGTAGCTGAAAGCCACCCTATAAATGAATCCTTTGGGTGCGCCTCAATAATTGATGACATTATAGCAAAAGAACCACTACCTGAAAGCGGCTTAACAATAGCCAGGGGTAAAGTTTCTACAGGCATCCCTATTAAATCCAATACCGGTTTTAAGTAAATACTGATTAAATCTATAGCTCCTGAAGCTCTAAACATACCGATAGCAACAAGTATCGCAACCAGGTAAGGTATAATTCTGACAGCTACTTCAAAACCTTCTTTTGCTCCGATGATAAAAGTTTCATATACTTTTACTTTCTTAAAAGCCGCATGAAGAAGTATTATTGTTAAAATAAACGGTATTGCAAGTAAAGAAAAACAGTCTATAAGTTCCTTAAACATTACCGACTTCGCTTTCTATATTATTTGGTTTAAACGCAGGTAATTTTTCAAGTATTTTACAAATTATAATAGCTATTATTAAAGCAACTATACCGGCAAAAAGTGTCATACCTATTATTTTAGTAGGATTAGTATAATTATTTTCCTTTAGTACACCAATAATCATAATGGGTACAAGCTGAAGACCTGCGGTATTAATAGCTAAAAAGGTACACATGGCATTAGTGGCAATACCTTTATTTTTATTGAGCTTTTCAAGCTCTTCCATTGCTTTTATACCGAGAGGTGTTGCCGCATTACCAAGGCCCAATATGTTTGCGGCCATATTCATAACCATGGCACCTATAGCCGGATGATCAGAAGGGACTTCTGGAAATATTTTTACAGCAATGGGTTTAACCAGCTTACTGACAATATTAATAAGCATTGACTCTTCAGCAATTTTCATAATGCCCAACCAAAAAGCCATTATACCAATTAAACCTATTGCCAGAGAAACGGCACTGCTTGCAGAATCAAATGCAGATTGTATAACTGCTTCAGTTCTCCCTGTAAAAGCTCCTATTATTAGTGCGCTTAGTATAAAAAATAGCCAAATATAATTCAACATCTATAAATTACCTAAATAAAAACAAATAATAAGAAACCCTTTTAAGATTATAGAAATTTACTAAAGCGATATAAAAACAAGTCGAGATCAATTATAATTAAGTGTATTTATTTAGAGGTCAGCATGCAAGAAAGTAAAGTTTTAAGCTTCTTTGGCTTAATAATTTTAATTTCTACTCTACTGGTAGTAGCCAGTGGACAATCTTGGCTGGACCAACAACGCTCAACACCTTTTCAAAAAGCACTACCGGAATTCCAGCGCCCTGAAAAAATTCAATACAGGGAACAAATAGCTTCGGTAAGACATCAGGTTGAAATTACAGATAACGATAACAATAAAGAATATGTTTATCAGCCTGGTAAAGCCTTTAAGTTAGTAGTAACAAAAGATAAATTCCCAACAGTAAAACCAGATAAAGATGTATACGGAATAATAATACTAAGAGTAACTCCGGACTATAAGGCAACAAGCAAAGTAGTCTACGCAAAAGAACCCTATAAATTTGATAGATTAAACTGGGCAATGAGAACAGGCTGGAATGAGGTAATACCATTATTTAGTAGATTATCATTGTTTAAAGACCATCTTAAACCATTTAATGAACCTGTTTATGCACATTTTTATATTTTAGACGTTAGAGAATATCCCGAATATCCAGGGCAATATTGCCACTGGCCAAGAGAAAACCTGGAAGACTATTATTTTTATGTGCTAGAAAAAATTGACCTTGTCGCCAATAATAACCAGGAATAAGATTTATTACTGTAATAAAAGACTCTTTGTTATTATTGTTGGATAGATCCCGGATCTACTAAAGTCTAATCAAAGTGTCGTTAAGACTTTCTGTAGTCAGGATGACATCCTAGCAGGGTTATTTAATCAATAGTAGGTTTAAATATTTTTGAAAATCAAAACACAAAATTGTAAAAAAATTATTCGTCAACAGTTCCCTCGTAATAAGAAGCTATTAAACAATTGATCTTCTGGTTTTTAACGTTTTTTTTCTAATTCTTTTTATCCGTGCCACCACCCCAATGAAGAGGACCTTTTCCCTTAAGTATAGCTTTATCCTCGTTATAATATTTAATAACCGATTCTAATATTCTTTTAACAAAATCACGAGTTGTTTCTGTTATTCCTTTACAAGGATCCGTAAAAGTAAATCCTGTTAAACCTATACTAGTATTTGCCAATGATCTATTGGTTATCTTCCCAGGACTAGGTGTAAATACAACATTTGCATCTTCAATATTTTTAACTTGGTTAACAAGTTCGGCTTCTTTTTCTAGAGCTTGATCAAAACACTTTTTAGCTTTTTTAAAACCTTCTTCATTTTTTTCAAATTCTCTATTATTTATAGAAATTTCACCTCGAAAACTTATCATTTTTATTAACTCCTTGCCTGTCTACCATTAATTAAATCTTAAACTTTACAACTCAGCTAAACATAAATTTTTGATATTTTATTGTAAAAAATTTTTATAATATTTACAAAAATTGACTTATATACAGTACTTACGCATTTTAGTTAAAATACAGGTAAAATAACTATTTTAAAAACCAGATTTCTTGAAAAACTGATGAACATTGACTTATATTATTTGATTTCATTTAATACCATTTTGCAATAAATAAAGTAAAATACCAAAATATGCGTTATTTATCATTTCGAACAAAGTGAAGTAATCGCAACCCGCTACCAATAATGAGATTGCCACGTAGCCTATCGGATCATCGCAATGACAGTATGCGATTTAAGTCTTACATCATTAATTGCATTTTGGTATAATTTATTAAAAAATTAAATTATCAATAGATCTATATAAACTTAAAAATAGCAATTTGTTTGCAATAATGAAACTACTATATTTCACTAATTGTAAAGATATTTACTTACTGTATAATCTAAAGTAAGCATATATTAGCATCATCCAACACAGCTACTGTCATTCCGTGCTTGACACGCAATCTGGCTGCCGTTGAGGCTTAGTTAGATACCGCATCGGGCTGCGGTATGACACTATAAACAATATTTTGTATTAATTTGAGTATCTTTTTACCTAAAATTTTATCACTATTTTTTAAGAGAATTATTAATTCTTCTATACATAATTTAGTCTTAACAAGCTTTATTAATGAGTTTTTGCAAGATTAAAACTATAAAAATATTCAATTTTAAAGAATGTTACTTACTTTGCGTAACTTCTGTTATATATAACACGATAACAAGTATAAATGGTACTTTATACCTAAATAAACTGTTACAAATTTTTTACCTCTAACTACTCAAAATGATCTTTTTCTTTTAAGTATTCTCTTACTGTATTTAAAGATGACTGGACTATTCTAGTGACACGAGAAGAAGACAGGCCCACATGCGCTGCTATTTCTTTAACCTGTAAGTTTCTATAAAACCTGTACTCCATAATAATTCTTTCTTTGGGGGGCAAATGAGAAATGGCTTCTTTAATAGCCTTACCGAGTTCTTTTAACTCAAGTCTCTCATCGGGTAATGCTGATGAATCTTTAACAAAATCAAAAGGCGTATCTCCATCTGAAGCATCAGAAATACTGTCTATAGAAAGTATTGTCTCATATATAGATTCCCTGATTTTATCAGGAGACATATCAACTTGTCCGTCTTCACCTTCTGTAGCTTCTTCAGACGTTTTTGTATGTTTTAATGTATACCACTTGTACCTGTTACGTAATTCATTTCTTATAGCCCACCTTACTGCAGTCGCTATATAAGCATCATTATAAGCTGCCACTACTTCCGGAGGTTTACTACTGATTAAAGCCTGTATTGATATCGTGCCTATACTGACCAACTCTTCATATTCAACCATATGAGAAGGTATACGACGATGTTCGACCCTTGCAACCTTCTCAACGATACTGATATATTTTGATATGTTATTATGTCTCACTACAGTCACTTTTAACCAGATCTTTTTTGAGTAGTCCTTTTTAAATTGTAAACAAATAACAAGATTTCTGCTACTGCTTTATACAGTTCCGGCGGAATTTCTTTATTGACCTCTACTAACCTAAATAAGGCTTGTGTTACAGGGATGTTTTCTACAATAGGTATACTATGTTCTTTAGCTATTTCAATAATTTTTTTAGCGAATAGTTCAGTACCTTTAGCGACAACCCTTGGAGCACTCATATTGTCTTTATCATATATTAAGGCCACAGCCATGTGTATCGGATTAACAGTAACCACATCTGATGTTGGAACAGCCTCTAGCATACTTTGTTGAAGCATCTGCATACGTCTCTGCCTTAAAGCTGCTTTTACGTGTGGATCTCCTTCAGTGTTTTTGTATTCATCCTTAATTTCTTTAAAAGACATCTTTTGATCTCTTAAGAATTTCCACCTTTGAAAAAGATAATCACCTCCTGAAATTGCTAGAAAAAATATACCTGAACGGATAACGAATATAATTATAGTGTCGCCTAATTCCTTAATCATTGAGAAAACATTTTCTATTGCACCTAACATGAGTATTCGTGGTAGATGTTCTTGAAAAGTAACCCAACCTATAAAACCCATGACGACAACTTTGAGTATATTCTTTACTAATTCTACCAAAGTTTTTGAAGAAAATATATTTTTTACACCCTTAACAGGATTTATTTTATCCATTTTGGGTATAAGGGGCTTGGTTGTAAACAGTGGTCCTACTTGCACAAATTCCACAAATGATGCAAATAGGAAAGCCAAAAATAATACTATGCCCAATATTATTACAACAGGCAATAAAGATATTAACAAAATATAGAGCAGACCTATATCATCCAGATGTTTATTGGGTATTTGTTCGTAAACAAGCGTAAAGATTTTTGCAAATTCAACCCATATAAAAGGGGCCATGTAATAAAGCAATACAAACATAGCAACTAAAGATACCGCCATGGAAAAATCCTTGCTCTTTATTACTTGTCCTTCTTTTCTGGCGTTTTGAAGCTTTTGGTGAGTTGCCTCAAATTGCTTATCTTCGTCACCCATCTAGCTTTTTCTTCTTTATATAACCTGCTTACGTTTTATATCAAACTTTATATTAATTGTACATAGCTCAAAATCCGGAGTGTGTTTTTAGCCGCTATTCGGGTAAAAACACCCGACCCTTTTCTGATCCCTAATAACTGATTAATTACATTCACTATAATTATACTTTTTAAAAATATTTAGAAATATTTTTTTTAATATTTCGTTACTATAAATTAAACTTAGGTTAAAAATATTGTCAATACAAATGTATTTGACCAAAAAACTCCATTTTTTGTTATTATTGGCAAGTTTGCAAATTTTTTGTAATCAAGAAATATTAAGGTTTTAATGTAAATTTTTCAGCTCATATTACTCAACATATACCTAGGTACTTAAAGAATAGTCGGGCTTAATGAAGTTTTTGTAATAAATTTTTTGGGGTTAAAATCTTGACACCTAGCTGGTTTTTTTTAATCATGAATACACGATAAATTTTTTAAATCCAATCAACAAACTAATAATGTGACATAAATGTCTATGTTTTATTTGTGTCATGGGGGTTTGATGCGGATTAGTACTTTCTCAGGAGTTAAGTTAAAGGGGTCATTGTGGCAACAGTAAGACAAGATAATTTTAAAGGCAATACAGTATTATTAAAACCCAGTAAATTTAAAACTATTGTTATTGATGCAGTTAATGAAACAGATCCTCAACAAAAAATATTATCCACTATAGCAAACTATGATATAGAAGGTTGTGTAGTTAAAATTATTTATTCAATATCTTCAGATCAAGTTCCTATAGTAAGTATTCCAAGGATCAAAGAAAGACTTGCCAAAACCTCTTTTTCAAGGGTAACCCCTGTAGTAGTTCAGAACCCATCTAAAACAAGTCTCCCGGAAATTGATTCCAAGTACTATAACACTCCCTTAAAAGCTCTAGAAAAATATCTGAATACAAGACCTGAACTAGATAAAGAATCTTTACTTTTAAAAGCTTCTTCGCTTTTAGAAGGACTTTCTGTAACAGGGAAAAACTTAAATTAATTAAAAATCCAAATTTGCTAAGGGGGATAAAATTTATCCCCCTTTTTTTATCAAATTAAAATCAAGTAGATTTAATCAAAATATGCGTTACTGGCCATGCATAACCCGCTATAGGCCATGCGATTGCTTCGTCACTGCGTTCCTCTCAAAGACGATTCGGGTTTCAGAGTAGGTTGTATCAGCGACCCAACACCAGCCTGAAATACCTTTTTAATGTTAGGTTGTCAACCAACCTACAATTGGCTTTATGCACTCCGCTGTAACCCTACCAGATCACGGATCGCCGGAAGTATAATAAAGGTGCAAATAATACTTCCAAGCGTCCGAGATGACAATTTGCCGAAAGCGTTCGATATCCTGTAGGATGGGTTAATAACCCATTGCAACCCACTTTGTCACACGTCATCCTGAGCGTTAGCGAAGGATCTCATATTTCTACAAGGAGATTCTTCGGCAAAGCCTCAGAATGACGGTAATAAAGGCCAAAAAAACTTTCACAAGCTTCGCATAGCCAAATATCATCATTGCAAAAAGCTATCACAAAGCGTCATTGCGAACCCAACAATATTTTGAGGGTGCGGCAATCTCCTGTCCGGAGCGTCTTTACAAGAGGCTATCACAAAGCGTCATTGCGAACCCAACAACATTTTGAGGGTGCGGCAATCTCCTGTCCGGAGCGCCTTTACGGAGATTCTTTGACAAAGAGCAGGTTGGGTCAGCGACCCAACACCAGCCGATAATTGTTGATAAATAAATTAGATAATAGTAGGTTGTATCAGCAACTCAACACCAGCCTAAAATACCTGCACTCTTTAAACCTGCCCTCTAAATTTTTACGAACAGGAATTTTTTCAAGCTAGCTTATTTTAACCTAAAGTTATACTTAGTTAGATCTTGACATAACAGCTTTTACTAAAGCCATAATATACTTAGCAAAAGCAGCAGCAGTTGGTTCATTTTCATACATCTGTTGCTTTTCTACTTCAAGTTTATAGCCATCTTTATTTGAGTCTAAAACAGAAAATACAACATCATCTTCATTATTACTTGTATCGATAGTTCGTTTCGTATCATTCGGTAAGGTTACATCAATTGTTTGAATACTATTAGGTGTTTTTGACTCAACTACTTCAACTTTTTTAAAGTTTTCTAATAAATCAGTTATTTTGTTAATTTCTAAAACATCTTCTTCTGGTGCTGACAGTCTCATAGTAACTTCTTGATCATTTTTTATAGTATGCATTACCCCATTAAACGATAAAGGTGATTCTAATGCTTTATTTTTTATAACCTGATTAATATTAATTGGGCTTATAGTTTTATTTATCATAAATTTTTTCCTTATTTAGTATTTTGATTGAAGACATTATCCAATGTTTTCAAAAATTCTTTCATAGCATCTTGATAAATGGAAATATTTTCTAGAACATCCTTAATTTTTAGTTCAAATATATATCCATTTTTATTTAAATCCTTAACATAAGATGTAATATCTCCGATTGGTGTTTTATACAGTTCAATAGTTTTAGTTCCCTCATTCAAATCAATTTTAAATTTTGTACGCAAATTATCTGATTCAACTATAGAAACTTTATCAGTATTATTTAACAGTTTGGTTATATTATTTAGTTCTACAACATCTTCTGTTGGAGATAATATCTTTTTGGAATCTTTTATTTTTTTATTGTTTTTTACTTCATAACAAATACCTTTAAAGGCAGGGACCTGTAAAAACGTCATAATATTTTCCTTTTTTTATAGCTTTAAGTACTATTTTTTCAAATTAAATATCTTAGTAATGTTATTTAATTTTTCAGTAGCTTTCTTTTCAGCATCTTCAATTCCAAAAACACGGCCTACAATATCCAATGCAACTAACAATGCTGCTGATCCTAATTCCATTAAAGCTAAACCATAACGGGTAGGACTATCTTCAATATCACTTTTAGGTAGTTCAAATTTGTATCCGTTTCTATTTGAATCTAACACGTGAAATGTATAATCTTCATTATCATTTTTATATAAATGGATAGTTTTTTTAGCGTTATTATCTAAGTTAACTTCAAATATAGAATAGTTTGCACCTGAATATTTATCAATAATGTCAACTTTTTTAGGGTCTTCTAATAATTGGGATATTTTTTTTAATTCTGCCATATCCTCTTTTACACTTAATTTTTTCTTAGTATCTTCTAATTCTTGATAATTATTTTTTACTTCGGTTAAAGTTCCTTTAAATGTTGGCATTTTAATTTGATTTAAAGTCATCATGATGTTTTCCCCCTCAAGATTTCAAAAAATATACTTTTACAAATTAAGAGTATATTTAAAACATATAAAACAATCTACATGTTTATGTCATATATTAATTTTTATTTACTAAAGTTATAGAGACCAATATATAACTGACAGTAGAGTTTTTTTGTACTGTTGACGAATAATTTTTTTACAATTTTGTGTTTTGATTTTCAAAAATATTTAAACCTGCTATTGATTAAATGACCTTGCTAGGATGTCATCTCGGACTACATAAAGTCTTAACGACACTTTGATTAGACTTTAGTAGATCCGGGATCTATCCAACAATAATAACAAAGAGTCTGTTGTTACAGTTAAGTGGATTAGATCCCGCATCAAGTGCGGGAAGACAGCTTTTATGTATTAATTGAATTTTCAAAAAATCACAAGAATGTTATTCATAAACAGTATGATTTTATAACCTTTAAAAAGGATACTAAAAATAGTATAATTAAAGAAATCCAAAAGAGACATTTGATTGAGGTCTATTGTGAAAAAGTTATTTGGTGGATTATTTTTTTTATTTAAAATAAAGGATTATATTATGAATTTTGATAAAACCCTTAATTTTTTAAAAACCTTAATCCTTAACCTAGAATTAACCTGTAGATTATTGTTTGATTTTAGAGTTTCACGACTTTTAAAAATATTATATATTGCTGTTTTGATAGGTTATTTTCTTTTTCCTATAGACTTTCTACCTGATTTTATACCTGTAGCGGGTCAAATGGATGACTTAATGGTGTTTATTATGCTAATGACTCAATTTATAAAAACTTCTCCAATAGAAATAGTTGAAGAACATAAACAATCAATATTAAATGGTGATTGGAAAATAGGAGTATTAAAGTTTTTATCCGGTAGCTAAAATTAATTTTATTATTCTTTAGATTCACAATTACATTGTTTTTTAGTCATATTTACCAATTGATTTAAATGATCTACACCTTTTCTAACAAGAAAATATATCATTAAAAGTACAACAATCATTACAACAACAAAAGTTATATTGGCTGCTATTAAAAAAGAATTTAATACGTTTAATTCCATAAATAAACCTTTCCTTACTAAAAAAGTATTTTATACCAAGCTGCAATCAAAACCTAAATGTCATTGTTAGAAGCCGTTAGGCGACACAATCTCATAGCATTTAAAGTAATGTATTGACTGCTAATCAGCATTCGACCTCTACATTGTTTAAAAAGTTTTAGATTTTCAAATAAGAACTTAATTATTAATTTTATTAGTTTTTTTTTATTAATACAAATTATTTACAAGCTTGTTTTACAGGTAAAACTTTTTTATCCGTATAAAAAGTATACGCCATCCATCCTAACACAGCTAAAATAAGGTTTATCGCTATAAAAAAAAGTATGGAGTAAGTTAATGCCATCTCAGAATTTATGTTAACGTATTTAAACATAAATATTAAAACAAATTCTCTTGTACCCATACCAGAAATGGATATAGGCAGAAGAGTTACTATACTAAATACAACAATACAAAAAACTAAATAAAAGAAATTTATCTTCAAATCAATAGAATATGCCAGATACAAACATTGAATAAAAAATAATAAATAGATTATAGCCGTTAAAATAACAGAAATACTAACTTTAGGGATTAAAAAACATTTTATACCCTCAAAAAACGTCTTAAACCAATTAGAAACCCTACTTCTTAATTGCCACCAATTAGGTAATATTTTAATTAATGTTAAAGTAACCTTCGGACAACAAATTAATAAAGGTATTAGAAATATTAATATACCAAAAAAAGCTTGTACCCACCAATGATTACTCCATATATTCGATAATAAAAAACCTATTATTCCAAGGATAAGTATAAAATACATATCCAAAACCCTATCAAAAACAACACTTGATACAGCAGTAGCAGAGTTTGTTTTAAAATCCTTCATAAGGAAATGAGCCCTGGAAAGTTCTCCTACCCTTGCTGGGGTAATATTGCCAAAATAAAGACTTTGAAAATAAGCTATAAAAGCTTTAGCAAAATTCATATTATAGCCTTGCATCTCTAATAGTTTTACCCACCGTAGACTCCTAAGTGCTACGATAGCTATATTTATCAAACCTACAAAAGCTAAAAAGTAAAGATTTATATTTAAAAAGCACTTCAATACTTCCTTTGTGTCTATGCTTAACACAATCCATATAAATGCTATGATACCTATTAAACTTAAATATTTTTTCATTTGTATTCAGAGTATATTCAAAGTTTTAAATAAAAATTATTCTACAGTAAGAGTGTATTTTTTCAAAATTAATTATTCAGGCTTCTTATATTACCAACAATAACAGCTTATTAAGCAAGTATTAAATTATATTATTGTAAAGATATTTGTAATAAAGCAAATTTATTTTTACATCATTCTCAAAACCATTACTACTAGCAAATTTTGGTAAGTTATAAAGTATTATTTTATGCAATTACAAACTAGTTCTAGAGAATCATTTTAAAAAAAAATGGTTCTCTAGTCACTTCTAAATAAAAAATAATACCCATATAATTAAGTTATAACGTTAAAAAAACAAATAATTGGCTCAGATATCTGCATTTATAGGGTTGCTTTAAAGGAGAAATTTTTTTTATGTCATTTGGTATAGATTCAAACAAGTCAAAATTTCAAAAATCATTATTTAATTCCAATACAGATACAAAAAACAATAATTCTGTAGAGAGAAGTTACAGCTATGAAAGTTTTCAATCACCTGAATCAACAGAAGATACAAGCTTTGAAAATTCATTTGAACAATTAAACGAGATATTTTCTCAGTTTAGTGATGATTCAAGTGATACAGAAAGCTTCTCTGATCAAATAAACAAATTGATATCTTCATTTACTGGTCAATCTAGCAATAGCAGTGATTCCAGCAGTGGTACTAACAACAGCAGTAGTGCTAGTAGCAGTGGTGCTAGTGCTAGTGCCAGCGCTAGTGCTAACAGTAACACTGGGAACAGCCAAGCAACTTCCAGCCAAAATAAAGGCGGCCCCCCGCCAGAAATATTAGAACAATTACAACAATATGGCCTACAACCTACCGGAAGTTTGCAAGGTGACTTAGCAGCTATTGAATCTGCAAAAAATTCACAAAATACGCAATCTACACAGAATTCTCAAGGCACTGCTCAAGCTGGCAAAGGTGGCCCCCCACCAGAGATTTTACAACAGTTACAGCAATATGGCCTACAACCCACAGGAAGCATACAAGGTGACTTAGCAGCAATTGAATCTGCAAAAAATTCGCAGAATACGCAATCTACACAGAATTCTCAAGGTACTGCTCAGGCTGGAAAGGGTGGCTCCCCACCAGAGATTTTACAACAGTTACAGCAATATGGCCTACAACCCACAGGAAGCATACAAGGTGACTTAGAAGCTATTCTTAAAGCTTTACAATCCCAATAAATGACCAAATAATACTTTAAGCATACAAAAAATATATCAATGTAACTGTCATAACATATTATTCCTAGAAAAACAAAAGGTGTTGTTTTTTACAACACCTTTTGTTTTTATCCTAAAATATCTATTCTATCTTCTTTAGGCATTTTTTTGACATTTATATCATTGAATATATATAAGTCTTTGTACCATTTATTAAATAGATCCTTAATAGCATTAGGCTTCTTGTTAATTATTGATTCCTGTGCTCTTTTAGCTTCATTAAATTCTTTTGCTTCCTTGCCTGTTACAAAGATCGGATGATTGTCTGCCCTTGTTTGCCACCAAATATCACCGACATTTACTAATAAATCTTTAGAATTTAAATATAAAGCTTGTTTCTTTCTTGATAAATTATAATCTGTTAAGATTTCATTTTTAGTAACTTCTTTTCCATCTTTACTGAAATCATACCATTTATCTTGAAATCTTGAATAAAGACCTGCAAAACTAATATTAGACATATAAAACCTCCCCGAAAAATCCCTCTATACAATTTTTATAAAATATTTTTGTTAGTCTATTAAATTATTTGTGCATTATATCATAAATGATCAAAAAGAATAAAAAATTATACATATTGAATATATAAAATTTAATATCAACACTTTGTTCCAATAAAAAAAATAGAAAGTCGGGCTGGATCCTATTCTACAGAACTAACACCTTAAAATTTCCGCAAAAAAAAAACGGTTATTCAGGGTTTTTTGTGGGTAGAATTAGTTAAAATTTAATTCTTTAAAGTCAGTATTTACAGGCTTCCACCACGTCATACTGAACTTGTTTCAGCATCTGAACAACTTCAACAAGCGGATAGCATCTCTAAACTGGTTCGATATTACAAGTTTTGACGTTTCTTATTTTATGTCTAATTTGTAAGATATCATTGATTTTTAAAAATCACCCACTAAATTTCCTGAAGACCCCAAAATACAGGGCATAAACAAAGTAATGCCCTGTATGTTAAAATGCCCTTTCTTAGCAAGCAAACCTTTTTTGAGAATCAATTACTGCTTTTAGCTTGCTGACAAGGTTGTCTGTTGCCTGTGCTTGCGTCATGCCTGTTACATTAATGTTAAATGTATTATTGTATGAGTTTGATTTTGAATAATTTGATATAGTATCAAGGGTTTTTGCTATTGAAAATGCATACAAAGGTGGAAATTTTTTTAATCTTAGAGTTACATCATCTCCAGTACCCACTTTTTCTGTTATTAAATTTTTAAATTCTTCGAGCAATTCATATAATTGTATGTCAGTTTCTTCTAATTGTTCTTTAACTGTTTCGCTATGAGTTTTCTTGCGTTGAAAATCAAACTGATTAGCTATTTCATCACGCTTTTCTATTAACTCAGCCAGGTTGGTTGTGGTATTATAGTACTCATCACGTATTGAATCCTTTGCTTCTTTTTCTATTGCTACCAGCCTGTCAGCTCTATACTGTGCTAGTTGTGCTAATTCTTCCGTGTCCCCTTCATATTGAATCATCAAGCCCTGAACTTCCAGCTCTAAATTTTGTATGGCTTTTTCTTTATTGAACGTAGCTATTTCCACACCGTTAGGGTTACCGTTGTTTTGGGCATAAAGGGCAGCTTCGCTCATTTTTTGTGAGAAATCAACTGCTTCTTTATGAGCAGTGAGCCAGGCCAGTTTACGTTCTTTGCCCATGGCTATAAGTTGTTGTTCTCTTATTTGCTGAGCCAGAGCCATGTTTTCAGGTGAATCATGCCAGTTGTATAAGTTTGAATTAAGTTCAGCCGCACTTTTGGCGTCTTCTTCAAATAGTTTTGTGTCTATGGCAAGTTCAGTATTATTTGTATTGGAGGCGATTAACTCATTTAA
>Ga0074195_1003552_pt1 | contig 14430 bp, 11 predicted proteins | sample EPASupsiteHSE623_FD_64525 | JGI IMG/M metagenome (GOLD analysis project Ga0074195, IMG submission 64525) | Bioremediated contaminated groundwater from EPA Superfund site, New Mexico - Sample HSE6-23 | ecosystem: Environmental > Aquatic > Deep subsurface > Groundwater > Contaminated ...
TGCGCCTTATCTAAAGGGGGCGAGCCTTCTCGTAGCCGGGGACTGCACCGCCTTTGCCTATCCTCGAATACAGCATGAGTTCATCAAAGGCCGAGTACCCCTGGTGGGCTGCCCAAAGCTGGACGAAAAGGAGCCATTTATATCCAGGCTCTCGGAGATCCTCAAGGCAAACGATATCAAGGATATTACCGTTCTCCACATGACTGTGCCCTGCTGCGCCCAGCTCAATAGGCTAGTGACAGAGGCCATCAAGCGCTCAGGAGAAGATGTTCCGGTGAAGGCTTACGTGGTGGGAATCGATGGCCATCTGACAGAGGGTTAATCTTTTTTCTAGATTCTAAGGGAAAGCTTATTCAGCTAAAAGTAAATTTTAATCTCATGGAGACCAGCCGTCGGTTTGACATCGCTGTAGCAATTACCGTCTTCCTGGCCTTTATCATTACTGTATATCTGACCAAGGATTTCCTGTCAACCATCCTGCTAAGCATTGTGCTGGTCTTTTTGCTAAAGCCCGTTTTCTCCTTCCTATATCGTGTGACAAGGCACAGCCAGCTCTCATCCTTCTTCTCGATAATAGTCATGTTCATGGTCATTTTGTCGGTGCTGCTGGGACTTAGCAGCGTGCTCTTAATCGAGATATCCAACCTCCAGAGGTCTGGGGCTTTAAACGAGCTGCGGTTCACCAAGATATCGGAGGAGTTCGACCTCTGGTTGGTCGACAACCTGCCTGAACAAGTGGCCGTATACGTGAAGCAGGTAGGCGACATTCCGGCTACAATTGCCTACTGGGCCTCTCCAATAGCCGAAGCACAGCTCTCATCCTTTGCCGCCCACCTGCCTGACATGTTTGCTCAATCAATCGTAGTGATATTCTTCACGTACTACATACTCATTGATGGCGAACGGATTGCAGAAAGGGCGATAGACCTGCTTCCAAGGGAGAGGCGAGGAATAGTCAATCATTTCTTCAAAGAACTGAACATGATTTATACGACTCTCTTTACAGTCTATTTCACCACTTCAATGCTAAGCGGTGTACTAGCAGCGCTTGGCTTTTACTTGCTCGGAATACCATATCCCTTCGTACTGGGGGCAGTTGTGGCCATATTCACTTTGATCCCTCTCATAGGACCTCCATTTGTGTTCGTTCCAATGGCGATTTATTATGCGATTGCAGGCGATTACGCGATGAGCGCAATTCTGCTGGTATTCGGGACTGTCGTACTCATGGTGATACCTGAGAACATAATCCGCCCCCATCTGGCTCACCGCAGTGCCAGAATACATCCCATCATCACGGTGCTGGCATACACAGCTCCCATTTTCGTGGTGGGGATCATGGGCGTGATCATAGGCCCGACCTTTTACGGATTTCTGCTGGCGGTTTACAGGACGATAATATACAATAGGGGGATCTAGTGAGAAGTGATTTAGTGAGATGCGATTAGCGGGAAATGAGACGAGTTCGCGCTAAGTTCTGATAAGTGCATGAAGTCTTACAGTCCTAAGCCCTACAGCTCTAAGCCTTACAGCCCGAAGAATTTTACGGCAAAGAGGGATCATGGGAAAGGTTTATCTCTTTTTATAGGTCATTAGTAGTTTCCAGTTCCATGGAGCTTTAATGATGGGGTCCGAGAAATCAGGCGCGATTGAGATCGCAGAGCTTTTGCTTACAGCGGATATATACAACCGGCATGAGAATCTGACTGAGGACGACCTGCCGCCGAAGATCAGAAAGCATTACTTCGATACGGCCACAAAGAGCGTCAAGCGGCCGATCTATGTAACCAGCTCGGACCTGCAGCAGATCTACGGAATTGAGAATATCAAGGGACTCATAAAGGATCTGCCTTTTGTGGACTACGAGGAGTTTGGTGCACAGCTTCGGCTAACTGTCTTTGATCTTGGCGCAAAATGGTTCGCCAACCAAAAGCCGATCGAAAAGATTGAATCCAACCCCGTTCTGGCCTACTTTTATGAGAACTACGATTCCCTGCAGGTCAGCTATGCAGAGGCAAAGAAGAGCAGCAAGCCTGTTTATGCCGACCGGGAGTGGATTGATGCCAAAATCAAGGAGCTGTGTGCAGATGCGAAGGAGGCGGAAGATCTCCTAAAGCTCGTGCACATTAAAGCCCCTGAGGATGTCAGGGATAATCTTGAGGGTTTAGTCCTGACTGAGGAGCAGAAGGCAGAGATAGAGAAGACCGGGAAGGCCCTGGAGCACAGGGATTATCTGCGGCAGGTAGGGCTTTATGAGATCGGCAAGCTCCTCTTTGTGGGCCCGCCGGGAACTGGCAAGACCTCCACGGCACGCGCGCTGTCCAGCTGGTTCTCTTTGCCGATAGTGGAGGTACGGCTGTCCATGATCACATCGCAGTACCTGGGCGAGACCTCCAAGAACATAGACAAGGTCTTCGACCTCGCCAAGAAGCTTAACCCCTGCATACTTTTCATAGATGAGTTCGACTTCGTTGCAAGGACCAGGACCTCTGATGAGCATGGGGCGATAAAGAGGGCAGTGAACACTCTTTTAAAAGCCATAGACGAGATCAGCCTGGTTGAGCACGGCGTCCTGCTGATATCTGCTACAAACCATCCTCAGCTTCTGGACTATGCTGCCTGGAGAAGGTTCGATAAGGTCCTCAACTTTCCGCTGCCGGATGCTGAGATGAGGCGAAATATCCTGGACAAGGTGCTGTCGAGAATCGATGCGGACGTTGATACCTATGAGCTGGCGGCGTTGACTGAGGGTTACTCCGGCTCCGATCTAAGGCTCGTGATCAGAGAGGCAGTCTTAAACGCCCTCCTGGAGGACAGGAAACATATCGGCCAGGACGACCTGCTGAGATCTATAGAGGACTTCGGACGCAGGATCTCCGACTATAAGCGGAGCATAGCTGTATGAAGGTTGCTGCATGAAGGTCACGCTCCTTGGGACGGGCGATGCCATCGGCACGCCGAAGATCGGCTGCAAGTGCCCGGCTTGCTCTGATGCCCTGAGAGGAGGCCGAAGCCGCAGGCTGCGGTTCTCCGTCCTTGTAGAGTCTGATGAAGATGAGGGCAAGGTGCTGATCGATACCAGCCCCGATCTTCGGTGGCAGCTCTTGAAGAAGGATATTGCAAGCGTGGACGGCGTTATATGGACCCATGCCCACTACGACCATTACGCAGGCTTTGGCGATTTTCATCGCGTCCAGAGGCATGTTGACGTTTATGCATTAAAGGGAACAATGGATTACATCCTCAACTACCTCTACTTCCTGAAGCCTCTGCGCCATGACGTCTCTGCCTATGAGCCCTTTGAGATCGCTGGAATGGAGTTCACCTTGTTTCGAGTGGATCACCCGCCAACGGAGACTGTTGGCGTCCTTGTCACAAATGGAAGCAAAAGAGTAGTAATAACCAGCGATACAACGCTAGAGATTCCTGAGGAAAGCCTCGATCTGATGAGGAACGCCGACCTGATGCTTGCAGATGCGATCATGCCTCCAGGATATAATCTAACCAAGCATATGAATGCCCAGGAGGCGATGGAGCTCGCCAGGATGCTTGGCACAAAGAACCTGCAGCTCACACACTTAAGCCACCTCTATCCGCCGCATGAGATTGCCCTCAAGACCTGGCCTTTAGGCCACGATATGATGGAGATCGTTTTGTGAGATCGTATTCGTCGGCCTCCATTCTGTTTTTTTCGTTTTTTCTTGTGTCTTCATACTTTTTCGCGCTAACTTTCCTTTGCTCCTGTTCTTATGCAAATGACGATACAAAAAGTTTCGAGGGAATGGGCTTCTCCTTCAAATACCCGGTTGAATGGTCTCTTCGCCCTGCTTCGGACAAACTTGAAACGGGGAAAGGTGAAGGTGGGAACGAGAACAGCCAGGCATCGGGCAAGCTGGAACTTGGTGGCTCCTGTGTACGCCTCTCTATAAACTGGATCCGCGATCCGGGGATAAGTCCCGAGACGATCCTGGACCAGATTGAGAAGACCTACGACAGCGAAGAGGTAAAGGTCATTTCCTCGAAGCGAGAAGAGATCTCCATGAGAGGCGAGCGCGAGCAAGCCGAGGTCAAGGTCATGAGCCTTTCTTACGAGCTCAAGGGCTACAGATCCGCGAAGAGGTTTGCCGTCTGGAACTCCAGCAGGTCTGACAGGCTGTTCTTAGCTTCTCTCTCCGGCTCCGCTGGCTGTAGCTCAGAGCTGGAGTATAGCGCTGATAGTGCTGCCATCTTCGACTCTCTCATCGCCTCTTTCTCTGATGGCGAAGAGAGGGGGCAGCTGACGCTCGGTCCTAAACCGAAGGACGACGCGTGGTCTTTAGTTTTGGGAGATCTTCTCTCAAGCCACCATTACAGCCAGGCAAAGACCATGCCTGCGAGGATCGCCCGTGTACAGGTTCTTCACACGCTCTCGCCAATCAACGGCACTTATCAGCTGGACTCACAGGAGGCGATCGGTGTAGACCTGCCGAGGGATGCAGCTTTGAGAGCAGCTGGAGTGCAATCCCTTCTCTTGCAGGAGGGTTATGATGCCCGGCTGGCTCAACGGAGCGGAGAGATCGGCGTTGCAGTCAAAGACCCATCGGAGCGGTGGCAGTTGATCTCCGTCAATCCTGCCAAACCAGAGAAGTCTGTGGGCGTCTTAGCAAACGGCACAAGAGAGGCGCTGATCTACGATAGCCTTGAGGAGCTGGCAGATGAGAACCGGATGGACCTCAAGGGCCTTGATCTCGAAACTGATCTTGATGCCGGCAAGCTGATGCAGAAGGACTGCGAGCCCTCGCGCTACGTCGAGCTTACACAGCCGTCTGTCGTAAATGAATCCTGGAAAGAAGATCTGCAAAAGGTTCTAAAAGGCTACGATTACGATGAGCGCTACCAGGAGAACGTCTTCGACTGCTCCAACACTGCCCAGATCTGCTGGAACATCCTGCAGGGTAAGGGCTACGACGCCAGGCTGATGATGAGCTGGAAGGGGCATGCTCTGGGGCCGCATCTGTGGGTTGTTGTGCCATATCCGTACGAAGAAGGGCGGTATGTGGCGGTGGAGACGGCGAATACGGATGGCGGCATGAGGTTGGTGCATCTGGGCAAGATGGTGACGGATGACGATCATTATCGCGGCATAATGTATGATTCCAGCGCGCAGTATTCAAGGCTGCATCCGGAGGAGGGTATGTGGTTGGATAAAAAAATTTAGGGCTAAATGGATAGATTTCCTTATCATTCTGCATATCTAGCAAGATTGCTTTGAATATATATTCTTTTTTATTAATGCTTGGTTCGGATTGGTATTTTTGACGTTAATCAATCATTTTCTAAAAAAATTTTGGATAACCTAATTAAAATTCCATCTTTATGAAAATTCTAGGATTGGAGAGCAGGATTAAGAGTTTAAAATATCCCTTATCCTCCTCCTGCAGTCCTCCGACCGCAGAATCTCCTGCAGCTCCGCCTTCACCATCTCTCTAAGCCTTGCCTTATCCTCTACTAACATCTCCGGGTCGCCAATGACCACAGCAGGTGCTTTTGCCCCGTTTCCGAAGATCCTGAGGGGCCTCTTGAAGATCGGCCTCTCCCCGTTCTCCAGCCGGTCTATGCAGTTGTACAGCTCATCCCGTAGGCCGTTCTCTCCGTAGATGTAGTTCCTCAGCTTCTCCTTGGTGATCTGCTTGTAGCCTTGGAATCCAAGTATGTTATTCTCGTTCTGGTCAATGTAGTTCACGGACTCGGTGATTATGTCGTGGAACCTCCACTCCAGGGTTCCCTGACGTTTGTGCTCCCCTGGAGTCCCTCCGTATGGATTCCTGAGCAAGACCAGCATGTCTTCGTTCTTGCTGTCCCCAAGCTTGCGGTAGATCTTTATCTTGTCCTTCTCTAGACCAGTTCTCTTCTCAACAGCATCCCTGATCTCAGCAGAGCTGAAGAAGCCGCGGGTAAACACAAGAGCTCTGTCCGCCTTTGTCGGGTCGCAGGGGAAGAGCCTGCCGTCGTTTCCTAGCGGGAACAGGCTTTCTGCATTTCCTAGGGCTCCGGCAACCAGAGTCGTTACATTTCCGGAGTAGTCAGGCTGGATGTGATAGCACGGGACAAGGACCGGTGGCAGCAGCTTCTTTTCTCCTTGAACCATGTCTCCCTTGTCCGTATTCTCTTGAGCTTTTCCTTTACCTGCATCTGCAGCATCCACCTCCCAGAAGACTCTTCTTATGGCCGGAGAATCGTCCTGGAGCTGGTCGCCCGGATAATTCCTCAGATCGAGGATTGGCTTTAGGGCGCTATAAATACAGCTGTCCATGGCCGAATAGTTGCGGTCGAACTTCTCCACCAGTATTTGATTGTCCACCAGGATCAGGCCGTCAATGCCTGCGCCGGACTCTTTCGTGAGCAGATCGTACATGGCGATGACTGCTCCTAAGTCCCTCTGTCCCTCCTGGGCATGCCTCTTATCCACGCCCTTTTCAGTCAGGATGCCTAGAGCAAAGATTGGAAAGATGGGCTCCTCTGATCTGACGTAGCTGGTGATGGGATTGATGAATCCCGTGCCCGTTCCGCCGCCTAAAGATGCCACGAAGAGAATGCTGTCGCAAAGCTTCCTGGAGTTATGGCCATTTCTGGTTGAGAAAATATTCCTTGAGCCTCTTTCCTGGAGCTTGCCTTCCTTTCCACTGGCATTTCCAGTTGACTTGCCTATAGCTATGATGGTGAAAGGCCTTATGCCCTCTTTCCACATGTAACCTGAAAGGGGGTTTTCGTAGCCTTTGAACTCTGCAGAGCATTTGACCTTAAGTTCTGGGTCGAACTCAAATACTTCGAACACACCTTTTAGGTACTCCGCTCTCCTATCGAATCCTGGAGCCTTGAGATCAAATCCGTAGGTGTTCGCCACGTAGCTTCGGGTATTGGAGCTATCGTTAATCATCCCATGGCATATGAGATATCCCGGATAACGGCCCTGGATTAGATTGCCATAGTAGTCCTGTCCCTGAGCATCCTGGCTTGCCGACTCAAGCCAGAGTCCCTTCACTTCGCCATAGGCCAGAGGTTCGCCTAAGGGATTGACGGCTATTATCACATCCTGGCTCTGGAGGAACTGCTTTAGAATGTTGCCCCCTGCACCTCCAATCCCCACAACGCATGGTTTCATCTCATCTCCTCCGCAAAGCCGATGATTATGGGGAGCAGCAGCAGAATCAAAGAGACCAAGAGAGTACCGTAGCCCAGGCTCCAGATGAATCCATTGGCCTTGGGATATATCGTCGCCAGGTTGATTGAACAGAAAAGGGATGCTATCAGGAATATGGGTGTCAATAAGTTCAGGTTTTTCAGCCATCTGGATATCAGGTAGTAGCTATAGACCCTTGGAACAATTAAGGAGATCAGGAGGCCGGGGATTAGTACCACTGCTGCACCGAAGACTGCCAGCCCATAGCTCTCTGAAGCCATCTGGGGAAACAGGAAGTAGTTTCTGTCCGGAAAGATATCTGGAGTAAGGAAGTAGAGGAATGTCATGGCGGTTAGAAAGAGGCTCCAGGAGAGGATCATCAGAGCGTTGAAGTTTGATCCCTGAGAGATGTGCAGGGCCTTTAAAAGAGCCCTGCGATCGAAGGCACTGTCTGCCGTCTTTTTAACAATTGACTGAACTCTTTGCAGATAGGCATGGTGACAGATCCCACCTATGAGCATTGCAATTATTATCAGGATTAGCAGAGATACCTCATATCTTGGCAGAATCATCTGTAGAAGACTCATCAGTAGAAGACTCATCGGTAGAACCCCCTCTCCACCAGAATGCTGAGCAAGAAGGCAATCAGGAGTATGGCCAGAATATTGCCTATTCCAAGCCATGAGACTGTTTCATATCTCACCAGCTTGGCGTTTAAGGCTTTCTCCCAGTCCTTTGTAATATAATCCTGCTGGTGCTGATCATACTCGGAGTAGGCAAATTTGAACCTGAAGCTCTGGTTGGCATCCAGGACATCAAACGGCCGGACATTGAAGTAGACCACCTGAGGCTCCTGTGTCAGGGTTACCTCTTTGGATGCAGCTGCCCGCCAGGGATGAGCGCTAGTATCCGTAAACAGGGTTACTTGAACCTTGGCCTCTTCCTGGCCCTGGTTTTTCATTCCTAAGGTGAAGTTATAGTTCTGCCACCAGTATTGATTCTCATCCTCGGGAGTGACCCAGGGTTTTTCAACGTGTATCGAGATGCTTTTTCTGAGGTTTGGCCCATCCTGCACTGTGGTCTCGTTCGATACTATCCCGTCTCCGAAAGTATAGTAGTAGGTAAAGTTCTTCCCTGCATCTGATTTGCTGAAAAACTCATTTCCAAGGAAGCTCGCCTGTCCGTCTCCTGCTACCATCTGAGTAATGTTCCCGCGCTCCCTGTCGAGTTCATCTTTTATGTGAAGAGTGACGTTTACCGAGTCTCCGTCTGGATCAGTTACATTGGCTAGATACAAAATGGCATCGTTATACCTGAGGTTTGGTTGGGGCATGATAGAGATGTTCTCAAGCCTTGGTGGCTGGTTGGTCACGTTCAGCGTCAGGTTTTGCGAATGCCAGTTATACTGACCGTCGCTTACCGAGAGCCTGAGAACCGCAGGCCCTACCTTCTTCAGGTGGCTGAAGGATGTCAGATCGGGAAAAGCTCTTGCGGTTATATTTTTCTCATTGCCGTCATCTTTGTACTCGTTAATCTGGACGATCTGAGCCACTGGATTTACTATCTTGAAAGAATTCTCTCCTGGATCAAGGGCTTCCAGGTGAAGATACAGGGCCCTTCTGATCTCAATTGGGTTGGGATTGACAACTGTGGCAGTGACGGCAAATTTATCGTTCCTGTTTAATGTTCTATTGCCTGAGATACCAAGGCCCAGATGCAGATCCGTGCTGTAAGGCACTGTGCTGAATGGTTCTATATAAAGAAGCTTCTTTAACTCTTCAAACTTATCTGGCTTCTTCTGCTTTCCTTCCTGAACTGCCTTGAGTATCCTATCCAAGTCTATCTGCCTGTGACCGCCGCCTCCACCTCCACTGCTGGCAGTCGAAGGCGACGGCGGAGGAACATCGAGGCTGGCACCCTGTCCACCGTCGGGCTGACATAGGGCGACTTGGATTGAGAATAAAGAGGCGAGGACGAGGGCAAGGGCGAGAGCCACCAAAGACGCCTTAATCATTCTACTCCCTCAGCACATCAAAGCGGATGGTCTTATGCCACGGCTGGTCTTTCCAGACCAGCTCCTTCCATTCGAAAGCTGCCGATTCATACTTCTGGGTGAGATTCGATCTTTCCCAGACAAGGCCGTCATTAGTGTAGACCATCTCGATCGTCAGGACAGGCCGGGACGATTTGACCTCCACTCCGTAGTCGAAGCGATCTGTTCCTCGAATAGGGCTCCAGGTGATCCTTCTCTGTGCCACATCTATGTTGGGGCCCGAGAACTCTCCAAGCACTGTATCTTCCCAAACAAACCTGTAGCTGGCATTGCCCACTTCCTCGTTGTTGGGGTCAAAACTTATGCTCTTCCAGACGAGGGTGTTATTTATGCCGCTATATGTGATGGTGCCTTTGTCCAGCCATATGTCTGATCCAGGCGGGGCTGTCTGCAGCTTTATACCACATTTAGGCAGCCTTGTCAGAACCTGGACAGAGTAGGTGTAGGGGCTGAACAGAGTCCCGTTCCTTGGAGTTACCGTCCAGTTACTTAGACCAATTACAGAGATGACCGGGCCTGAGTAATACTTTCCTGTCTTCTCATAAGTTGTGGAGATGGCCGATTCAGATCCTTCATGATAGAAGCTGTAGTAGTATTTCGATTCCCCTGTGGCATCAGTAACCGGTGTGATCTTGACGTCTTTCCACGCCAGCCTCTCCCACCGATCCGGGCTGCTGTACCTCAGCCTTCCTGCAGAATTGTACCTCTTGTTGCCCACATCCCAGACGTTCAGCTCGACATCTATGGGCTTTGTGGCCAGTACATCGATGCTATACGTAAAGGGCATGTCGAAAGGCCCCCATTCAGGCGATACACTGTTATTTTGGAACTCCATTTCTATCGGCCACGATGGCCCGTCGAAAACCTTCTCTCTTCTACCGCTAATTCTGTAAGCAGCTGAGGTGAAATCGAAATCCAGGGATACATTGGACCACTTGAGGATCTGCCAGCTCCCAGGCGTAGTATAATCCTGGACTCCAACAGCCGTCCAGGGGCCGTTTCGAGTGGGGCCCACTTCAAGGGTGAGATTATCCTGGACTGTGGAAAATACAGAAACCTGATATTCAAAGCGATCTGAGTTAGTTCCTTTCTTGGGAATCACCTGCGAATCCTTGAACTCCTCTATGACCTTTACCATGGCAGGCCTGCCTGTATAATCCTCTTTTTCAAAAGGCTTCTCGAAGGGATTTAGAGAAGTCACTTTGATCTTGTACCAGGCCTTCTTCCATACCTCGGTCCTATTCTGGTCGCTAAGCCAGTTGCCAAACTCACCTCTTCTCAAATCCGAAGACTGAAAGTTGACCTGGAACTGAGCAGTATTCGAAGATCCAGGATTAGCGTTAATATCTGTGCTGAAACTCTTGGCTACTACGCGCTCCGAATCGCTCGGTCCTACCGACATCTCCACAGTATAGCGCATGGAGTTATCAACGCCTTCTAGATGGACATTATAAATTATATTCTGTCCCGCATCGAAGGGTTCTCTTAGGATGCCTTGCTGAGATGTGGATACAGAAATATCCAGGCAATAGCTGGGCATCACGAATAATAATAGTAAAATTAAAAAGCCTAACGCGGACCTTGTGGAGAGCATTTATCTCGACCCTTAAACCCAAGCCTTCTAGCTCATTGTTCGAAAAGGGCAGGCGTGCTTATATCTTTTTTGGCTGAAGATGAATCTGATAAAGTTAGGAAAATGGAGGGGATAACCAATATTGGCTATCAAATCCCCAGCACTTTGCTAGCAGCCTCAACTCCTGCGCCCCTGTTGGAAAGCTGCCCTTCCTTAGCGAGCACAAGCTCCAGCGTCTGGATGGTTCGCAGGATATCGCCAGATGAGCATACGCCCATGGTCCCTATCCTGAAGATCTTGCCCTTGAGCTTCTCCTGGCCTCCAGAGACGACAATCCCCTGCTTTTTCATGCCGCCGCGAAGTTTATCATCGCTAATTCCTGCAGGCGTCTTCATTGCAGTGACTGTATTGGAGTAATGGGAGTGCTCGTTTATTGTCGGGAACAGGTCGATATCCAGCGCTTTGGCCGCAGATCTAACCGCCTCTGCAAGCTGTGCAGTCCTTGCTCTTCGTGCTGCGAAGCCCTCCTCTTTGGCCATGTGTAAGGCCTCCTGCATCGCATAGAAGAGCGGAACCGCTGGGGTAAAGGGCGTCTGGGCGGGGCTCTTCCTTGCACTCTTGACATGCGCCTTGAGATCTGCATAGTAGCTGGCGCTCAACTCCAGGAATTTCTCTTCGGCCCTTGGAGAGACGGCAACTACTGCTAAGCCGGGCGGCACAGCCAGAGCCTTCTGTGAGCCTGTGATGGCGATATCCACACCCCACTCATCTGTCAGGAACTCGTTTCCACCAATGGATGAGATCCCGTCCACAATGAATATGGCATCGTGCTTGCGGGCGAGCTTGCCGACTTCCCTGGCCGGGTTGGTCAGGCCGACAGAGGTCTCGTTGTGAACCATGGCAACTGCCTTGGCCCCGTCCTCCAGGGCAGCCTTCACCTTCTCCAGGTCAAAGGGAGTGCCCCAGTGAAACGGCAGGGGCACGGCCTTTCCATATCTTTCGCCGATCTCCGTAAACCTCTCGCCGAACTTGCCGTTGGATATGGTTACTATCTTGTCTTCGCGGCCTATGATGCCGGCAACAGCTGCGTCCATGCCCACAGTGCCGCTCCCGGTCATTATCACGACCTCATTTTTGGTCTCGAAGAACTCCTTTAGAAGCCCCTGGCAGTCCTTGTAGATAGCCCCAAACTCAGCGCTTCGATGGCTGATCATTGGCCGTGACATGGCGCGAAGCACTCTTGGCGCAACTTTTACCGGCCCTGGAATCATGAGCAAAGTGTCTTCTATATCCATGAGATTCCCTTCTCTAATCTCTAAGTCTTGCTCTCTTACTTCAGTATAGCCTATATAAAACTAGCTTTTATACGCTGCGCGGTGGCCCAGGAATGCCTGGAAAAAGGCGGGAGCTCCTTTCTATCTCTGACCCAATTCTCCAGGAACTTAATAGTATCCGGATCGCTAGGGTAGCCGCTTCCCATCTTGCAGTTATGCGACTTCTCCAGCTCTCTTATGGATTCGTCCCTTCTGACTTTAGCAAGGATTGAGGCAGCTGAGACGATCTGATGGCGCTGGTCAGCTTTGTGCTCTGCTATTATGTGCATGGAAGTATTGCTTGCCGCCTTTACCCTCTGCATAAAGCGCTCCTCGTTGACATCGGCTGCGTCCAGGATAGCTCTGTCTGCCTGAAGTTTTTGCATTACCTGAGCAAAGCATCTCACCATGATATCGTTCATGGTCATGACAGACCGCAGCTCATCAATGACATGCGGGGGGACCTCCAGAATATACTGATCGTGAGCTATCCCTGATATCTTTCTGGCTAAAACTTCTCGGCGAGCCGGGGGCAGCTGCTTTGAGTCTCTGACTCCAAAGGATGCCAGATCGAAGAGCTTCTCCTCATCCAACACCAGGCCCGCGACGAACATAGAACCTAAAACTGGGCCTTTGCCCGCCTCATCTATGCCGAGAATCAGCATATCAAAGGATTCGCAGGTTTGATATTTCAATTGATCGAGTTCATCGACAGAATCGTCTGATTAAATAAAAATTATGAAATTATCGCTGTTGTCAATAAAATAATAGTCGAGAGCTACCGTGCAGTCGCACGCATAGCCCCGGCGTTTTCGATTTTCAGAGTCCTCCGCCTTCGCAATCGGGAGAGTTGCATACACCTCCTCGCACAGATGTAACTCCTTGCATAGATGTAACTCCTTGCACAGATGTACCTCCTCGCACAGATGTAAAGACAGTCACCAGCGGCAATGATAATCTGATGTCGTTCACTGTCACAGTGTTGAACGGGTACTGAGTATCCATATAGACCAGATCGCCCGTGTCGTAGATCGCCCATCCGCCGTTATTGATGTTTCCGTTAGTGTTGTAGAAGCTGAGCATGCCTGGAAGGGTGATAGTCAGCTTATCGCTGTCAGGGTCGGCATCTCTAACTCTGGTTCCAGGTCCCATATCAAATCCCTGTATCGGCTCGAGGTAGCCTGTGATCCTGATATCCCCTGCAGTCACTTTGCCTGGATCGAGGTCTAGGTAGACGGGATCGTTGAGGCTGTAAGCCTTGTCTCCGTCCATGTCGAAGTACCTCAGCTCTGCAGCAGGATACCTGTGAGTGCCGAACCTTATCAAGGCTTTATCATGGTCCGGCTCTGCTGCTCTGACCTGAGATCCTGCTGGAAATAGCGCTGGGTTCTCGAAGAAAGTCACGCGCACATCGTTCTCGCTGACTATGCAGTCGGCTGGATTCATGTTTATGTAAACAGGATCGGTCGGCTCGAACATGCCGTTATTGTTCAAATCGATGAATGCGAACTCCGGCCCGCTGAAGAATGGGCTTAATGCTCTTGACTCGTCCTCATCTCCGGGCAGTACCTTTGATCCGTATTCTTGGGCAATCGCTGGAGAGGAAAGCAATAAAAATACAGTCGCCAGCATGATTACCCTGAAATCCGAAATAGCTCTCATGGCTTTACCCCCATACCCTCGTCTAATCTGCCTGAAATTATTTAAGCTTTCCACTAAGTGGACATACTGATTCGATAAATCGTCGAGATTTGCATCGACAAAAAGATAATTGTTGTCTGAATAATCCCTAATTGGAATTTCAATACGCAAGGTTTATACACTAGTATACGAGGATGTGTAATGCACGTTAAAGCGCAAGCATTGAAGCGGGGTAGGGTAGTCAGGATATCCCGACGGGCTCATAACCCGTAGATCAGTAGTTCAAATCTACTCCCCGCTATTGATACTATTTTATTATAGTCAAACTATGATTCTCAAATCTGAAACTTGGATATCTTGGACACAGCTGATATAGAGCTTATCCAGAAATCGCTGCCATCAGGCCGTTGGCATTGAGTTCTTTGTATCTTTGCGGTAAGCGCTTAGAGCTTTATGCATTTTCAGGATCATTCATGCCATGACGCAAAAATCACGCCGAAGCGAAGGGAAAAAGATTAATGGCTGAACCCTTCTCGCGGGTTCAGGCATACTGGCCGAATAGGTCAGCAGTTTCGCTCATATTCCGTTCTTTATGCAGGATCTTGCTGGCAGCCCTCTCCAGATCGCTCTGGTAGATCGTAGTCCTCTCCTCGCGGATCGCGAACATGCCAGCTTCTGTAGCCAGCGCCTT
>Ga0074195_1003553_pt1 | contig 14418 bp, 14 predicted proteins | sample EPASupsiteHSE623_FD_64525 | JGI IMG/M metagenome (GOLD analysis project Ga0074195, IMG submission 64525) | Bioremediated contaminated groundwater from EPA Superfund site, New Mexico - Sample HSE6-23 | ecosystem: Environmental > Aquatic > Deep subsurface > Groundwater > Contaminated ...
CAATATCTGTTCCGATCAGTTTGCTGGCTGCAATTGATCCGGCCAACATGGCATTGGTAACTTTTGCGTTGCCGATAGTGGTAGCAAAACTGCCCGTACCACTACCGGTAATATCTCCGGTCAGGGTAATTGTCTGGTCGCCGGTATTGGTGCCGCTCACGGTCGCGTCATTGGAAACAGTCAAGGATTTGGTGGTGGGATTGATGGTTAAGCCGTTGTATTTTCCCGCGGTAATGTCTCCGGCCAGAACCAGGTTGCCAGTGGCGTCAAGGTAATTGTTCGCGGTTTGGAATTGCAAAACTCCTCCGTTGTCCGTGGCCAGAAGAGAATCCTTGATGGTCACATTGTCTGCCTGCAAAGCATTGCCGCTTCCGGTTTGTTCAACGAGCAATACGGGAACCGTGCTGGTGGCAGTGAAGCTGGCCGCGCCCGAATATGTCTGGCTGCCGGATACCGTGAAGTTGCCTTGGACAGTGAGGTTGCCATGGCTGGTAATGTCATTGGCGGTTACATTGCCGTTTTCATCAACATTGAAATCTCCGGAAGTGATGTTTATGGTTTTTGATACCAGATTTGTGGGTAAAGATACTGTCTGGCCGGTGGAATAATTGGGACGGTCGGAGTTTAACTGGCGGAGAAGCTGGTCTACTCTTGATTTGGTATCATTATCTACTACTACGGTATTGGTATTGTTACTGATCGTATGTATGGTTTGGATTTCTTTGGTGGGATTGATAATCTGGGTGATTTGGACCGGGGCTTTGGGTTGGTCAGGTTGAGTGGTGGTTTGGGATTCCGGCTGCTGGGATTCCGGATTGTCGGTTGTTGGATATTGGTTGCCGGATAATGGTTGTTGGCTTTGGGCTGTTTGGCTTTGGCTGTCGGTTGTTGGTTTTTGGTTAATGGTTGTTTTCGTACAGTTAAAGCCAAAGAAGCATTGGATATCGTTAAGAACCGAAGCCAGGCTGGCTTGGTTGAAGAATGACGGGAAGATTTCGGTTGCCGCGATTTGCGCGCCTTCGGCTAATTGGTTGGGCAATAACAGAATATCGTCGAGGTAACTGGCCCGAACAGTTTGCGCCGCGGTCGAAAACCCGAAAAACACTAAAAATGCCAGGGCAATTTTCAGTAAAAATTGTGGTCGCGGATTGGATTGTTTTAATGCCATATTTCCCAACTGTCCGATTGTTCTTTCTTATCTTAAATTATACTCCATACCGCATTGGCGCGCCACTGGGGATAATTATTTCATTCAACAAAAAACCCGCGGCGCGGGGTCATGACAAAATTTAGGCTAAAAAGTTTTCAAACCAAGCAATATTCCATCGATTTTTCTGAAAAAAGACTTAATATCCGAATCATTATTGACCGCAACATCCGCCATCGCGATACATTCGTTAAGTTGTTGGCTTGCCGGTGCCGGAGATTCAAGCTCGCGCGCCTCGGATATTTTGAATTCTTGCAGCGTTGGCAATATGCTTCCTTTTTTTCCGTCTCTTTTTTGGAGCCGGTTGAATCTCGTTTTCAACGGCGTGCTGACTGCGACCAGAATAAAATTACCTGGCTCGGCCAGCGTTTTCGTTTCCGCGGGATTCCTGATGCTGGTAACAACATAGTTTGCGTTTTCCCGCATTTTTTTTCGCGCTTTTTCCGCCAATGCGCCAAGTCCGCGCTTTTCGCGCAGATCATTACCCAAATTTTGCAAATTATCGCGCGTTGCCGCCAATCCCCTTTCGGACGCCTCCTCCCGTATAAAATCCGAAAGCGACAGATGTTTCCATCCCTTTTCCACCAGATATCGGGCGAAAGTGTCTTTTCCCGCGCCAGCGGTTCCTGTAACGCCGATAATCATAAAAAATTCCGGCAAAAATACTCCACTTGAGATAATTTATTTAAATCTGTCTTCGATTTCCTTTAAAATTTTTGTTGCCAAATCTTTGCCGCCCAAACCCAAAGCCACGCCCACTGCCAAAGAAATCATCAGCACGATGCCAACGAAGATGGCCAAGACCAAAGGCGCAACAATTTTCAACTGGTACAATACGGCCAATATGGTCAATGTCCATATCGTTCCCGATACCAGCTTCGATAAAAAATGCGTATAGGCAAATCTTTCTTTTTCCAAGTTCGCCACCAGCGCCCGCTGGGAAAAATCAGCCAAAAACACCGCCACCGCCAGAATCAAAAACGCCACAAAAACATTGAAAAAATAAGCCACCGCGGAACCCAAAAGCTGGCTAAGCTGAGCCAGCTGCAATATCCCGGCGCCCACCATCAAAAAAAACAGAAGTATCCATATCTCCACCACCTTGCCAAAAAATTTGGCAATGCTGCCTCCGACATAGATTCGCGAAACCGGCTCTTCCCAGCCCAAGCGCTTGATGATCTGGTTGAGCTTGGAACGCGAAAAAAAATCCGCGGCTTTGTTCCCGATCGCATAGGCAAAATACCAGCCGAATAAAACAATTACCGTTGCCGAAGCCAAATCAAACGCCGAACCGGAAACCCGGTCGATGATGCTGTTTAAAGTATCTTGAAACATAATATTTAAATTCAAAATCAAAATGTCAAACAAAGCCTAAAGCTCAAATATCAAACTAAATTTATTATTTGAGCTTTGGATTTGGGGTTTTGTTTGAAATTTGAATTTTGGATTTTGAACTTTGGACTTTCTTAATCACCACTTGGCTTTGTGCAAGCCAAGGTCATATCCAAACCGGTTGAAAAGCAAATGAAGGAAAAACGTCATCAAAAAAACCGTTCCCCAAATCACGAAGCTGTCGGGCATATAGGGAGCAATATAAGGCTCGAGAAAAACGAAACTGCCGATCACGTAATTGGTCTGATCCCAGGGCATGAACGACGCGCCCGGAGCCAAGCCGATGCGGCGTTTGACAAACGCCGCCGCCAGATCGCCGGCAACCGCGCCGCCGGAAAGAAGCAGGGAGAACGCCCACAAATTAACCGATTTATAATCCAAAAGAGACAATTCCATTGCCCAGGAAAACCGGTACAGCCACCATTGGAGCAGCGCCACTCCCGCCCCCACCGCGATTGCGCAAACCAAACCCCGCCAAGTTTTGTGGTCGCCAAAAATCCGTTTTCCCCAAACGCTTTTGCCCGAATCAACCGGCTTCGCCAGAAAATCGAAAATCCTGGCGTTCCTAACCAAAGGCGGCGTCATATTGGCAAAATATGCCGGCAAAAAGAAATACAAACAGGAAATTAAAAATTTCAATTCAAATTCCATGCGCGATTTTGTTCATTTAGCCCTTTGGTGCTGCCCGTCAAAAATAGTTCGCAGTTTATTCTTTTTATACCCCATCAGCTTGCTGCGGGGAACAAAAAGAATGAGGAGTCCTTAGTAATTGGAAGTAATCTTCGAGGAAACATCCTCTATCACGCGGTAGCGGGATACGCTTCGCTAAGGTTGCGGCGGGATTAATACCCCCGACGCAAGAACCCGATTTATTGCTACAATACAACTATATGCTAAAATTTCAATATTATGATCAAATGCGACCTGCATATCCACAGCAAATATTCTTTTGACAGCTTGGCGGCTCCCAAAAAAATCGTTGATCTTGCCGTTAAGCGCAACATACAATGTATCGCCATTGCCGACCACGGCAACATTAACGGTTCGGTCGAAGCCGCCGAATACGCAAAGTCAAAAGACCTGCCTATTCTCATTATAGTCTCTGAAGAAGTTAAATCCAAATCCGGGGACATTTTAGCGTTAAACATCAAAAAATCGATTCCCGACCACCTTCCCGCCGATGAATCGATCGCCCGCATCCATGAACAGGGCGGCTTGGCGGTTGTGGCCCATCCTTTCGGCCTGTGGTGCGACTTCAAGGATAATTTGGAAAATTATCTCGGACAAATCGACGGCTGTGAAATTCTCAACGCTTCGGTTTTCAAAGGAAATGAAACCGCCCGGTCGTTCGCGCAAAAAAACGGACTCCCCTTCACCGCCGGCTCCGACGCGCATTTTGCCAATCATTTCATCGGAAAAACCTGGCTGGAATTGCCGCTCAATTATTCTCCCGGCCTGACCGCCGGACAAGTCATCGCCGCAATCAAAGAAAAAAAGGGTGCGGTTGGCGGCAAAATGGCCTCGTTCATCGAAAAAGCCATCGATCACCCCTTCCGCTCCCTGACAAAACTGAAAACTCTAATCAAATAATTTACTTTCGGGACTTGGTCCCGAAACTTGGTCCCGAAAATCAATAACTGGAAACGTTTTCAAAGTGGGATAATTTGAATTTGGGACCAAGGAGTTTTTGCGCCAATGCCGGGCGGACGTCGGGTAAAAGTTCGATAGCGATCACGTCAATCTGCCATTTCACATTTAATGGGATTTTGTTTTGTATCAGCCACATTTCCGCGGCTTTGGCGATTTTCCACTTTTTAAACTCATTCACTTTGTCCTGTGCCAAATAACGGCTATTGGCTCTCATTGTTTTCACCTCGACAAACGTGAAAATATCGCGATTTTTTGCGACAATGTCAATCTCGGCGATTTTGGGACCGTGCGCCGCGACCAAAAAATAATTTGTTCCTAATATCTTATATCCCTTGTCGCGCAAATAATCCGCCGCGATTTTTTCACCTCTTGATCCGGTTATTTTTGTATTCATTGTCCAGTCTGATTTTCAGCCGGCGACGCTGCACAAAAGAAACCGCGAAATAAATCATCATCGACAGAATAACCAGCATAACGAAAGCGGCCAGACCGATGAAATTATTATAGGCCTGCCAAACCGGCAAACCCCAAAACTTTTCCTTGACCTGGGGCAAAACCGCTAAAGTCCGCAAAAACTGGGAGAACGACAGATCCTCGGTTTTTCCCACCGCAAGGACGTAGTTACCGCTGTTGCCCGAATTATAAACCTCCACTCTGTAATCCCCGGCCGGCAGCTGCGCCTCGTATTCCGGCCCTTTCAAATAATAATCGTTGGCAAACGGTTCGTATTCCACCTGCCAAAACGCGTCGCCGCCGTTCATCGCCCCCAATTGATCGCCATCCTTATATATCTTCGCCGAAAAATCAAGCCGCGCGTTCTCAACTTTAGGCGCAAGCAAATTCAAGTACAGCAGAAATGGTTTGGCCGAATCGATTGAATAAACCGCGGAATCAGACGACAGCCATCCATAATAGGCTTTGGAAACAACCGGGCTCTCCACGGAAACTTCCTTTTTGTCCGATTCCAAATATGGCAAATGCGCCCGTGCGGTTTGCGCCGCTCCCAGCGCCAGGACGACAATTGAAAATAATACCAATGATTTTGGCATGGATTTTAACTTAAGGATACCAAAATGAAGCTTATTGACAAATGGCTGTTAAAAATATATTCAATTTCTATAGCATCGCGGCCCGGACATGCGCTATAATGAATTTGGATTTGCGGCTCCGTTTAATAAGATTCCAAACTTAAATTTCTAAATTCCACTCAAATGAACGCAACCAAAAAATTAGCGGCGGCCCTGTTGTTTCTTACCGCGGCCTCGATATTTTCAATCGGCGCGCTAGTAAAAGAAAGAAAAACATCCGTGGCGCCGGATAACGGGCAAAAAACCGATTTTGTCCTGTACTACGGAAACACCTGCCCCCATTGTAAAATTGTCGAGGATTATCTGGCAAAAAACGACCCTGACGGAAAACTGGGCGTCACCCAAAAAGAAGTTTACCAAAACCAAGCCAACCAAAAAGAATTCATTGAAAAAGCAACCGCCTGCAAACTCGATCTGGACAATCTGGGCGTACCGGTGCTTTGGGATGCTAAAAATTCAAAATGCTACGAAGGCGACCAGCCGATCATCGATTTTCTAAAACTACAAACCAAGTAACATGAAGAATAAAGCTTTATTGTTGTCCGCAACATCGCTGATCGCGCTTTTTTCCGCCCAAAAAACGCTGGCCGTCTGCCCTGTTTGCACGGTAGCTGTGGGCGCCGGCATCGGCCTTTCGCGATGGATGGGAATCGACGATTCAATTACCGGTTTGTGGTTGGGCGGATTTCTGCTTTCCGTCAGCCTGTGGACGATCGACTGGCTCGATAAAAAGAAATTCCGCTTTTTCCTGAAAAGATTTTTTGTGATACTGGCTTATTACGTTTTTGCCATCGTGCCGCTTTATTACGCGAAAATAATCGCCAATCCCCTGGCATTCGCTTGCTCCTGCGCCAGCGATAAACTGCTCTTGGGAATTATCGAGGGAACAGCCGTGTTTTTCTTTGGCGCGAAATTATATGAATTTTTAAAGCAGCGCAACAACAATCAGGCCCATTTCCCCTACGAAAAAGTTGTTTTTCCGGTCGTTACCTTGCTGATTTTCACGATAATTTTTTATCTAATAACAAAATAGTAAAAATATGGACACAAAAACCGCCAGCCCGATAAAGAATTTGGATGAATTTGTCGCCAAATTCGACGAGATGAAAAAAAAGGATAAAATGGATCTGTCCAGCGACGAAGATCTTTCGGTGGCGATAATGAATTTGATCGGCATCGAAGAGCATTTCTTTTTCACGGCCGAAAAAACCGGCAAAAAAGAATACTACGACTACCTTTACGAAGTGCGCGAAATACGCAAGGTCTTGCTGAAAAAAATCGTCGGCGAGCCAGAGGGGGAAATCTGGTGCATCTCCAAACACCTGCTGGCCGCGTCATACCGCCTGATGGAAGTGGGCACCAAGCAATTGACGCTCAGGAAAAAAGACGAAGCCCACGAACTATTCGACAAAGCTTTCAAGCTCTATACCCTGTTCTGGGGCCTGAACATGGGCATCGTTAAAACCGGCGACATCCAAAAAATCGACGACCAGGCGATAAACAAACACGACGACAATCCGCAAGGATTCATGGGCAAGCTGGGCGCCCTGGTGAAAAAAGCGGTCAACTGCTGCATCGAGTAAATTTGACTTTTGCCTTGCGCTGGCCTATAAAATAAATATCATGAAAAGCGATTTCCGAATCAAATCGAACAATACGGCGAATTCCAACGGCACGATGTGCTGTTCTTGCCGCATGCTCCGGTTGCTTTCGGGAGAATTTTTGAGTTAATCGCCCAACCCCACTCTTTCAATTCCCAACTCCCGAAAACATCGGGAGTTTTTGTTTTTGGTTTGAAAGCTGCTTTCCGGATTGCTGGCCGGCAGCTGCCAGGCCAAAATGCCCGGCAATAGTTATTTAAAAGGTGAATTGGAATGTGCGAAACATCTAATGGAAGATACAATGGATATCCAGTGGAAGGACGAACAGGAAAAACAAGCGGCGATAAGCCATGCCAAGGTTGCAAAAAATGCACTTGCGGCAAAATTCCCAAAAAAACATTATAAGAGGAACAAATCATCAACCTCTTTTTTGTCTTGGTTTAACCGCGCCTGCTTGACAAACAAAATTAATACCTATACCCTAGGTATAGGTATAACAATCAAAAAACCATGCAAAAGCAAAATCTCATGAAAAAAGAGAAAGCGATCGTGAATTTCAAAAAAGCGCAAAGCCATTTGGGAAAAGTGATAAAGATGGCGGAAAACGGCGAATACTGCATCAATGTGATGCAGCAGAATCTGGCAGTCATCGGGCTCCTTCGTTCCGCCCACGAACTGATGATGGCTAACCATTTGGAAACCTGCTTCAAGTCCGCGATGGAATCGGCCAGCGAAAAGAAAAAACAGGAAATGATCGAAGAAATCTTGAAAGTCGCCCGCATCTGCAATAAATAATTAAATCTTCATGGAACCAACCGATAATCTACCTCCCTGCTGCCAACCGGTCAAAAAACCAGAAAACCGCAAGGGAATGTTTTGGGGAATAGTTTACGGCATTCTGCCACACGCTTTTTGCATCGCCTTCATTATCTTTTCAGTCGTCGGCGCGACCGCGGGAGCAGCGTTTTTCGGCAAGTTTCTGGCAATGCCGTTTTTCTTTCCAGGGCTTATCGCGCTTTCATTTGTTTTCGCGACAATCTCGGCAATCCTGCACTTAAAGCGAAACCGATGCCTGTCGGCGGATGGAATAAAAAGAAATAAAAATTATCTGGGAATCCTATACGGAACCACGCTGGGAATCGGCCTGTTTGTCGCTTGCATTGTTTTTCCCTGGATCATCGGCGCCACGAATTCTAAGACCGCAACGCAGGCGCAAAGCGATTCGGAAGTCACAATCCAAGTGGCCATTCCCTGCCCCGGCCACGCGGTGCTAATCATCAACGAACTAAAAAAAATTAGCGGCATCGGAAACGTGGAATTTGTAACACCGGATATTTTCAAAATATACTACAACGCGAATGCAACCTCGCCGCAAGCGATAGCCTTGCTTGATATTTTTAAAACATACAAAGCAACAATCAAATGAAAACAACTTTCAAAATCATCGGAATGCATTGCGCCTCCTGCAGCGCCAGCATTGAAAAAAATCTGGCCGGATTGCCCGGTATTGTTTCGGCAACCGTTAATTTTGCCAACGAGAAACTTTATGTCGAATTCAACGAAAAAATAATCTCTTCAGAAAAGATAATCCGTAAAATAAAATCTTCGGGATTCGACGCGGCCGATATATCGAAAAACGACCCGGCACCGATTTTCACGAGCAAAGAACAAAACGAAACCGCGACCGCCCAAAAAAAATTCTGGCAATCCCTGGCATTGGGATCACCGATAATTTATATGGTTTTGGCCGGATTGTTCGGCCTGCCCCTCCCCGCCGTCAGCGTAAAAATATCGGCGCTTATCCATCTGGCTATCGCCACCGCGATCATGGCATTGAATTACCCGCTTTACGCCTCAGGATTAAAAAGTCTTATCCGGCGCGACCCCAACATGGATGCGCTGATTGAGATCGGTACGGTCGCCGCCTACGGCTACAGCCTGTTTTTAACGGTTTCGGTATGGTTTAACGATAACCATGCCGGCCCGCTCTATTTCGAAAGCGCGGTAATGATTCTGATATTCATTTCGCTGGGGAAATACCTGGAAACCGCGGCCAAGGGAAAAACCAGCGCTGCGATAAAAAAATTAATCGGACTGGCGCCGAAAAACGCAACCGTGATCATAAACGGCCAGCCGCGAACGATTTTGATATCCGAAGTCAAAACCGGCGACACGATACTCGTTAAGCCGGGAGAAAAAATTCCGGTTGACGGTATTGTTACCGAAGGAAATTCCGCGGTTGATGAAAAAGCGATTACCGGCGAGAGCATCCCGGTTCAAAAATCTCCCGGCGCCGGCGTGATCGGCGCCACCCTGAACGTTAACGGATCATTTACTTTCCGCGCGACCAAAGTCGGCGACGAAACCATGCTGGCGCAAATAATCAAAATTATTGAAGATGCCATGGGTTCGAAAGCGCCCATCCAGCGCCTAGCCGACAAAACCGCCCGCTACTTCGTGCCGGCGATACTGGCAATTGCCGCCATCGCAATGGTTGTGTGGCTGATGCTCGGAAAGCCGCTGGCCTTCGCGCTAACCGTGTTTATTTCCGTGCTAATCATCGCCTGTCCTTGCACCCTGGGATTGGCAATTCCCACCGCGATCATGATGGGCACGGGCTTGGCCGCCAAATACGGAATACTTGTCAAAAACGGCAAAGCACTGGAAATCGCGGCCAAAATCGATACTGTTGTTTTTGATAAAACCGGAACGCTGACTGTCGGCAAACCTAAAGTGACCGATATCGCCGGCCCGGAGACCGAAGAAAATATAATTAAAATCGCCGCTGGGGTCGAACGGCAGTCCGAACACCCGTTGGCAATGGCAATAACCCAAGCCGCGGCGGAAAAGAAATTAACTCCGGTCAAAGTCACTGATTTTCATGCAGCTCCGGGTAAAGGCGCAGTCGCGGAATTTGGAAATAAAAAAATTATTGTCGGATCCCGACCGCTAATGGAAGACAATCATATTCCGTTGGCTGATCGCGAGAAAGAAATTTCCGGTTTCGAACAAAATGGAAAAACCGTAGTTATTGTGGCATGGGGCGGCAAAATTACCGGATTGATCGCCATTGCCGACACCATAAAACCCGACGCAAAAAAAGCAATCGACAAACTGACTTCGATGGGAAAAAACATCGCGATTATTTCCGGCGACAACATGCCCGTCGCCAAAGCCATCGCAAATCAACTGGGCATCAAAAATATAATGGCCAACGTTCTTCCCCAAGACAAATCCGCCGCGATAAAAAAATTTCAAGCCGGCGGCAAACTCGTGGCAATGGTTGGAGACGGCATTAATGACGCGCCCGCGCTGGCCCAATCCGACCTGGGAATCGCCCTTGGATCGGGAACCGACATCGCCATTGAAACCGGCGACATAGTGTTGGTTAAAGATAATCTAAGCGATGTCGCGACAACAATGGAATTAAGCGCCTATACTTTGCGCAAAATAAAACAAAATTTATTCTGGGCGTTTTTCTATAATTCGCTGGGCATACCCATCGCCGCCGGAATCCTTTATCCGGCAACCGGCTGGCTGCTGAATCCGGTAATCGCCGCGGCCGCGATGTCCCTTTCTTCGGTCAGCGTCGTCCTCAATTCTCTGTCGATGCGCAATTATAAAAATTAGATCTCGATCTTCCGGCCGGACTGGATCATCTGGTAAAGCGCCGCCGCGTTCTGGTTTTGCGGATCGGATTGCAGTATCAGCGATAGCAAATAAACCGCCTTTTGGCGGGCCAGTTTATCTTTGTTGCCGGCATTGTCCGCGGCATAAAGATACGCCAGCTTGAATTGCAAATTTACGTTTTGGGGCATCTTAAGCAGCGAATCTTCGATAAACTTGCGAGCCTCGTCATAGCGTTTCATCCTTATCAATATGCCCGCGGTATTTTCATGGGCAAGATAATAACCCATTTCAGCCGCTTTCCGATACTGGACAAGCGCGCCGTTCAAATCGCCATCCCTTTCCAGTGCCGCGCCCAGATTATTTTGCGGATATTCCCAGTTCGGCTGGAGCGCAATCGATTCTTCAAAATGTTTTTTCGCATCGTCGAACCTTCCCGCGCGAAAAAGCTCCACGCCGTAATTGTTTTCCAAATCATAATTTCCTTGCGGCGAAATTGCCGCTTCCAACGAAATGTCGTGGCCGTATAAACTTAGTCCGTTTTTCCAATCGTTGTTTCTGGAAATCGTCCGGAATCCCAGCGCCGCAATCGCAATCGCCAAAAGCGCGGCCGCAATTTTTTGTTTTTTGGGAGTCGTTTTTTGCGCCGCGTCAACCGCGGCAAAACTTGCCGCGCCCAAAAAGCCGATCAAGGGGAAATAAAGCCAGCGCTCCGCCATGGTCATGTCCAAAGGAACGATATTTAAAACCGGAGCCAACGAAATTCCGAACCACAAAATAAAAAAATGAAATATTTTTGATTTCGTCTTCGCGGCATATAAAAACACCGCGGAAAAAATCAAAACCAAAAAAATTGTTGCCGCCCAGAATTTCGGGTCGGCCGGCGAAACCACCACAAAATGGCGCGCGATCGATAAATCTTTCGGGAAAAAAATAATGCCCAAATAAGACGCGATCTCGTAAGGTATTGTCACCAGCCGCTGCCACAACGGCGCTAAATGTATCGGCGCGTAAAAAACGGAAACCGGCGCGATCTTGGCGACAAAAAAACGCAAAAACAAATACGACCCGGCGACAACGGCAAAAGCAGCCGCGAATTTCAAAATAACCGGCCGGTTATTTTTTGTGAATAGCAATAAATAGCCAAACATCAGCGGCAGCGCCGCCGCAGCGCTTTCCTTTGCCAGAAGCCCCATAAAGACCAGGACAAACGATCCCCAAAAATACCGCGGGCGCGACAAATACCCGTTTTCAAACGACTTGGCAAAAAAAAGCAGCGCCATGAGCGCGAAAAAAACATACATCGCCTCCCCTATGCTGGCGACGTAAGCCACGGACTCAACATTTGCCGGATGAACAGCGAACAACACCGCCGCTCCGGCCGCGGCAAACCGCCCGTATTGAATCTGCCGGATATCGAATATTTTTTTAAACAGGTAAAAAATCAAAATTGAGTTTGCGCAGTGAAAAAAAAGCTGCGCCAAATGATATCCCAGCGGATTTAATCCCCAATAAGAATAATTCCAAAAATAAGACAAAGTCACCAGCGGGCGGTAGAATCCTCCCGACAGCCCGGCGCCGCCGGCATAAAAAGTACTGGCGGCAAAAACCAGCGGCAGATTGCTCCAGTCGCGAATGACCGTGTTGTTGACAACCTGTTCCTCGTCGTCCCAAACAAAATCATTAAGTAGCGAATTCGCGTAAACAAAAAAGCTTGCCGCGATCAGAATCGCAACCACAAATTTGTCGTTCAAAAATTTTCTACCGAACGCAGCAAAAAAATCGGCCATAACCGTATTCTAGCGCCTAACAAAAAATCAGTCACCGTCTGCGTTTGCTTTTTCATCCAAAGATTTTATTTCGGCGGCAAATTCCCCCATTGATAACCGGTAAGACATGCTGTCGGGGAAAAGAATTTCTATCCCCGAAGAAAGCCTGATATTTATCGTGCCGCCCCGATCGCTCTGTTCTTTTTTTACCGGACGAAAAATTGGCGGTGAAGGCTCTTGGGAAACGGCGCCTCCATTTTCCGGTAAAAAAATTTGCCCCTCCTTTAGCAACCCCGCAAATTCCATTGTCGCAATAAAATTAGACGCCGCCACCGGCGCCGCTTTTTGCGTGATTCCGTAATCCGACGATAATATTTCCTCCAGTTTTTCGGGCAGGCGCTTGTTTAAAAATCGCGCGATCAACTTGCGGTACAAGACCGGTTTTTGCGCCAGCGCGGCAAGCGCTTCCCCGCTCCCGGCTTCGGGATAAGAAAAAGCTTCTTTGGCCAGCGGCAAAAAAGCATATGTTCCGCGCGCCCGCGAAAGCATCCCGAAATGAACCAGCGCGCCGATCTTGCCTGACGCCGCGCCGGAAAACGAAGAATATCCCAGTCCTTTCGCCGCGATTGAGCGCGTGTGCGGGCCGTCGCCAAAACCGTCAAAAAACGCCTTGGCAATGGCAATGGCTTGCGGCAAAGCGAGCAAAGGATAGCCGCAACTGCGGTTTTTTTTAATTGTCGGCAATAATACCGTCGGTTTGTTATTCATGCCATTAGTTTATCTTATTTTATCTTAACAAATACGAAAAGACCGCGCAAACAACTAAAACTTTGCCCAATATGCCTCCGAATAACCGCAATCCACACCTCGTATATACTTATCCACAGGATATAAGATAAAATAACTTCTTTTATCTTATTTAAAGATAAAATATAATAATCTGCCGTGTGATTATGCTGTGGATAACTTTGACCGCGGAAAACATTCGCAGGGATTAGAATTTGCGGCTCCCTGCGGTAAAACCGCGGACATAATTATCAAAAATCAGGGAAAATGATAAAATTAGCCCATGAAAGATAAAAGATATTGCAAAGAATGCGGGCAATCAAGCCTGATCCATCTCAACACATGGCTGGACGAATTGAGCAATCACCTTTTTCCGGCCTTGAAATTGGCGCCCCAAATTGAAACCGCCGTTGATGTTTTAATTGAAAAATTTTTACTCATAACCAAACTCGCCGAATTCAGCGCGGATTTTACAAATTCCGATATACAGCTTCGATCGACTTGCTTTATCGATGAAATGAAAAAACGGGGCGCGGTTTTTCACGCCCTGCGCACCGCCCATGGTTTCACCAATCATTTCAAGTTGGAAATCAAAGGCAAAACTTTCAGGTTTGAAACGTTGCCTACCGCTGATTTCGCGAGCAAACATACCTCGAGAATTGCGGACGATAAAGAATCATGCAAACGCCATTGCCAAAAAGGCGCTTTTCCGGTCGCCGAAGGCCGATCTTTTTGGTTTTGGCAAAAGGCAATGGCAACTCGATTTGGACAACAAATCGGCTTTCCGTTGGTCGTCAAACCTAGAGGAGGATCGGTGAGCCGGCATGTAACCACGAACATCCAAAATGAAGCCCGGCTCAAAAAAGCAATCCTCCACGCGATCGCTTACTCGCCCGCGATTATTGTTGAAAAATTTATTCCGGACGCTTCCGTATTCCGGGCGACGGTAATTGATTTTGATTCCGTGGTCTGCGTCCGGCAAGTGCCGGCGAGTATCTCGGGAGACGGAGTTTCGACCATACGCGAACTTATTAAAAAAAAGAATGGCGATCCCCGCAGAGGGAAACCTCATCAAAAACAATTCACGCTCTACGAAATCGTGGAGAACGAAACGACGGAAATTTTGCTCGCGGAAAAAGGATACAGCCGCGAAACGATCCCAAAAAAAGGAGAGGTCGTATTCCTGCAAAAAGATCCGTTCTTAAAATTGGGAGGCGATCTTGTCGAAACGACTTCAAGCGTCCACGAAGACAACATCCGGCTGTTTGGCGATCTGGCGCGCTTTTTCGATATACGAA
>Ga0074195_1003554_pt1 | contig 14407 bp, 12 predicted proteins | sample EPASupsiteHSE623_FD_64525 | JGI IMG/M metagenome (GOLD analysis project Ga0074195, IMG submission 64525) | Bioremediated contaminated groundwater from EPA Superfund site, New Mexico - Sample HSE6-23 | ecosystem: Environmental > Aquatic > Deep subsurface > Groundwater > Contaminated ...
ATTGTACGGCGGCATTTCCCAGTGACACGCCGCCGGTTTCCCGGTCATGGGTAACAGTCAGCACATTGGCTCCCGTATCGGCCGTCAGCTTGAGCAGCTGCCACAAAGAACCGGGCTTATCAGGGATTACAATATTAAATACCGCTTTACGTCCTGACTTCGCCAAGCCTTTGTTGATAATCCGGGACATTATGTTTACGTCAATATTGCCGCCGCTGACGATTGCTGCAATCTTCCGGTTTTTAAATACCTCCAGCCTGTTTAATACTGCTGCAACGGCAGCAGCCCCCGCTCCTTCGGAAATCGTCTTGATCCGCTCCATCATCAGCAGAATCGTACTGGCGATTTCTTCTTCGTCGACGGTCACAATATCGTCGACGTAGCGTTGTACAAGATCGAAGGTCAGTGCACCGGGAGTTTTCACCGCAATTCCATCAGCTATCGTCGGAGAGCCATTGCAGGTTGTAATTCGCTTATTGGCAATTGCCTCTGCCATGGACGGCATATTCTTTGTCTGTACACCAATGACTTTAATGCCGGGCTTAAGATGCTTAATCGCTACGGCAATACCGGCAATCAGGCCGCCGCCGCCGATTGGCACAACCACTGCCTCTACATCAGGCAGGTCTTCCAGAATTTCCAGGGCAATCGTTCCCTGACCGGCAATAACCATCGGATCATTAAAGGGATGGATAAACGTCAGCTGCTGCTCTGCTTGCAAGCGGCACGCCTCTGCATAGGCTTCATCATAGACGCTGCCCTGAAGAACAACCTGTGCTCCATAGGCCTGCGTGGCTTTTACTTTGGACAGTGGTGCATTTTTCGGCATAACGATCGTTGTCGGAATACCGAAGAGAGTGCCGCCAAGTGCTGTTCCCTGGGCATGGTTGCCTGCCGATGAAGCGATAATCCCCATTTTCCTTTCGGCTTCGCTTAAGTTTGCGATCTTATTATAGGCGCCGCGCAACTTAAACGAACCGGTGCGCTGCTGATTTTCCAGCTTCAAATAAACACGATTACCCGTCATATCACTTAACGTATTGGTGTAAGCCAGTTCTGTCCGGCAAACAATTCCTGCCAGTGTTTCCCGGGCTTTTTTTATTGCTTCTAATGAAACATTCATTTCAGCCTCTCCTTCATGATGGTGGCTCCAATCCTCCTGCCGACAACAGCATCGCCTGAGGATCCCGCTTTTTTCCCGATAATCTGCTTGGCCGAGTGCACCTCCTTTACAAGGAATTTTATTTTTTACATTTAAGACGGTTTTCGCCCCAAATGCAACCCGGCATGGCACACAAATTTTACCGGCAAAATTTTATCACAATAAAGTTTTTTTATTATAGTAATGCAAAAAAAATGGATACCAAACTATTGTATTATTTACCGGACAGATAGCGATAAATTGTACTTTCCGATGCTTGCAGCGTACTGGCCACTTTGGTAATCGCTCCCTTTATTTTAAAGACCCCATTGGAATTCAATTTTTGTACTACTGCTATTTTTTCATTGATCGACATTCTTTCCACAGGCATATCATACTCACCAATAATTTTCTCGATCGCCGAATCAACCACGTTTTCTATTGAAGTCTGCAGTGATTCCACCACTTTTTCTTCTTCCGCCACGGCCGTACCGGCAAGCGAATGATTGGCAACCAAAGCATTAATCAGCTTATCAGCCAAATTATTAACCGCCGTGCCGTCAGGCGACAGCAAAATGTTTACACATAGCATCCCGATAAGCTCATTATTCTCATTTTTAATAAAATAGGTAGAGGACCGTAATTTTTTCCCGCTTGCCGTACGGCTTAAATAGTTAACGATTGCGCTTTGATAAATATACGATTGCTTTTCCAGCAGCTCCAGACCCAGATCAGTTAAGGGACAACCTATCTGCCGCCCGCTTATATAGCCGTTGCGAATTGCTATGACCGAGTTTTGCACATCCACAACATCATGCAAAAGCACTTCACAATTCGGGCCGATAATATCTGCTATAAAATTGACTAGCGGAATGTATGTTTCGAGTAGTTTCATTGATATGCTCCTTGCATTGTCTGAATTTATTTTACTTTTTAAATATTATATAATCATCCGCTAATTCCTGCTTTTATAATAAAAATTTATTATTATGGCAAAAAAAATAAACCCCCGCCGTGAAAAACAACCGGCTGGAAAACCAGCTGCTGTCAGGCGGAGGCTCACTTTTTATCCGGTTAAAACTTCAAAGTTGCACCAATCGCTACTTCATCCTTATCCCTGCCATATTCAGGCATAAAATTGGTATAGGTAGCATTAAGATCTAGATTGGATGCTAAGCGATAGCTGGCACCTGCCTGCATTTCGCTAAACTTATCACCGGCAACTACCGAGGCAAAGCCATTCAGCTGAGGTGCCAGCGAACCCTGCAGACCCACTCCGAGATACATGGCCGAATCACGATAGTCAAACTCGCGGCTGCCGATTATTCCTCTAAGATTGCCGGTAAATTCATACTGACCGTACAGGTCTGTCATGTCACCGTAGTACCCACGGTCGATAGACTGATAGCCTATCGTAAAGCGATCAGCTAATTTATGTTCAATGTAAAATGCATCCCCGCTCAGCCCGACTGCTGTCTGCCCGCTATCCAAATTGTTAAGCGGAGCGGCAAAGCCCAGGCCTGCGTTTAAAATAACGAATGCTCCTGCCAAAAGTAAACTCTTTTTCATTTGAAAAACCTCCAAGACATGTAATGATTCACTAAAATATCTGCTTTGATGAACTTACGGAATTATTTACCTGTCTTGACTATATCGTACAACTTTTAGAATTTCTTTAGAACACCCCCTTTTCATAGCTGCTATCATTCGGAATCTAAATCACGATCCGCCTCATCTTCAACTGCCAGATCATCTATCCCTATCTCAATTGGCAGTGCCGCTTTTCCGGCTACCAGCAGTTCACGGATTTTGCCTTCAATTTCATCGGCAATCTGTTTGTTGTCTTTCAGGAAATCCTTGGCATTTTCTTTTCCCTGCCCCATCCTAGTGCTGCCATAGGAATACCAGGTTCCACTTTTTGCAATAAGGTCCATACTAGTACCAATATCGACAATACTGCCTTCCCGTGAAACACCACGTCCATACATAATGTCAAATTCAGCCGTCCGAAAAGGCGGCGCAATTTTATTCTTTACAACTTTTACTTTTGTCCGGTTGCCGATCACATCATTGCCTGACTTAATCGCTTCCCCTTTACGAACCTCCATGCGAATACTGGCATAGAATTTCAGGGCTCTCCCGCCGGTTGTCGTTTCCGGATTGCCGAACATTACGCCGACCTTTTCCCGTATCTGGTTAATGAAAATCGTCGTAGTTCTGGATTTACTGATAATCCCGGTCAGCTTTCTCAGGGCCTGAGACATTAAGCGGGCATGAAGACCTACATGCGAATCACCCATTTCCCCTTCAATTTCCGCCCGGGGAACAAGAGCTGCAACAGAGTCAATAACCACAATATCAATCGCGCCGCTGCGCACTAAGGCTTCGGCAATTTCCAGCGCCTGCTCGCCGTTGTCAGGCTGAGATATAAGCAGCTCATCCGTATTAACACCAAGCGCTTTGGCATATACCGGATCAAGTGCATGCTCGGCATCGATAAAAGCGGCAATGCCGCCCAGCTTTTGAGCCTCAGCAATCATGTGCAGGGCTACTGTCGTCTTACCTGAGGACTCCGGTCCATAAATTTCTAAAACACGGCCCCTTGGTACACCGCCAACTCCCAAAGCAATGTCCAGTGCCAATGCTCCGGTTGGCATTACCTCAATATTCATTTTTGCGGCAGCTTCCCCCAGCTTCATAATGGAACCTTCACCATAATCTTTTCTTACCTGCTTTAGCGCATTTTCAAGAGCCTTTTCTTTTGTCATTCCTGATTTATTTAATCCAAGGTCTTTCTCTGCCATAATATCCTCCGCTCCAGAACATTCGTTTGGCTTAACTATAACACGGAACGTTTGTTCTGTAAACAGATAAAAGAAAAACTGCCCGAAAGAACAGTTTTCGCAAATAGTTTATTTTATTTGCAGTCTCCTGTCTCTGGAGTAACTGCTGGATGCTTTCTCAATTTGGACACCACAGGCAGCACAATAACTGCCGCCAAGCCGATCTGGACAAGATTGCCGGGAACCGATGCCATCGGCGCCAGCCAATTGCCGTAAATAACCGCTTCCGCGCCATAATAGCCAATGACCTTAATCAGGCAGGCCGCCGCCAGCGCCAGGACATAGGCCGTAAAAGAGCGGTTCTTTTCACAAACAGCACCTATTGTATAGCCCATAAGGCCGACAATAACCAGGGTAAAGGGAGCCCATAAAAACCAGCCGCCCATTACATCGAACAGAGCCATCCCAAGCCCTCCCGCCAAAGCGCCGAGCCGCCGGCCATATAACATAGCAATGATAAAAAGCGGCACATTTCCTAAATGAATTAACCCTCCATTAGCGGCAATAGGAAGACGTACATTGACAAATGCCGTACAGCTGAAGACAAGGCCAATGCCCAATGCTGCATAAACCAATTGCTTGGTTCGGCTGAGAGGTTGATGTTCCATACCGGCGTTCCTGCCTTTCCTGCTTAGTAATAGGCTCCGGCCGTTTTAAGCTGTCCTATTACCTTTTAAATAATATATACCATAACATAGGAATTATCTTGATGCAAGACCCTGTACCCAAACCGGCGCCATTCTTGAATTGCCACCGCCAGCCAAAGTACAGGCGGCATGTAAAGCAGCTACCGGCAGAATAACGGCTGCACTCCCCGCGGAGCCGGGACCGGCACAGCTTCCTTCTCACTATGCGCCTTGAATTTATCATTTGTTTTTTCCTACAGAGTGAAGGAATATGTAGAATTATCGTGAATTATGTTGTGTGATATTTGTGCACGGCATCGCTAAGGTATGCTGCAGAAGGGAAGTAATACTATTAGAGTTCATTTACTAACAAAAACTATTTGCCGTCATAGAATTAAGCTCCTCGGAATTGTTTTGATTTTTTGTGTGGAATCATACCTTTCGTTCCGATTCTACATTCGTGAACCGGTATTTCCGACGGATATCTTTATTGTTGATGCAGCAAATGCGATTTTCCGCGATTTGCTGCTGGCAAGTATCTTGCTATTTCTCAGAAACAACAGCCGCCGCGTCAAACAAGTTGTCAAAGATTACTCGCCTATTGTGATTGTAGCCTCTCTTTGGGTCGCTATCTCCATAGTCATTATTCATTCGCTGAATTTAATTTGCAATGCAATGACCATTATCTCCCTGCTCGCAGGGGTGATCAATAACAGCTTGCCGGTACTGGCTGCAGGCTATCTATACATGAAATGGAGTACGCCATCATCAAAAGCGGTTTACTTTTTTGCCTATTTCCTTACCATTTTGTTTTTTTATGGTGATACTGCTTATTTTGTCGTTACATCATCCCATATTGAGAAAATGCTGTTTGAAAACCTCAACAGCTACTCTATCCTGAGTGTAATCTCTACTACAGATAAACTCGTTTTGCCGGGTATCGGAATAAGCCTGATCTTGTTTATTCTTTTATTTCGTACTCCGGAAAAGATTCATTATCGACCGTCAGGAAATTCGGTTGCCGTTATTTTATGCCTTTATATCACGGTGAATCTTGTTAATTTTGCTACGGCCTATTTCTACCCAAAACTGCTGATGGCCGGTGGCTATGATGAGGAAGCCGAAGTGGAAAGGGCAAGAAATGCATCGCGGAACCTGCTTTCCCAGTCTGTAACACTCAATCTGGTGCAACAATTTTTGCGGAATGACGAAAAACTGATTGCCGCTTCCAGCCAGCTTTATCGTGTAGCCTTTTCCGAAAATGAAACCTTACTGTTGAATGAACTCGGAATTAAAGTTGGTGAAAAGCCTGCTCCTGTTCCCAATGTTTTTCCCTATGATAAAATCGTTACGATTGTTGCCGAATCTTTGCACCGCGATTACCTGTATCACAATAACCCGCTGATTCCGGCAGAAGCAACGCCTTTTTTAGATAGTTTAGCAGCAGCGTACCCTCATTCCGACCGCTATTACACCTCTAATAAGCCGACCACTCAGGGACTCAATTCCATGTTTCTTTCCCAGATGCTCTACACGGATGATCAGGCTTTTGAGAATAACACCACCCTATTCAAAGTTCTCGGAAAAAATGGTTATGACACTTTATTTTTAGAGGCTACAAGCCAATATTACAACGATGAATTTCGCGCCTATAAAAAACGTTTCGGGATGAACACCTACAGAGCAAAAGAGGATCTGGAGAAAGAAGGCTATACCGGCAGCAGCGGCTGGGGCTTCCACAATGACGTAATGTATGAGGAAACCATCCGGCTTTTGGAGCAAAACCGCAACAAAAAATTCTTCATGGTAACCAAAACAATTGATTCCCATCAACCCTACCCCTATTGCGGCCTGACTGATGAAAATATTCCGGCGGCGATCAAGGAACAACCAAATAACGTTTATCTGAAGGGAATATATTGGGAAAATATTACGTTGCAAAAATTCTTCCAGGATCTTAAAGACCGGAATTTATTGGATGACAAAACCCTGATTATTATTACAAGTGATCATAATCCTCATCCAAGCCAGAATGCTCATTATAAGCGCCTTGGCGAAGGAGATCTCAGTTCAGCCTTAGCTCCCGTCCCGCTGATCTTTGTCAGCAAAAATCTACAGCCTTTTGAAAATTTCAGCAGCACGGCCTATGCAAGTCAGATTGATTTTGCCCCTACGCTTTTAGGAATCCTTGGCATTCCTTCCCCGCCGGATTTTTCAGGAAGAAACATGATTAATGTTCCGGAAGAAGGCAGCTATGCAGTTGGCTTTTTGGGAGAAACGATCTACTACTGGTCAAGCGATTTCAACATGAAGACAGATATGTATAGCGGCCAAGATCAAAATACTACTGAAAAAGCACTTATCCACTGGGTTCAAGATTTGTATGCCAAATACTTTGTCGGGGATTCCGTACGTGCGCTTCAATAAAAAAATCCCCTTATTTTGCAGGATAAAAGCCTGCAAATACGGGGTTTTTTTTGTCTATCATGTATACTATTTTTTTATTTCCGTCTGATCAATCAGCTCACCGTTCTGCTTAAAAGCAGCCACTTTAAGAACGGCCTGCGATGCTTCAAGTACAAGATAATTCGGCATGTCAAGCGGATTATAGTAGACTTCATCGATAGGTTTTTGCGGCGATTTATCCCATACTTGCTCCCCGCTCCGCCCCGTCGTGATATAGACGGTTCCGGAAGGATTACGTCTGTCGTTTTTCAGTGCCGCCGTGCGTGCATAGGAATGCACATGTCCCGTGAATACCAGATCCACATCAGTATCGAACAAAGGAGCAAACGTACTGCCCGTCTCATCAAGCGGGCCGTTAAAAGGATGCTTCCATAGCCCCCGATGCATAAAAACTACCTTCCACTTTTTCTGAGTCTGGGCTAAATCTTTTTGCAGCCATTTCTGCTGCTGCTTTATCAGGTCAGGATACCAGGTGCGCAATTCCTCGGCCTGGGTATTGAGAACAATAAAATGGACGTCCCCATAATCATAGGAATACGCATAGCGTTCCAAACCTGCCGGGCCGTTCCCCGGCAGGGCAAAAAGCGAGAGATAATAAGTCGGTAAGGCCATCTTCCAATCCAGATTGTAGGTCTCATGATTGCCCATCACCGGTGCTATGGGAATTGCAGAAAATAGCTTTGCCGCTCCATCAAACCAGGCATTCCATTGCCAGTCGTCCTGCCCATTATCAACAAGGTCGCCCATATTCGCCAAGAACGCTGCATCGGGATTGTTTTTCCACGCAGAATAGACTGTATTCGCCCACTCTTTATAATCGACCGATTGGGAATCTCCAAAAATCAGCGCTTTAAACGCAGTCGTCTCCGGTTCGGTTTTAAATTCCTTCCACGCTGATTGCCGTTTACCGGTAGAAACACGATATTCATATTCGGTTCCAGGCAAAAGCTTAGCTGCATGTGCCGTATAAAGCGTATACGGCTTACCACCGTTATAGACAGGCAGCCAACTGCCTCTGCCTTGACTATCGTACTGTCTTTCGCTTGCTTTACGCGGATTTCCAGATTGCCGGCACTTCCCGGAGCTGCTGTTTTCCAGGAAATCGTTCGTTCATGCTTCATATCTGCCGTAATCACATGCATAATTTGGCCTGCATCATTGTCTAAACCCGTATAGGCTGATTTCACTATAGAGAAAATATACAAACCAGCTGCAATACATAATACCATAATGATACCCCAGAAATATTTTTTCTTTTTTCTCATTACCGCGCCTCCCTCCTGCCGGCTTATGTTATCTGTTGGGAGCCATTTCGTAAGGCTGCTATTACTTACTATTATCTAAATAAGCACTATTTCCTATTATCTGCCTATTGAATTAATATGCAGCAGGCACTAATTGCCCGGCTTCCGAGAGTTATGACTAACGCCCTACAGTTATTAGAACTGTAGGGCGTACTCATTTTTTACCTGCTGACAGTATTGCCTGTATTTCAGATTCTTTTAGGCACCATTAGAATAGTATGCCCACTGAGAAATCAAAAGAACCGATTGTCCCTTGGCTCGCTACAAATCCAGCAATTCTTTCAATGAAGCGATTGCCCGTTCACAGCCTTCTGCTTGGCCAAAACCATATTGAGCGAAGATAAACGGGATTTTTGCCTTTTGGCTTGCCTCATAATCTCCCTGGGTATCACCGATATATACGGCATTGGTGATGCCGTTCCGCTGCATCAGCCGCAAGATGTTGTCCCCCTTGCCGTTACCCGTATTGCCAAAGCATTCCCAGTCTTCAATATACGGTTCGGTACCTGACTTTTTCATAAACAGCTCAATATAGCCTGCCTGACAGTTACTGACAATAAAAATACGATGCGCTGCCGCCAGTTGACTGATCGTTTCCACTACATCAGGAAAAAGAAAATTCCCGGTGCTTTCTTCCAAGGCCTCATGTTCGTACAGGCAGCACTTTTCCATCAGCCGTTCTTTCGCAGCCTCACCGGCATCAGCGAACAAACTGTCGGCAATTGCCTTCATCGTTTTCCCAAACTCTTTTCTTAAAATTGCTGAACTTACCACTGCCGTTGTCCCGCCAACTTCAGCGATTGCCTTATTCCAGGCTTGGGCTACCACTGCCGTTGTATCCCATAAGGTACCGTCAACGTCAAAAATAATACTCTCTATGATCAAAACCTCGCTTTGTGCTCCTATTTTAAGGATAACCGGTAAATTTATGTACTACTGGTTGATCATTACTTATGCATATACCGGCAAAATTCCTGCCGAAAAGCCTTCCGGCGGGGCCGGAAGGCTTTTCACTGCGATTTTTTTAGTGCGAAATGAATCCGCCTGCCCTTTTCCTGGCATTGTTGCGAATTTTGATTGTGCCGACAATAATTTCCGGAAGCAAAACGAAAAATAAACCAATATATCCGACTGAGCCATAGCCTTTAACAACGATATTGGTTAAGCCGAATACCGATATGCCTGTGCACAAAGCGATGGTAAAAAGAGAAACAGCAATTCTTCGGGCCTTCAAGCTTTTTAATATATTTCTTTTGACAAGAACAGGCTCAAAACGGGCAACAGTGGAAAACACCAGCGATATGCCTGTGCCGAGCAAAGCAACAAATAAGATGACGCTGTACAAAAGCTTAAGCCAGGGCACATCAAGCTGAGTAGTAACGTAATACACAGGCAGTGTCTGTTTTAGAGCCTCCGGACTAAAACCTAACAGCATAACGCAGACAACAACCAAAAAAAGTCCATTTAACAAGGTGCCGAAAAACATGAACTGATTGCATTCTTTGGTAGTTTTAATATGATGCGAAACGGAAATGATCGGCAGAACGGTAAAAGCCTGAAAGCCAATATAAATCAGCATATACCAGACTGCGTCCCAAAAGCTTGTGCCAAAGGTTTCCTTCGTCGCCACAATACGCTGGAGGTTGAACGAACCGGTCTGGATACCAAGAAAACAGAGCAGGAGTAAGGTAACAATTAAAAAATAGGTTTTGAGATTGAGAACCTTAATAATCAGATCACTGCCAAAAATAGTCAGCAGCAGCAATACTGCACCAACAGTGATAATACCAATACCGTACGGGATTCCCAGGGAGCTTTGTAATAAAGCACCCGAACCCGCTATGGACGTACTCACACCGCAAGCAATCAGCAGGATAAACCCAAACTCGAATACCAGGGAAAAGTATTTTTCATATGGGTGAAAAAGAGCATCGCCAAAACTCTTATAGTCATAGGTCTGATAATCTTTTGCCAAAACAAGGGCATTTCTGTGTCCCCACCCCAAAATCGCCATAGCCACTACAGGCAAAAATATCGAATACCAGCCATATTTCACAAAATAATTGACTTCCTGATTACCGGTGGCAAAGCCGCCGCCGCTATGCGTGGCAAACCAGACAGCCGCCATGGAAAAAGCTATACTTATTGATTGATTTCCCATTGACAGAATCCTCCTAAACGAATTAATGAATGCAAAAAAGGGGCTGTGTGAAAACACGCCCCCAAAACCGCTAAAGCGATGAGTTTTAGCGGTTTTTTCATGCTTAGAAGGCAGAAAAATGATAAAATAGAGATAAGAATAGAAAGTAAGGCGGGTGTAGAGATATGTCTCGAAAAGGGCAAAAAGTTCATGAAAAAGTAGTGTTTAAAAACTACGATCAAAAGCAACTTATGCTACCGATGGATTTGGAAAGCCTGATACCTGCTAACCATATGGTCCGCGTAATCAACCGAGCTATTGATCTAATGAAACTCGAACCCCTCTTTGCCAAATATCCGGGTGGAGGACGCCCAAGTTTTCATCCTGTAATGATGACTAAGCTGATCGTCTATGCCTATGCAGATAAAAACTTTTCCAGCCGCCGTATTGAGAAAGCGGCCCGGGAAAACATCATGTACATGTGGCTTTGCGGTGGTAATGTGCCTGACTTTAAGACGATCAATACGTTCCGCAGTGAGCGCATGAAGGACATTATCCAGGATGTATTTAGCGAAGTAGTAGAGCTTTTAATTGAACAAAAATATATCAAGTTAGACAACTACTTTTTAGATGGAACAAAAATCGAGGCGAATGCCAACAAATATAGCTGGGTATGGGGCAAGTCCACCAAACGGTATAAAGAAAAACTGCGGGAAAAATGCAAAGAGCTGTTTGCCGCAGCGGAATTAGCCAATCAAGCAGAAAACGAGGAATATGGGGACGAAAACCTCGAAGAGCTTGGCGGGGATAAGCCCATCGACTCAAAGGCAATCGAAGAAGCTGTCAAACGGATTGATGAAAAACTAGCCGACAATCCGGCGGACAAAAAGCTGAAAAAGACTAAGAAGATCATAGAGAAAGACTACCTGCCCCGGATGAAAAAATATGAACAACAAGAAGAACTCCTTGCAGAACGCAACAGCTATTCCAAAACAGATACTACTGCCACCTTTATGCGGATGAAAGAGGACCATATGAAAAACGGGCAGTTAAAGCCAGGATACAACGTCCAAATTGGAACTGAGAATCAATTTGTAGTTGGGTATAGCGTACATCAGGAAGCCGGTGATACCAGTTGCTTGATAGAGCACTTTGAAGAACTCAAAAAGGAATTAGGTGGAAAACTACCTGGCAATGTAGTGGCGGATGCAGGCTATGGCAGCGAGGAAAACTATGAGTATTTACAAGAAGCTGAACTGGGAAACTACGTAAAATACAATACTTTTCATAAAGAAGCCAGCAAAAAGTGGAAGTCTGATCTGACTCGCGTACAAAACTGGCAATATGATGAAGAACGCGATGAATATATTTGCGGTTGTGGTAGGATTCTACGGTTTCTATATGAGCGGAACCAAAAAAGTAAACGCGGCTATCGCAGTGTGGTACGAGTTTATGAAAATGCGGATTGCAGCGGGTGCCCACACCGGGAACGTTGTATCAAAAAAAGCGATACCCCGTCTGCCAATCGAAAAATCTATATTAACAGGCGCGCAAATGAGCTAAAGTCGCAGGCACGAGCTAATCTAACCAGTGATTATGGCCTACAAATGCGTAGCCTACGGCCGGTTGAAGTCGAGAGTGTCTTTGGAAATATCAAAGGCAATTTTGGCATGCGCCGATTTACCCTTAGGGGCATGGCCAAGGTAAAATTAGAATGGGGCCTGCATTGTATAGCCCATAATATGAGAAAATTAGCTGCCGCCAACTCCTAGAAGGTGGCCATTTTTTATTTTACATGAATTCAATCCGAAGTTTTACTGATAAAAGCACTAACATACAAAAAAGGAGCCGTGCTGAAACTCTTACGTTTCAACACGGCCCCCGACGTTTATTCGCGGTACCACCCTACATTAGGCTCATTCAGCATAACTCGCAAGCATCAGCTGTATCTTTAACGCAGACATACGCAATTACCTACATAAGGATAAGCCCTTACTTTCAGCAACAGAATTCCCGGGTGAGCTTGGCAAGTATACCTGCACCGGTTCGCACCAGCCACCGGCTCTCTGGGCATCGAATAGCCTGCCTTATCCCATTCATCATTTTTACCATTATCGTTTTCACATCATTACGCGCCTGCAGGACGAATGTAACTTTGTAACTTTGTAACTTTATCACATTATGCCATGTACTTACCTTACTGTCAAGCATTATAAACAAAGACTCCACCTGCTAGAGAACCACTATTCTCTATCTGGTGAAGGCTTTTGCCTGTTTATTGTTACTACAAATTTTTTTTACTTAAAAGCTCAACAGCAGCTTTGCTTAACAAAGCGGTAGCAGTAACCAAGCTTTCTTCTGCAAAGTCGAAACGGGAGTCATGATGCCCTGCCGCCAATTCAGTGCCAACCATCAGATACGCAACCTGCCCGCCTTTTTGCTGCACCCGTTCCATAAAGTAAGTACAATCCTCACTGCCGCCAATATTGCCTTCCGGCAATATGCTGTCAAACAAGTTACTCTCTTCAGCAACCTGCTGCAATCGCGCAACAAGTGCAGGAGTATTTTCGCAGTTAGCAGCACCGCCCATCGGTGACAAATCAAGCTTAACCTCATACATTGCCGCTGCTGCCTCTAAGATTGTGCGCGCTCTTTTGTACATATACTCATTAATTTCGCTGGTTGTTCCGCGTGTTTCCAGCTTCAATACCGCCTTGTCCGGTATGACGTTGCGTCCGGTTCCAGCCTGCATTACTCCCACATTGATCCGTGAAGCCCCCTGGCTGTGCCGGGAAATAGCGTGTAAGTTCAAGGCAGCAGCAGCAGCAGCCAATAAGGCATTGTGCCCTGTTTCCGGTGCAGCGCCGGCATGAGCAGGCACACCGGTATAGACGGCATCCAGTTTGGTCGTCGCCAGGAAACCCACTGTATTGCACGTCATTATGCCAATTTTCTTTAGCCCGATACCCAAATGCAAGCCAACAAAAAAATCCACATCATCTACAATGCCGCGCGCGACCATTGCTTTTGCGCCCCGCACCCCTTCTTCGGCAGGCTGGAAAATCAGCTTTACCGTTCCGGCAAGTTCTTTTTTCGCTTCAGCCAACACCTCAGCCAAGGTCAAGCCGATGGAAGTATGACCATCATGCCCGCAGGCATGCATCGCACCTGAATTGACCGAAGCAAAGCCTTCCCGCCAAGGCCTGTGTTCTTCTGACGCCGCTTCCAGCACATCATTTGCATCCATATCAAAGCGGAATGCGACAACCGGTCCCGGCTGAGTGAAGTGCAGCACGCCCATTACACCGGTTTTCCCGCCCTGCATTTTGCCGACCCACTCAGGATCAGCCCCTTGTGCAATCGCTCTTTCCTGATGGCTGATTAATTCCTGCCGGGATGGTACTCCCATCATAACCTCAGCATTAATCACCTCTTCGCCCACTGACACTTGATAGCCGAGGCGTGTTAGCGTTTCAGCCACAATCGATGCTGTGCGAAATTCCGTCCACGCCGCTTCCGCATGTTTATGTAAATCACGCCGGCAATTGATAAGCCGATTCTTCCTTGCCTTCACTAAAGCTAAAATGTCCGTATTCATTCGCTACTCTCCCTCGTCAAATATTAATCCCGCCAACCGGGTATTGTGTATAATACGTCATAATAAAACGCAAGCTGCAGACCGCTACGCGCCGTACAGTCTTGCAGCTTATTTTCTCTTACTATTTAATACATCAACAGGGCCATACCGATAATCATCGCTCCCACCATCGGCAGCCAGTTGCGTTTTGTAACTTCCATGGGATTAACGCCGGCAATACCGGCTACAATGATCGTAGCTCCGGCAATCGGAGACATCGTACGTCCAAGCGTGCCGCCTAAGGTAGCCA